>Ga0116226_10000781_pt1 | contig 27329 bp, 27 predicted proteins | sample S1TSphfallax_FD_89692 | JGI IMG/M metagenome (GOLD analysis project Ga0116226, IMG submission 89692) | Host-associated microbial communities from peat moss isolated from Minnesota, USA - S1T2_Fa - Sphagnum fallax MG | ecosystem: Host-associated > Plants > Peat moss > Unclassified | place: USA... | reverse complement strand
TTTCAAAAAATCTTTCGGAGAAACCGGAAATAACCAGCGCCGCAGATGTCACATCCGCAATACGCCTGGATCCAAAATCGAAAAATTTTTAAGTGGATGCTAAAAAGAAATATGGTTTTAAAAAAAGAACCAAGACAGCCTTGGTTCTTTTTATGATTTTGCCGTCAGGCCGCATCCTCGCGCCGGTCGCGCACTCGCACATAGGCAATGCTTGCATGCTCGTCGCAATACGGTTTGCCCACCGCGGAGGCCGCGTTGCAGAAATGAAAACTCGGCTTACCGGGTTCGCCTATCGGCCAGCAGCATGGAGTCGCACGCTGGCCATATTTCGGGGCAGGCATGATCGCACGCAATCCGGGAACGGGTGCTGCCATGGAGGCCGAAAGCGGCGGCAGGGTTGGACCCTGCGTGCGCTTCGGCACCGACGGGCGGGGCGCGCCCGCTTCACCTTCATGCCGGCGGATGGGGGACGGGCGGGGTGGCAGGTTAAGGCGATGCGCCTTACCGACCACCGCGTTCTTGGAGATATTCAACCTCCGGCCGATCTCGGCCGTGGAAAGCCCCTCTGCCCAAAGGGTCCGCAATTTGGCAATCGCCTCGTCTGTCCACTCCATATTGTGGCCCTCCTCACTCTAACTACAAAATACAGTAGAGAGAGCGAGGCTTACCCGCAATATCTAGAGGCGTTTGCACGAGTCCTTTTCTGTGGAAAACTCTAAATTAATACAACCGCTACTTCACGGCCTCGCCGGCGAACACGCCCCAAAAATCTTCCCGCGCCAGATAGCCGGTCTCATTGCCTGCCGCCACCTTGCAGAAATCGGCATCAGCATTGCAGCTCAGCACCGCCCCGGTCACCCCCTGGTCGAGATACGCAACCGGACTTGCCCCATCATCCGCGCTGCCGCGCAACACGGCTTGGCTCGCGGTGACGTAAAACGTCCGTCTCGCCCGCAACGTTGCCTCATGCACCCAGCCCGTCCCGCCATCCGGCGCCACGACCTGTCGCCACACGTCGAATTCGCCGATTATTTCCACCGGCAGCCCGTCGCGCTGGTAAACCCAGCTCACCGGGTACTGAAAGCCGGGTCCGGCGCGGAAATTCACCTCATCGCTTCGCAGCGAGACGAATCGCGGCACTGGCAGCTTCGTCACGCTCCCCAAGCCTGGCCCGGGGCCCGGCCCAAGTGCGGATGCGGCCATCGCCGCGGGCAAGGCCGCCGTGCTCAGGAGGAACGTAAATAAAAGGCATTTCAACCACATACGGGGCATGTCGGGTCCTTCCGCAGCCTGATCTTTCGGAAACTCATCTCCAACGCATCCCAAACCAGCAGCCAGCCGGACATGGAAACGCCAATCCCCAAAATTTCCTTCAACACCTCCGTCGCCTGCAGCGTCCCCATCACCCCGGTCACCGCACCCAGCACCCCGGCCTCAGAGCAACTCGGCACCAGCCCCTCAGGCGGCGGCTCGGGGTAAAGGCAGCGATAACAAGGCCCTTGCGCATCCGCGTGCGGCTTGAAAGTCGATAGTTGCCCCTCGAACCGCAATACCGCCGCGCTGATCAGCGTCCGCCGCGCCGCCACACAGGCATCAGCCAGCAAAAACCGCGTTTCAAAATTATCGGTTCCGTCGCAAATAATGTCGTATTGCGCGACCAGCCCGGCGACGTTTTCATCATTCAGCCGGAATTCATGCAGATCCACCTGCACCAGCGGGTTGATCCGCCGCATCGAGTCGGCAGCAGAGACGACCTTCGGCTGCCCGATCGCCGCAGTGGTATGCGCCACCTGCCGCTGCAAATTGGAGCGCTCCAGCACATCCCCATCCACCAGCCCGATCCGGCCCACCCCCGCCGCCGCCATATATAAAGCAAGCGGGGAGCCGAGCCCGCCCGCGCCGACGATCAGTATCTTTGCCTCACGCAGCCTGGCCTGGCCGATGCCGCCCACCTCGCGAAGCAGAATATGCCGCGCATAGCGCTGGATCTCGTCCTCGGAAAAATTCAAATCCATGGTATAGCTTATAGGATGCCCCGCCCGCCGGGCCAAATACTATGCCTAATTCTCGCCCAATCTCCCGCCCAATCTACCGCCAGAGCAGATATGATTCCATCCCCACTTCACGCCGTGTATCAATCTGGTAATAGAGAGTGAATGATATGGGCGATTTTTCCCGCTGCACTCTGCCCGGCCAAGCCAAGGTTTTCTTAAAATGAAGTCGATCAACGCTATCCGCATGGGCGGGACTGAAATTCTGCCATTGGTGGAGGGCGGCAAAGGCGTCGCCATTTCCAATGGCCTCACCTGCGGCCATTGGGCCGCAAGCGGCGGCGCCGGCACCTTCTCGGCCGTAAATGCGGATAGCTACGATGCGGCCGGCAGCCCGATTCCGCAGATTTATCACGGCAAAACCCGGCGGGACCGCCATGAAGAGCTGATTGCCTACGCGATTGACGGCGGCGTGGCCCAGGCCGAGCGCGCCTATGACATCTCCGGAGGCAAAGGCCGCATCCATGCCAATATCCTCTGGGAAATGGGCGGGGCTGAGCGCGTCATCTCCGGTATTCTTGAACGTACCAAGGGAATCGTGAACGGCATTACCTGCGGCGCCGGCATGCCCTACCGGCTGGCGGAGATCGCCGCTAGGTTCAACGTCCACTACTACCCCATCGTCTCCTCCGGCCGGGCCTTCTCCGCGCTCTGGAAGCGCGCCTATTCCAAAGTCGCCCATTTGCTGGGCGGCGTGGTGTATGAGGACCCCTGGCTCGCTGGCGGCCATAACGGTCTCTCGAACAGCGAGGACCCGGCAAATCCGGAATCCCCGTTCCCGCGCGTGCTGGCGTTGCGCAAGATCATGCGCGAGTTCGGCCTGGGCGAGACCCCCATTATCATGGCCGGCGGCGTCTGGGCGCTGGAGGAATGGGAGGATTGGATCGGCAATCCGGATCTCGGCCCGGTCGCCTTCCAGTTCGGCACCCGCCCGCTTTTGACCAAGGAAAGCCCGCTTCCGGCCAGCTGGAAGGAGCGCCTGCGCAGCCTCAAGCCGGGTGATGTCTTCCTGAACCGCTTCTCGCCGACGGGCTTCTATTCCTCTGGCGTGAATAACGCATTCATCCAGGAATTGCGCGGCCGTAATGAGCGTCAGGTCGCCTACACGCCCGAACCCGTGGGCGAGCATTTGGTCGAATACGGCGTCGGCGCTCGCAAACGCTCCGTCTACCTCACCGCGCCGGATTATGCGCGGGTCAAGGATTGGGAAGATGCCGGCTATACCGAAGCCCTGCGGACCCCAGATTCCACGCTCATCTTCGTCGGGCATGAAAAAGCCGAAGAAATCCATATGGACCAGGTGAACTGCATGGGCTGCCTCAGCCAATGCCGCTTCTCCAATTGGAGCCAGGAACCGCCGACCTATGATAACGGCAAAAAAGCCGATCCGCGCAGCTTCTGCATCCAGAAAACCCTGCAGGACATCGCCCATGCCAAGCCGGAAGACGAAGCAGCACTCGACAACAACCTGATGTTCGCCGGGCATAACGCTTATCGCTTCGCCTCGGACCCGTTCTACTCCAACGGCTTCATTCCGACGGTGAAAGAACTCGTCGAGCGCATCCTCACCGGCAAGTAGAAGGGCAGGGGGTTCGTCCCCCCGCCATGCGATGGGCAGGACGGGATCGACGCCTGAAAACGCGTCCAAAATCCAACAAAAACGCAACTTTACGCTGGAATGATCCATGCTACGCTGTTCGCGAAACGAACAGGAGCAAGCATGAAAATTCTTGGCATATCCGGCAGTCTGCGCAAAGCTTCATGGAATACTGCGGCGCTGCATGCTGCCCGGGAACTCCTTACAAGCGGTCACAGCCTCGAAATCGCGGACATCTCGGATTTGGCGCTGGTGAACGAAGACCTGGAACATGACGGCAAGCGACCCGCCCCGGTTGAGCGGTTCCGCGCACAAATCCTTGCCGCCGATGCCATCCTCTTCGCCACCCCGGAATACAACGCCTCCATCCCCGCGCCGTTGAAAAACGCCATTGATTGGGCGTCGCGCCCCGCCAACACCCTTGCGGGTAAGCCCGCAGCCATCATCGGCGTCTCCGGCGGCCTGCTCGGTACGTCCCGCGGCCAGTACCCGCTGCGCCAGACGCTCGGCGTGTTGAGCTTGCAGCTCCTCGCGCAGCCTGAAGTCTTTATCGGCCATGGCGGCCAGAAATTCACCGACGGCAAACTCACCGACGCTGCGACGAGAGACTTCCTCGGCACCATGCTCGCAACCTTTCTAACCTTCGCCGAACGCGTGAAGCTTAAGTAGCACCGGCCTCAACGAATCATTGGTCCGAATCGTCCGCCCCCGATAAACTCCGAGTCCCAACCGAGTCGGAGCATGTCCCGTGGCCACTGTCTCAGAGCAAGCGCGCCCCTATATTATTGTTCTCGGCAATGAAAAAGGCGGTTCGGGGAAGTCTACCAGCTCGATCCACATCATCGTCTCGCTGTTGCGAGACGGCTACCGCGTCGGCGCCCTGGACCTTGATGCCCGCCAGGGTACGCTCGCCGGCACGCTGGCCGCGCGGAGACATTTCGTCGAGAGCAAGGGCATCGACCTACCGCTGCCGGAATTCCGCTCCGTACCGCGCTCGAATCTGGACAACCGGCTGGAAGCCGAGGCCGAGGAGCGCCAGCGTTTCGATACAGCCCAGGCCGAACTCACCGCCGCCGGCGCGCAAATCCTGGTCATCGACTGCCCGGGTGCGGACACCTATCTCTCCCGCTACGGCCACGCCCATGCCGATACGCTGATTACGCCGATCAATGACAGCTTCGTGGATTTCTCGATGCTGGCAAAAGTCGATCCCGACAACCATGACATCGTCAATCCGAGCATTTATTCCGAAATGGTTTGGGAAGCCCGCAAAAACCGCTTCTCAGCGGATCGCGGCAAGATCGACTGGATCGTCATGCGCAACCGGCTCGCCGCCTCGGAGGCGCGCAACAAGCGCGATGTGGGGGAAACGCTGGACACGCTCGCCAAACGCATCGGGTTCCGTACGCTTAAAGGTTTCGGCGAGCGCGTGATCTTCCGCGAACTCTACCTTCAGGGGCTAACGCTCATGGATGTCCGCGAAGCCAATATCGGCATCGCCATGAGTCTCTCGCATATCGCCGCGCGCAACGAGGTCCGGGCGCTGGTCAGCGCCATCAAATTGCCGCCCGTCAAACAATCCATGGCCGCATAGCCACTCATTCTCACAGCCCCACAAGCACCTTATCCAGCGTCAGCGGATAATCGCGTATTCGTACCCCGCACGCGTTATAAACCGCATTCGCAATCGCCGCGCCTGCGCCGGAAATTCCCAGCTCGCCAACGCCTTTGCTTTTCAGCGGATTCGCCTTGTCATCATGCTCAGGCAGATAGATCGCCTCGATATCCGGCACATCGGCATGCACCGGCACATGATATTCCGCCAGATCATGGTTCACGAAAAACCCGTAGCGCGTATCCACCACCAGATCCTCCGTCAGCGCCGCGCCAATGCCGAACACCATCCCGCCAATCGCCTGGCTGCGCGCCGTCTTCGGGTTCAAAATCCGCCCGGCGGCAAACACGCCCAGCATCCGCCGCACGCGGATCTCGCCCGTGTCGATATCCACCCCTACCTCTGCAAAATGCGCACCGTACCCCGCCTGGGTGAAGGCATCCTCCAGCTCACCCGGCTTTATTTCGCCCTGCGCGGTCAACCCGGCCGCACCGGCCAGTTCCGAGAGCTCTTTAGAGACATTGCCATCCCGCACGAACCCATCCTCGAACACCGCGCTGGACTCAAACCCGGCAGCATCCACCAGCATCTTCCGCAACCCCTCGCAGGCATAATAGACCGAAGACCCAGCGCTACTCGCTCCCCATGAGCCGCCGGACCCAGCCCCTGCCGGTGAATCGGTATCGCCGAGATCGACCTCCACAGTGTCTGGGGACAACCCGAGAATCTCGCCCGCAATTTGCGTCAGGATCGTGTATGTTCCGGTCCCGATATCGGTCATGGAGGTTTTGATTACCAAGCGCCCTTCTGGCGTCATCGTCGCTGAAGCTTTCGAGGGCTGCAGCATATTTCCACGGACGGCTGCGGCCATTCCCATGCCCACCAGAAAATTACCATCCCGGACTTGCCCTGGTTTCTTGTTGCGCTCACGCCAACGAAAAAGCCTTGCCCCTTCCTGCAAACATTCCACCAGCTTGCGCGCGGAATAGGGCGTGCCGTCCTGCGGATTTTTCTCCGGCTCGTTCAAAATCCGCAGCGTCACCGGGTCCATATCCAGCGCCACCGCCAGCTCATCCATTGCACATTCGAGTGCCAGCATGCCCACCGCCTCGCCGGGCGCCCGCATGGAAGCGCTTTCCGGCAGGTCCAGCTCGACCATGCGATGCGTCGTCCGACGATGCGCGCCAGCGTAAAGCATGGTCGTGGCGAGCGCGACGGGCTCAAAAAATGTTTTGCCCGGTAGATTGCTCACGAAATTCTCATGCGCGATGGCCAGAATTTTTCCGTCAAGCTGCGCCCCGATCCGTACGCGTTGAAGGGTCGGACTCCGATGCGTCGTGTGATTGAAAATCTGCTGCCGCGTCAATGCGATTTTCACGGGCCGCCGCAATGCCTTTGCCGCCAGCGCCGCCAGTATCGCATCGCCGAACACTTTCAGCTTGGAGCCGAAGCCGCCGCCGATATACCGTGCCACGACACGCACTTTCGTAGGCGGCATCTCCAATGTCGCCGCAATCGTCTTCTGCGACGGGTTCGCCATTTGCGCCGCCGTATACAGCGTCACCGCATCGCCCTCCCACACCGCCAGCGTGGCATGGGGTTCCATCATCGCCTGGCTCTGGTTGGGCGTCGTGTAGGTCGCATCCAGCTGCACCGGCGCGGCCGAAAAATTCGTATCGAAATCGCCCGCCGCCGTGTCGGGTTTGAACATGCCTTCCGGCGGTTTTATCGCCGTGCCCGTCAGAGCGGTAAAGTTATAGGCGCCATCGGCCGTTTCATATTGCACATCGATCAACAGCGACGCAGCGCGCGCCTGTTCGAAGCTTTCCGCCACCACCAGCGCAATTGCCTCGCCATGATGCATCACCTCGGCGCTGTATAATTGCGGCACCGTCTCCGGGCTTGGATCTGCCTGCTTCGGCGCGGTTTTATACGTCCATACCATCAGCACGCCAGGTGCCGACTCTGCCGCATCCGTGTCGATGAACGCCACTTTCCCCTTGCCGCAGGCTGCCGTCAGCAAAACGCCATAGGCGGCTTTCTCGGCAAGCCGGTATTCGTAGGAATACGTTGCCTGCCCTGAAACCTTTAAATTGCCATCCACACGGTTCAGCGGCGTTCCGACTAGCGTTTCCCGGTCGATCAGGCTCTCGCCCAGCGGCGTATCGTAATCCATGTCCTACGCACTCCCCGCATCGCGCAGCACGGCGCGAATCACGCGCCGCGTCAGCGGAATTTTGAAATCATTGCCGCCATGCCCAACGGCGCCGGCCAGCACCGCATCGGCAATCGCATCCGGGTCGGACATCCCGTCCGCCCCGGCAACGCGCCATGGTTTCGGGGCCAGCCCGCCAAAGGCCAAGCGGGATTTTCCGTCCGCGTCGATAATGGCCGCGACCGAGACCAGCGCGAACGCATAGGATGCCCGATCCCGAACCTTGCGATAAACCTGTCTGCCGCCCGGCGGGGGCGGCAGCACCACGCCGGTAATCAACTCGCCGCGTTCCAGAACATGCTCGCGCTCCGGCGTATCGCCGGGAAGTTTGTAGAACTGCTCGAGCGGAATCTCCCGCGTGCCGCCATCGGGCCGAAGCGTTTCCACGACGGCCCCCAGCAACATCATTGCCACTGCCATGTCGGAAGGATGCGCCGCGATGCAATGCTCGCTCGTGCCCAGTACGGCATGGATACGGTTAAAGCCGCCCAAAGCTGCACAGCCGGAGCCGGGCTCGCGCTTGTTGCAAGGCTTGGTCGTATCGTAAAAATAATAGCATCGTGTCCGCTGCAGCAAATTTCCTGCCGTCGTCGCGCGGTTGCGCAGCTGCGCGGAAGCGCCGGCGAGCAAGGCCCGGCTGAGCACGGGATATTTCCGCCGCACCGACGGATGCGCGGCCAGCACCGCATTGCGCACCAGCGCGCCGATCCGCAACCCGCCCTGTTGCGTCTCCGCCACGCCATCAAGCCCGACATGATTAATATCCACGAGGCGATCCGGCGTCTCGATCTGCAATTTCATCAAATCCAACAAATTGGTGCCGCCGGCAATGAATTTCGCATCCTGCTCATTTGCCGCCGCCGCACTGGCGTGCGCCGGACCCGCCGCGCGCATATAGCTGAAGGGCTTCAACGCGGCGTCTCCGCCGCCTGCGCAATGGCGCGCACGATGTTCGGATATGCGGCGCAACGGCAAATATTTCCGCTCATCCGCTCGCGAATTTCCAAATCGCTCATCGCCGCGCGGTCCTGCTCCAGCGCCTCGGTCACATGGCTCGGCATTCCGGCGGCAAATTCCGCGATCATCCCAACCGCCGAGCAGATTTGCCCCGGCGTGCAATACCCGCATTGAAAGCCGTCATGTTCCACAAAAGCCGCCTGCAACGCCGACAGCACCGCATCGTCCGTGGCCTCGATCGTGGTCACTTCATCCCCCTCATGCATCACCGCGAGGGTTAGGCAGGAATTGATCCGGGTGCCGTTCACCAGCACTGTGCAGGCCCCGCATTGCCCATGGTCACAGCCTTTTTTTGAGCCTGTCAGTTCCAGATGCTCCCGGAGCGCATCCAGCAGGGTCGTGCGTGGGTCGAGCGCCAGTTCCCGCGCTTGGCCGTTCACCTTCAGCGAAAATTCAACCACATCGGTCAGTGCCATGCGCGTTCCTGCCTTGCCATGGCGTAGACATAAGCGGTGAGCAAAGAATTCCCGTAACCTGACCGTAATTTCACGCCGCCGCACGGTTTCGGACGCGGCTGAAAAGATTTTGCCTATTTGACTGAAAGGCGGCGCTTACATTGCCCCAATCCGAAAATAACTGCCAAAAAACTTTTATCCCGCGCCCAACCGGCTTTCCCCCCTTGCAAACCCGCAAGCCTTGCGTTTTTACCGGCCCATGACCAAGGTTTTTCTCGTAGGTTCGGGCCCGGGCGACCCGGAACTCCTCACGCTGAAGGCGCAACGCCTGCTGCAATCGGCGGAAGTGGTGCTGCATGACAGTCTCGTGGACGCCCGCATCCTCGAAATGGCGTCAGCGCGCGCACGCCTCATCGATGTCGGCAAACGCTGCGGCCGCGCCTCCGCCGCACAGGCGGAAATCTGCCGCTTGCTGGTGGAGGAGGCGCGAAACGGCCATATCGTTGTGCGTCTCAAGGGCGGGGACCCGATGGTTTTCGGCCGTGCGACGGAGGAGATGGCGGCGCTGCGCGCCTACAACATCGCTTTTGAGGTCATTCCCGGGGTTACCGCGGCCACGGCGGCCGCCGCCGCGCTCAGCCTCTCGCTCACCCGCCGGCGCATTGCCCGCTCGCTGCATTTCCTCACCGGCCATGGTGCGGAGAACGGCCTCCCGGCGCATGACTGGGTCTCTCTCGCCAAATCCGGCGGTACGCTCGTCGTCTATATGGGTGGACAAACACTGCCGGGCCTCGCCACGCATTTCATCGAGGCTGGCATGTCCCCGGACATGCCGGCCGTGGCCATTGAGAACGCCAGCCTGCCGGCCCAGCGCGTATTCAAAGGCGGTCTCGCGAGCCTGCCCGGCATCGTTTCCGCCGCGGCACCCCAAGGCCCCGTGCTAGTGATGATCGGCCCAGCCTTGGCTGAGGAGGATTTGTTGGAAGACGCATTGGCCGAGGCCCGCGAGCGGCTCTGAGGGTTCGTTTCCCGTCCTCCGCCTGGATACAATTCCTTAAAGTTTTTCGGTGATACTCCGCCTACCCGTCTTAGGCGGCGGGTTCATGAGTCACCGAAAGTAAGCGTCCGGCATGGCAGAACATTACCCTATCGCAGACGGCAAAAATGCAGACGGCAAAAATGCGGACGGCAACAACACAGACGGCAACAACACAGACGGCAACGAATATAGGCTGGAGCTGCCCGCGATTCTCGACATTGCCGTGGCTTCCCAGCTGCAGGAGGCGTTGCTGGCCCGTCGCGGCGCGCCGCTGGTCGTGCGGGGCGCCGCAGTTCAGCGCCTGGGCGCGCAATGCGTGCAGATATTACTGGCCGCCCGCAACGCCTGGGCGGCAGACAACCATATGTTCCGGCTGGTTGATGGATCGGAAGAACTTTTCGCAACCCTCGCCCTACTCGGCGTCGCGCCCGAATCGCTGAACGCCGTTCCGGGTGGCGCGGCATGAGCACCACCGTTCTCACCGTCGATGATTCCCGCGCCATGCGGGAATTGCTGCGCTTCGCTTTGGCGGAAGCGGGGTTCCGCGTGCTGCAGGCGGAGGATGGTCTGCACGGGCTTGAGGTGATGGCAAGCGAGATGCCGGATGTCATTGTCACGGACCTCAATATGCCCCGGCTGGACGGGTTCGGCTTTATCGAGGCCGTCCGGCGCGATGCGCAATACCGCGCGATGCCCGTTCTCGTCCTCACCACCGAAATGGCGGCGGAGCAGAAAAACCGTGCCCGTGAAGCCGGGGCAACCGGCTGGATCGTAAAACCTTTCGACCCGGTGAAGCTCGTGGACGCTATTCGCCGCGTATCGGCCTGAGAGAAAAACAGATGACCACAGACCCGATGGCGGCGATCCGCGAGACGTTCTTTCAGGAATGCGAGGAGCAGTTGGCCGCGCTCGAAGGCGGGCTCATTTTAATGGAAACCGGCGCGGCGGATTCCGAGACCGTGAACGCCGTTTTCCGGGCTGTGCACTCCATTAAAGGCGGTGCGGGCATTTTCGCGCTCGATGCGCTGGTGCGCTTCGCCCATGTCTTCGAAACGTCGCTTGACCAAGTCCGCGCTGGCGCGCTGGCGCCGGCGCCGCATGTGCTGAACATGCTGCTGCGCGCGGCGGATGTCCTTGCGGACCTTGTACGCGCCGCCCGGTCCGGCAAACCGGCCGATGAGCAACGCATCGCCGCACTCGTCGCGGAATTCGCCCATCTTGGCGACGCTCAACCACCCCCGAAGAAGGCCCGCATCATGCCGCGTTGGGAGATCAGTTTCACCGCGTTGCCTGCGCTCTATGCCAAAGCGAACGAGACGGTGCTGCTGCTGCGCGAATTGCAGCTTCTCGGCGAAATGCACGTATCGCTGGACGCTTCCCGTCTGCCTGAGCTGGGCATGCTGGACCCTGAGGGTGCTTATTTCACCTGGAACATCACGCTCGAATCCGCATGCAGCGCGCGGGATATTCACGACGTATTTGAATTCGTAACAGAGGATTGCACGCTCGAAATCGACGAATCCGAGTCCGAACTGGAACCCGAACTTCAACCCGGCAGCGTGATCACCGGCGCGAACGGCTTCTCCTTCGAATTCTTCGCGCCGGTGGAGACCGAAACGGCAGCCGCGCCGGAAACAGAACCCGCACCGCCAATTGCCGCGTCCATCGAGCCATCGCCCAAACCCGAAGCTTCGGTCAATGCAACGATACGGGTGGATCTCGACCGGGTGGACCGCATGATCGACCTTGTCGGCGAACTGGTCATCAACGAGGCGATGCTGAGCCAGCGCGTGCTGGAGGCGGGCATCAACCGCGCCTCCGGCGTTGCCATGGCGTTGGAGGCGCTGGAGCATCTAACGCGGGAAATTCAGGACAGCGTGATGGCCATCCGCGCCCAACCCGTGCGCTCCGTGTTCCAGCGCATGCCGCGCCTGGTGCGGGAGGTCGCGGCGCAAACCGGCAAGCAAGTGCGTCTCATTACGGAAGGCGAGGGGACAGAAGTCGACAAAACCGTCATCGAGCGCATCGCCGACCCGCTGACGCATATGATCCGCAACGCCATCGACCACGGGCTGGAAACGCCGGAGAAGCGCCTCGCTTCTTGCAAGCCGGCGGAGGGGCTGGTGCGCCTTAGCGCCTTGCACCGCTCCGGGCGCATCGTGCTGGAGGTGGCCGATGATGGCGGGGGGATCAACCGTGCGCGGGTTCGTCAAAAGGCGGTTGAGAATGGCGTCATCGCCGCCGACGCCGCGCTCTCGGAGGATGAAATCGATAATCTCATCTTCCTGCCCGGGTTTTCCACGGCCAGCACGGTCTCGGATATTTCGGGGCGGGGCGTTGGCATGGATGTGGTGCGCCAATCCGTCGCTGCCCTCGGCGGGCGCATTTCGATCGCCTCGCGTCCCGGCCTCGGCTCCGTTTTCACGCTCAGCCTGCCGCTCACGCTGGCCGTGCTGGATGGAATGGTCGTCTCCACCGGCGGACACACGCTCATCATCCCGCTCAGTGCCATTGTCGAGACGCTCAAGCCGAAACTTGCCGATATCTTCGCGCTGGACCGAAAGATCAACGTCATCCGCCTGCGCGGCGGCTACGTGCCGTTGGTCGATGTCGCGGAATCGCTTGGCTATCGCGAACATCGCGCCACACCCGAACAAGCCGTGGCGCTGCTGGTGGAGGGGGAGGGCGGTATGCGCGCCGTGCTGATTGTCGATGCGATTCACGGACAGCGCCAGGTCGTCATCAAGAGTTTGGAGGCCAATTACCGCGCTGTGCCGGGCATCGCGGCGGCAACCGTCATGGGTGACGGGCGCGTGGCGTTGATCCTGGATGTGGACGTCGTTATCAAATCCGCCAGCAGCGATGGCGTGCGGCAGGAAACGGTTAAGGGCTTGTACGCCCCGGCCATGGAGTTGATCGAGCATGGCTGAATCCAACGCAAAATCCTCAAATATCGACAATGATGTCGCGGCGCGCCGAGAACTGATCGCTTTTCGTGTCGGCCGCCAGGAATTCTGCATCGATGTGATGATGGTGCGCGAAATCCGCGGCTGGTCCGCCGCCACCGCCTTGCCGCGCGCCCCCCTTTACGTGCGCGGTGTGATCAATCTGCGCGGCGCCGTGCTGCCGATCATCGACCTCGCGCGCCGCCTCGGCCTGCCAAGCACGGAGCCCAGCGCGCGCAATGTCATCATCGTCATTCAGGTCGCCCATCAGCAAATGGGCCTGCTGGTCGATGCCGTCTCGGACATTCTCACCATCGATGGCAGGCAGATCCAGCCGAGCCCGGATGTCGCCTCGGACCTCGTGCGCAGCTTCGTGAAAGGCTTGCTGCCGGTGGAAGGACGCATGATCAGCCTGATCGCGCTGGACCATGTGCTGCCGGATGAAGCGCAAGCCGCATGAGCAGCACGGCGCTGGAGGAGGATCGAGAATTCATCATGACCGCGCGCGATTACGAAACGATTGCCGGCATGATGATGCGCGAGGCCGGCATCTACCTGGGAGATAACAAGGCCAGTCTGGTCTATTCCCGTCTGGCGAAGCGCCTGCGCGTGTTGGGCATGAACCGCTTCGCGGATTACTGCGCGCTGGTTTCCGCGCCGGAGGGGCGTGAAGAGCTCCAGGCCATGGTGGCGGCGCTCACGACCAATGTGACGCGTTTCTTCCGCGAACCGCATCATTTCGAACATCTCAAAACCCGCCTCCTGCCAAGCCTCATCGCGGCGGCGAAAGGCGGCGCCAAGCTGCGGCTCTGGTCCGCCGCATGTTCGAGCGGGCAGGAGCCCTATTCCATAGCGCTAACGCTGCTCTCCCTGCTGCCCGATGCCGCGAAATACGACATCCGCATACTGGCGACAGATATCGACCCCAACGTGCTGGCCGCCGGAGCCGAAGGGATTTATGAAGCCGAAACGGTCGAAGCCGTGCCGACGGCGCTGTGCAAAAACTGGTTTGCGCCGCTGCACGACGGTACGCGCCGGCTGCGCATTGCCGAGGAAGCCCGCGCGCTGGTTTCCTTCCGCCGTCTCAACCTTATCGGCAACTGGCCGATGACGGGCAAATTCCAGGCCGTCTTCTGCCGCAATGTGGTGATCTATTTTGAGCCCGAGACCCAGGAAAAAATCTGGTCGCGGATCGTACCTTTACTGGACCCTCAAGGCGCTTTGTATATCGGCCATTCGGAGCGCGTGATTGGCAGCGCCCAGGCATCGTTGCGCAGCGACGGCATCACCGTGTACCGGCCCCGAAATGCCGACGCATGAGCGCCCCGGCATGAGCGCCCCAGCATGAGCATTCGCGTATTGGTGGTGGATGATTCTGCGACGATGCGCGGCCTTATCACCGCAACACTTCGCGCGGACCCGCAAATCGACGTTGTCGGGCAGGCGGCAGACCCGGAAGAGGCGCGCGCGGCGATCAAAACCCTGACGCCGGATGTCATCACGCTCGATATCGAAATGCCGAAAATGGACGGGCTCGCCTTCCTCGAAAAAATCATGCGCCTGCGTCCCATGCCGGTCGTCATGGTCTCAACGATGACCCAGGCGGGAGCAAAAGCAAATCTCCGTGCGCTGGAAATCGGCGCGTTCGACTGCGTTGGTAAACCTTCCGCCCTCAACCGCAATGGCTTCGACATGCTGGCGGAAAAAGTCAAAGAAGCTGCCCGCTCCCGGCGGCTCCCCGGCTCGCCGCCTCAAACACGCGGCTTTGACGGCGCAAGTTTCACCTCGAACGGAAAAATCGTCGCCATCGGCGCCTCGACCGGCGGGGTCGAGGCGTTGCTGACCATTCTGCAAAAATTTCCCGCCAATTGCCCGCCGACGCTGATCAGCCAGCACATGCCGCCCAGCTTCACCCACAGCTTTGCGGCAAGGCTGAACAAGTCCTGCGCGGCCGAGGTGAGCGAGGCGGTGGACGGCGCAAAACTGATGCAAGGCCAGATTTATCTGGCGCCTGGCGATGCGCATCTGGAGCTCTCGGGCATGAGCCAGCCTTATATCCGGCTGAATTCGGGTGAGCGCGTGAACGGCCATCGCCCCTCGGCGGATGTCATGTTCAACGCCTTGCGGCGCCGTGCCGGGGCCCATTCGGTGGGCGTCATCCTCACCGGGCTGGGCCGGGACGGTGCCGAGGGCCTTTTGGCGCTGCGCCAGGCCGGCGCCGAGACGATTGGCCAGGACGAGGCAAGCTGTGTCGTCTACGGGATGCCGAAGGCCGCATTCGAGCTTGGGGCTGTCGCCCGCCAACTGCCGCTGGAGCGCATTGCAGAAGGCATTCTCGCCGCCACCGATGCAGAGCGCGTGCGAAGGCGATGAGGTGCGGGCCATGAGCGTCTGCCCATGAGTGATGCATTGCTGGAACGCCGAGTGAATATCGTGCAAGGCGAGCACCGCGTGGATGACGATCCCGGCATCGTCCTCACCACCATTCTTGGCTCCTGCATTGCCGCCTGCATTTGGGATGGCGTCGCAGGGTTGGGCGGCATGAACCATTTCCTGCTGCCGGGGGATGCCGCGGATCTCCGGCACAACGCCGCAACGAGCGATGCGCTGCGCTTTGGCGTTCATGCCATGGAGTTGCTGGTCAACGGGTTGTTGCGCCGGGGCGCGCAGCGGCGGCGATTGCAGGCAAAACTCTTCGGCGGTGCCCGGATAATTGCGGGCCTCACCGATATCGGCGAGCAGAATGCGCGCTTCGCCGAACGATTTCTGAGGCAAGAGGAAATCGCGCTGGTCGGCGGGAGCCTCCGGGGAGAGCAGGGGCGGCGGATACAGTTCTGGCCCGTGACAGGCCGCGCGCGACAAGTTTTGCTGGCACGCGAATCAGCATCGGTCCTCCTCGCCGAACGCAGCCGCGCCGTGCAACCAGCGTCATCCGGCCATGGCGCGCTCGAGCTATTTTAGCCGCTACCCATTCCAAACACCGCCGCATGAGGACCGTTAAACAAGGCGCAACAAATCCCTTCTATTCATATGAACGGGCAGGGGGCATACGGTGATGAATGCGTCATATCGGCGGCAGGGACATACGGCGGAACAGCGCGAATTGCTCTCCATCCGCATCGGTGAACAGGAATTCGCCATGGATATCAGAGCGATCCGCGAAATTCGCGGCTGGATCGCCTCTACCCATCTTCCCCATGCGCCGGGCTACATTAAAGGCATGATCAACCTTCGCGGCACGGTGCTTGTCGTGATCGACCTGGCCGCACGGCTCGGCCTGCCCGCCCAGCCGCCAAATGCGGCCTCCGTGGTCGTCGTGGTGGAAGATGGCGAGCGCGTGGCCGGGCTGCTCGTCGATGCGGTATGCGACATCATTACGGTCGGCGAAGATATGCGCCAGGATACGCCAGAGACGGGCAGCAACGAATCGCGCAGCTTTATTGAAGGTTTGGTGATGTTGGACAACCGCATTGTCAGCATCATCTCCATCCCCGCGCTCATGCCCGATGCCGGCTTGGAAACGCTTGCGGCGGCGGAAGCTTAAGCCGCCGTCGCTCCCGCAAACTCCCAAAAATTTGCGCGCGGTGAGGTGCGGGCAATAAAGGCGCGCAAATTCGGATGCTGCCAGCCCTCGGGTCCGATCAGCGCGTTCATTGGCGCAAAAAACTCGTGCGCATGCGGAATCTGGCTGGCGGCGAAACCCTCATAATGCCGTGGCCGGAGTGCGTACATCACGCGAATATCACGCACGGGCAGCGTCAGGGGGAGCACAGGCTCGTTGCGCATCAGCCCGGTATAGCGCCAGCGCAACATGCGGTTTGTGGCGGAAACCGGGCCGCGCAACCACTCGACCGGGCATACGGCGAGCAGCGAATGCATGGAAGGCGCAAAGCGGGAGCGCTTATCCAGCAAATTCTGGTAAGACCCGCAGGCCTCGATCGCGAAAATATCCACATAAGGGTCGCGCTCGGTGCCGCCAAAGCAGAGCCAGAGCCCGTCCGGCACGGTGCGCAGCCGGTTGGAGCCGGGGAGTTTGAGGAACGGATGGTCGTTATCCTCGGCCGATCCCGGTCTGCCACGCAGCCACGCCCCGCGTGCACCCAAATCATGGTCGGCCAGCCCCGGCGGGTGCTGTGGCCAGGTGCGGAGTTTCTGGCGAACGAGTGAATCCAAACTTGTCGCGGTGGCCATCGGTGAGTTCCCCAGTTTTTGGTGAAGGTTACAACCTAAAATAGAATACTGACCAAAAACGACTCGGATGCAAGCTATTTTTTTTATTTACAGGGGATTAAGCCAGATTTCCTGCGATAAAGCTGCACTCGCTCGTGCCAGTGTAACCATCTGACTATAAAACATAGAATTAAGCGCCAGCGCTTGCACGGCCGAACACCTTGCCAGCAACCTTGAATTGATATTCAAGGTATTGATCCGCCAAGGATTTCCGGATTGCAAACATCAAACCTGCCCATCGGCATATTGCCGGACGGGAAAATCCAAGCCATGCCTGCAAGAGAACATAAATCCAGGAGGCCTGTTTGGAACCGACTTCGCCCCCACGCCGCAGCGCGCGGCCCTTTTTGGTGCTGGGGGTCGTGCTGCTCGCCATCGCATTGGGGTGCCTCGTCTATTGGTGGCTGAACCGGAATGTCGTGACGACCGATGACGCGCAGATCGACGGAACCGTATACACGATTTCCTCGCAGATTGCGGGCCGGGTCGTGCAGATCCCGGTGGCTGACAACCAGCACGTCATGGCGGGGCAGGTGCTGGCGGTCCTGGATAATCGCGACGAGCTGGCGAGCCTCGCCAAAGCGCAGGCGGATCTCACCCAGGCCCAGGCGCAGGTTTTCGTGGCGCAGGCCCAGGCGGCACAGGCTGCGGCCGAGGTCGCGGAGAACGGGGCGGATTTACAAAAGGCCCAGCAGGATTACAGCCGCTATCGCAACGTAAATCCACATGCCATCTCCCAGCTCCAGGTCGACGCTGCGACCGCCTCAATCCTTGGCGCGCGCGCCAAATCCGCCGCCGCGATCGCCGCGGCCAAGGCGATGCAGGCGAGCGTCATCTCGGCCCGCGCACAGGCCGCCGCCGCGCTGGTCGCCGTGCAGAACGCCAAGCTCCAACTCTCTTACACCGTCATCACAGCACCGGGGCCCGGCCATGTGTCGGAAAAGACCGTGGAGCTGGGCGATGTCGTGTCGCCCGGCAGCGCCATGATGGCCGAGGTCGGCGACGCCGTATGGGTGACCGCGAATTACAAGGAGACGCAGCTCGCCGGCATCCGCCCTGGTGCAAACGCGACGATTGACGTGGATGCGGTGCCCGGTGTGGTATTCAAGGCGCATGTGGACAGCATCCAATACGGAACCGGCGCCGTCTTCTCCTTGCTTCCGGCGCAGAACGCGACCGGAAATTACATCAAAATCGTGCAGCGCGTGCCGGTGAAACTGGTGTTCGACGATCCTCGCGTGCAGCAATACATGCTGGCGCCCGGAATGTCGGTGGAACCCTCCATCGTCATCAGCCGGTGAGGCAAATGGCGCGCCGCAAAGGCCACTGGCTGTGAATCCGGCGCTGCCGCGCTCACCCGCGGGGGATTTCAACCCCTGGATGATTGCCGTGATGCTCTCGATCACCCCGTTCATGGAGGTGCTGGACAGCACGATTGCCAATGTCTCGCTCACCCATATCGCCGGCTCGCTAGGCGCCAGCCAGTCCGAGAGCACCTGGATTTTGACGAGCTATCTGGTCTCCAACAGCATTATCCTGCCGATCAGCGGCTGGCTGGCGCAGGTATTGGGACGTAAGCGATTTTACCAGATCTGCGTGGTGCTGTTCACCGCCAGCTCCGTGCTCTGCGCCTTCTCCACCTCGCTCGACATGATCATCATCGCACGCGTGCTCCAGGGGCTGGGCGGCGGTGGTCTGGCTCCGGCGGCGCAATCCATGCTGGCGGACAGCTTTCCGCAGGAAAAGCGCGGCCAGGTCTTCGCGTTGTTCGGCTTCACCATCATCGTTGCCCCCGCCACGGGCCCGGTACTTGGCGGCTGGCTCACCGACCATCTTTCGTGGCACTGGATCTTTCTTATCAACCTGCCCATCGGGCTCATCGCTTCCACGCTGATCGCGATTTTCATTTCCGAACCCGCTTTGCTGGTGAAGGAGCGCGCCGAACTGTTGGCGCGCGGGCTGCATCTGGATTATTTCGGGTTGTTTCTCGTGGCCGTCGGGTTCGGTACGCTCCAGATTTTTCTGGACAAGTTCGAGCTGGATGACGGTTTCTCCTCCCCCACCATTATCGTACTTTGCGCGGCCTTCACCGTCTCGCTCAGCACGCTGCTCATCTGGGAGTGGCAGCACCCCCAGCCGGTCATGAATTTCCGCCTGTTCAAATTGCGCAATTTTGCGATCTGCTCGGGCGTGATGTTTTGCATGGGATTCGTTTTCGTCTCTTCCACGCAGCTGATCCCGCAGCTATCGCAGACCTTGCTCGGCTACGATTCCGAGACCGCCGGCCTCTCAATGGCGCTGGGCGGCATCGCGACACTCTGCGTGCTACCGGTCGCTGGGATTCTCACAGGACGTTTCGTGCAGCCGCGCTACCTGATGGCGGGCGCAATGTTTGAAATCGGACTCGCGATGATGGCGGCATCGCAGCTTGCCCCGAACGTCGACTTCGCCCAGCTCTCCTTCGCGCGTATCCTGCAAGTGGCGGCCGTGCCGTTCATTTTCATTCCGGTCTCGGCCAGCTCCTATATCGGCGTGCCGGCCCGCAATTACGGTGAAGCGGCGGCGTTGATGAACCAGATGCGCAATATCGGCGGCGGCATGGGGGTATCATTCGTTACCACCCTGCTCGCATGGCGTACGCAGTTTCATCATGCAAGGCTTGCAGAGTCGATCACACCGTATGGCAGCCTGCACGGGATGTCCGTATCTCAGATCGGGCCGATGGTGCAACAACAAGCCGTTTTTGTCAGTTATCTTGACGTGTTCTGGCTCATCGGGCTGATCGCACTTGCGGTCTCTCCGTTTGTGCTGTTTCTCAAGCCGCCCCCGCCCCGGGCAGCATAAGGAGTCTTGATTCGTGTCTTTTGCCATTCCGCGCCGCCGCCATTTGCTGGGAAGTGTTGCATTATCGATGGGAATTTCGGCCATGTTGGGCGGCTGCGAAATGGGGCCGAATTTCATGCGCCCCCACCCGGCCGTGCCGGATACTTATATTTCCGATACCGCCGCGACCCATAGCCTGCCCTATGTCTCCGGCGATCCGGTGGACCCGCAATGGTGGAACGCCTTCAACGACCCCGAGCTGACGAAGCTGGAAAGCACGGCGGTCGCGCAGAATCTGGACTTGCAGATCGCGACGCAGCGTCTATTGGAGGCTGAGGCGCAGGCGCAGATCGAGGGCGCGGTGTTATACCCCTCCCTCGGCGGCGCCGCCTCCTACACGCGGGAAGGGCCGAGTAAAGAAGGTATTTTCAACGCGTTCGGCTCCGGCGCGGGCGCCAGCACGACGGCTTCAAGCGTCGCGAGCGGCGCTGCCGGCGCATCGGGTGGCGGCGCGTTCTCAGGCGCCACCATCGCGCCGCTCGATTTGTATCAATACGGGCTGCAATCGCAATACGATCTCGATCTCTGGGGCAAAAACCGCCGGGCCGTGGAGGCCGCCGTGGCCGCCGCCGCATCCTCCGAGGAGGCGCGCCGCGCCGGGCTGCTCAATGTCGAGGCGCAGGTCGCCACCAACTACATCTCCTTGCGCGGCACGGAGACGGTTCTGCAGATTACGCAGCAGAATCTCGCGCTGGCCAACCAGCTGGTGGACCTGACGGTGGAGCGCCAGCAGGCCGGGCTCACCACCTCGTTGGATGTCGCGAATGCGCGGGCCACATCGGCGCAGATCCAGTCGCAAATCCCCGCCCTCATCGCGCAGCGCGATGCTTATATCGACCAGCTTGGCCTGCTGCTCGGCGAAACGCCGGACAGCCTGCCCGCCGAGCTGGTAACCCCCGCCGCCGTGCCGCTAACCCCGCCGAACGTGCCGATCGGCATGCCGGCGGAGCTGCTGCGCCGCCGGCCGGATGTGCGCGAAGCCGAGGATAATCTGCATGAGGCAACCGCCGAGGTCGGCGTCGCCGTGGCGCAGTTCTTCCCGGATATCTCGCTCAGCGGCTCGGTCTCGCTCCAGGCGCTGCAATTCAAGAATTTGAACGAGTTCAAGGCGATTACCTACGCGTTCGGGCCGAATATAACGCTGCCGATCTTCGAGGGCGGCCAGCTGCACGGGCAGCTGAAACTACGTAAGGCGCAGCAGCAGGAAGCCGCGATCAACTACGCGCAAACGGTGCTGACCGCCTTCTATCAGGTCGATACAGCGCTGGTGAACTATACCCAGGAGCATTCCACCCTGGATGCGCTGGGCGTGGACGTGCAGCAAAGCCAGATCGCGCTCAACCTGGCCGAAGACCAGTACAAGCAGGGCTTGGCGGATTACCTCACCGTGCTCAATGCCCAGCAGGAATATCTGAACGCGCAGCAATCCCAGGCGCAATCGGTTGAGCGTATCGGAACGGATCTGGTCACGCTCTATCAGGCGCTTGGCGGCGGTTGGGAACAGCAATTCCCCGCCCAACCCGGCAGCTGAAGCCCCGGCAGACCAATACGTTTCGTCATTGCGAGCGATAGCGAAGCAATCCATCTTCCCCAACGCAAGAAGATGGGTTGCTGCACCCCGACCTAGAGTGCGATGAAATTAAGATGAACCGCTCGCGGTTCAACTTAATGTCATCCGGCTCTAATATGCCTTCGCCCGGTCCACTTCCGTCAACGGTCTTCGCCCCGCCGCAACTTCCGCCAGATTGGCCTTGAAAATCTCCAGCGTCGCCGCGTTGTAGGTCAGCGGATCGTCCGATGACATATGCGGCGTGATGATGAGGTTGCGCACGCCCCAGGCCCGATGCCCCGGCGGCAGCGGCTCTTTGTGAAAAACATCCAGCACCGCGCCGCCGAGCGCGCCCGCATCCAGCGCATCGAACAGCGCCGTCTCGTCGATCAGCGCGCCGCGCCCGATATTAATCACGCCGGCCCCGCGCGGTAGCAGCGCCAGCCGTTCAGCCGAGAGCAGATTTTGCGTGGCTTGCGTCAGCGGGCAGGCAAGCAGCAGAATATCGGTCTCTGGCAGCATGCCATCCAGCCCCGCCAAAGTGAGGGTATGGTCGCAATCGGGATGCGGCTCGGCGCTGTTACGGATGCCGGTCACCTTCATCCCAATCCGCTTCGCCTGCGCCGCCGACGCGCCGCCCAGACTGCCGAGGCCGACGATGGTGAGACGCTGATGCCGTGCCAGGCTGGCGGTTTTGCGCTCCCAATGCCCGGTCCGCTGCTCCGTGACGAAGCGCGGGATCAGGTTCACCAGCATCAAAATCGCCATCAGCGCATATTCCCCGGCCTTTTCGCCGTGGACCCCGCGATTATTCATCAAAATGACTCCGGGCGGAATCATGTCAAAAGGCTGCAGCCGGTCCACCCCTGCGGAGGTGGATTGCAGCAGTTTCAGCTTCGGCGCGGCGAACAGATCCAGCCGCCGTAATTCCCAGGGCGGCGCCACCAGCGCCTCCAACGTTGCCGCCTGCGCCAGAAAATCCGCCGCATTCTGCCCAAAGGTGACGTGATGCCCGCTGATTCCCGCGGCTTCGAACGTGGCGGCATCGATGGCCTGATCCATGCCGCGCGGCTCGTTATGAATATGAATATGCATGATGAAATTCCGCCTCGCGGTTATCGCAGATGCGGCGGCAGCGCCAGCACGCCAAGGCTGATGACTGCCCCCAGAATGAAGCCCACGATCGTCCCGTTGACCCGGATATATTGCAAATCCTTGCCCACGCGCAGTTCTAGTTTGTCGGTAATCGTCGCGGCGTCCCAGGTACCCACCACGCGGCCGATGAATTTCGCCCCCTCCGCCTGGGCCTGCGGCAACAGGCTGAGCACCAGCCGGTCCACTGCCGCATGCACGCGCGCCTGCGCCGCGGGGTCGTGCCCCAGCACCTCGCCCAAAGATGCCAAAGCAGCCTCGATCACCGCGACAGAACGGCCATTCGGTAGCACTGCGTCAGCTTCCAGCGCGCGGCGCATGCGCGCCCAAACATCCCAGGCCCAGGCCTTCACCGTGTCATGCGCTAACACGCCTTGCATGGCGCGGCCCAACTCCGCCGCCCGGTCCGGGTCGGTCTCCAGTTTACCGATTTCACGCCGGACCCATTCGTCGAACGCATCGCGCATTTCGGAACTATCGGGGCCAACGCGCTCCAGCTCCGCATTCACCGCGGTCAATACGCGCTTGGCCACGCTGGCACCGATCGCCCAGCCCACCAGCCTGCCGCCCTGTTCACGGACCCGCTCCTTGATCGCGTCCCGTAAAATCTCTTCCCGTGCCGTAAGAGTTTCCTTTAATTGATTAAGAATAAAAGAAAAAACCTCTTGGTGCCGTCCACCCTCGACAAGCCCGCCCAAAGCCCGGGCGACCACCACGCCTGCTGCCTTGCCGCCGATCAGCCGGGGTAGCAGCCGCGCCAGAAGCCGTCTCGCGCGGCCATCCTCAATGCTGGCGAGCAGCTTCGGCAACATCTGCGCGAGCCCCTCCGCCAACGGGCGTGTCGCCGCCGGGTCGGTCAGAAACCGGCGCAATATCCCGGGCGAGTCCAGATTTCCGAGGAATTTCCGGATATCGGCCTCGGTAAAAACATGGTTGGCGACAAACCGGCCCAGCGCATGGCCCAGCCGTTCCTTCTGTGCGGGCAGAATCGCGGTATGCGGAATCGGCAGCCCCAGCGGATGGCGGAACAACGCGGTCACCGCAAACCAGTCAGCCACGCCGCCGATAAACCCAGCCTTCGCCGCATCGCGCAGCAACCCCGTCCAGAAATCCGGTGGAAGGGCATAACCCAGCACGGTCAGCCCGGCCATCAATGCCAAAAGGGAGGAGGCGAACAGCCTGTGCCGGTTGAGGGAGATACGAAGGCCGGCATCGGGATCAATCGTCATGCGCCCAGCCTACAAGCCGCTCCGCAACCGGTGCAAGAATACCCCCTTCATCCCGATCAGGGCGAGGTTGCCCAACTTCATGCAATCCTGCCGCGAATCGTAAATATGTTGATTTTTCCACGGATTCCGGTGCAGAATTTAATTGGGAAGCAAACCAGAGAGAGCCGCCATGATGCAGCGGACAAACTTCGAATCTTCGGGGTATAAACAAATGAAAATAAAAGAATTCGATCCTGTTATGACGCAATCGCCAAGCGACCGTGCCAGGCTTCGGGCCCGGCGCCAGAGCAGCCCAGGAATTGGCACCGCCGTGCTAGGCGCGTTCTGCGTGGTCGGTGTTTTCGCGTTGTTGGGGCTGCTCTACTCATTTGGTTAGCGCAGTACCGTTTACATAAGGGCGCGGGCCGGGGCATGATGCGCCATGGCCTTTTTGACAGAGCCGGAGCCGCAACGCGGTGTTCCGTTGGATGTGTTGCCGGGTATCCGGCGTATCGTGGCGCGCAACCCGAGCGTCATGACCTATCAGGGGACCAACACCTACCTGATCGAAGCTGAGGACGGTCTCACCATCCTCGACCCTGGCCCGCGCGATCCCCAGCATGTGCGGGAAATTCTCTCGGCTGCGGGCGAGACGCCCATAAAGCGCATCCTTCTCACCCATACCCATAGCGACCATCTGGGCGCCGCCGCCGCCTTATCCGAGGCCACGAACCTCCCCATTCACGCGTACAAAATCAGCGGCAAGCTCGGCTTCACGCCCGATTTTCCCCTCGATAACGGCGATACCCTCGCTGGACTCAAGGCAGTCTTCACCCCCGGCCATGCACTGGACCATCTCTGCTACGAATATTTCCTGGCGGACGGCACGAAAATCCTATTCAGCGGCGACCATGTCATGTCCTGGTCCTCCTCCATCGTCAGCCCGCCCGATGGCGACATGCTGGATTATTACGCCTCGCTCGAACTGCTCCTGAAGCGCGATGAAGAAATCTATCTCGGCGGGCACGGCCCCCTGTTGCGCGAGCCGCGAACCCTCGTCGCCCAACTCCTCTCGCACCGACAGCACCGCGAAGCGACGATCCTCGCCCAGCTTGAACAACAAGACTGGAGCGTCGCCGAACTCGCCGCCAATCTCTACCATAAAACCGATATCTTCCTGAAAGCCGCCGCCCAGCGCAACGTGCTCTCCCACCTCATCAAACTTAAAAAAGAAGGCAAGGTCGAAGAGCTCGAGCCTAGCAAGTCCCCGCACCCCGACAACCTCTCCATCCGAGCCCCGGAAGGCGTGGAAGACGAAAGCGGCAGCGAAGCCACAACGCTCTTTCGTGATGCCCTGCGCCGGTTCCAGGTGGTGCGTTAAAAGCAAGTAAGGCCAGGGGGGCAGAGCCCCTGGCCTTACTTGCTTTAATGCACGGCCTCAAACCCGCGCAGGAATGTTTGCAGGGCTGGGGCGGGGAGGGGGCGGGAGAAGAGGAAGCCTTGGCCGTGGGTGACGCCGAGATTGCGCATATTGTCGCGCAATTCGGCGGTTTCGATGCCTTCGGCGATGATGTCCTGATCGTGTTCGGTGGCTTTGGCGACCATGTCCCGGATGAAGGGTTGACCGGCATGGCTGATGACGACGCTGCGGTCCAGCTTGATCGCACGAATGGGCATTTGCATGAGGGCCGGGAGATTGGGCATGTCCGGGGTGATATCGTCCAGCGCCAAGCCGTATCCGGCGGTGCGCAGCGTGCTGATGACGTTGCAGGCGGCGCCGATATCGTGGACGGGATGGCGTTCAGTCAGTTCGAAGCGGATGTTGCGCGTGGGGATGTTGGAGTTCTCGCGCACACGATCGAGACGCTCGATGAGTTCCGGGTGCAGCATTGCATCGAGCGGCAGGTTGAAGGCAACGGCGAGATCGCTTTCGGCGAAGTTGAAACTGGCATATTCTTCGAGGGTCCGCTGCATAATACCTGCCGTGAGACCCATCGAGTGCTCGGCATTGGTCATGGCGTCCACGATGGATTCGGGACCGGCCAAAGAGCCATCAGGTGCTGCCGCCCGCGCGAGCACTTCGACATAGTCTGGGCGTAGATCCCCCAGGCGAATGATCGGCTGGAAGAAGATGCGGATCGACGCGATAAGCGCCGGATCTGGTACCTGAAGCATCGTCTAAATATCCAAGCCTTAAAGAAAAAATTAGTCTACTTGCTGTGCGTATCACATTTCGGCACGAAAAGCGAAATAGAACTGTCGATATAATCGATCATGCTACAATTATTTAGCTTTTTTATCTAAGGTTGTCATTTACCTTTCGGCGGGGCCGACCCGCGACGCAGGCGATGCTCGCCCAGGAACAGCAATATGGGCGCTGCGATGAAAATCGAGGACGAGGTGCCGACCACGATGCCGAACAGCATGATCCAGGCAAAACCCGCCAGCGCCGAGCCGCCGAAGAGCGCCAGCGGGAGCGCGGCGAGGAACACGGTACCGGAGGTTCCCAGCGTACGGTTCAGCGTTTCGTTAATCGACTGGTCGATCAATTCGCGCAGCGGCATGGATTTATATTTCCGCAGGTTTTCACGCACCCGGTCATAGACCACCACCTTGTCGTTGGTGGAGTAGCCGATGATGGTGAGGATGGCGGCGATGGTCACGAGGTCGAAGGGGATGCGTGTGATGACCATGAACCCGATGGTTTTGGTGGTATCCAGGATGAGCGTGGTGACCGCGCCGACGGCGAACTGCCATTCGAAACGAAACCAGATATAGCCGAGAATCATTACGAAGCTGAGGCCGAGCGCCTCAAGCCCCTGCGTGAAGAGCTGGGCGGAGACCGAAGCGCCGATGGCCTGGGTGCTGAGGATTTTCGACCCCGGCGCGGCGCTGGCCAGAGCGGTTTCGACCTCGGAAATCGCGGTCTGCGTCTGCTGCGCGTTCTGCTTGCTCTCCAGGCTGATCAGCACACCCGTCCCGCCCTGGCCGAAGCTTTGCAACGCGGCATCCGTGAGCCCGGCGCTGGCGAGTGCGGCACGCAACGCGGCAAAATTGGCTGCCTGCGGGGTTTCCACCTGCAGCACCACGCCGCCGCGGAAATCGAGCCCCAAATTTAAGCCGGGATAAAAGAAGAGAATGATCGAGGCCGTGGAGAGGACCGCCGAGACGATAAGGCCCGCGAAGCGGCCATTCATGAAGCGGATTTTCGTGCCATCCGGCACGAAGCGGAACAGAGGTTTCATAAACATGGGTAAGGCCTTCAAACCGGCAGGGAGGCGGGGCGGCGGGCGATATACCAGCGCGAGGTAATCAGCCGTACCAGCACGGTTGCGGTGAACAAAGTGGTGATGATGCCGACGCAGATGGTGACCGCAAACCCGCGCACCGGCGGCGAGCCGAAGATGAACAGGGTGACGTGGGCCAGCAGCGT
>Ga0116226_10000780_pt1 | contig 27332 bp, 24 predicted proteins | sample S1TSphfallax_FD_89692 | JGI IMG/M metagenome (GOLD analysis project Ga0116226, IMG submission 89692) | Host-associated microbial communities from peat moss isolated from Minnesota, USA - S1T2_Fa - Sphagnum fallax MG | ecosystem: Host-associated > Plants > Peat moss > Unclassified | place: USA... | reverse complement strand
TGGCCTCTTCCGCCGCCCGTCGCTCCTGCTCGGTCTGGCCGCGCAGGGCGTCGGCTTCGGCCGCAAGCCTCAGCTTCTCCAGGCCGGCGTCCTTGAACACCTGAACGGCCCGGGCCATGCCGCACAGTTCGTCGCGACGATCATCGCCCTCAACCCGGAACTGAAGATCGCCCTTGGCCAGCCGATCCATCACGGACGACAGCCCCTTCAGCGGCGACACGACCCAGGACCGGACGGCGAAGAAGCCCCCCAACATCACAGCAGCGAGACCGCCGAGGATCAACACGAAGGTCGCTGTGATCGAGCCCTTGGTGACGCCGCTCAGAGCGTCGGATTTCGCATTTGCGTCAGCCATGAGCGTCTTCACCTTGGCCACTATATCCGTCGTCAAGGCCAGAAAGGCTGGGTCGCAGTCCTTGAGATATATGGCTTGGGACGCCACAATGGCCGTCGGATCGGTGGCGGCGACGCCTGCCTTGATCGCAGTCTCGCAAGTCTGATCTACAATCTCAAGGCCGCGGGTCTTCAACGTCTGGAAGTTGTCGGCTTCGGACGGCGCGGCCTTGGCGGCGGCGTCCAGACTATCGGCGAAACCCTGTCGGTCTGCTTGAATCTCGGCTTTCGCGGCCTGATTTTGGGCGTCGGTGCGGGAAATCATCAGATCAGCTATGCTTCGATGTATAGCTGTAAGATAGCGGTTAGCCTGGGCGGTTTTAACAGACGCCGTCTCCGGTCCGGCCCCGAGCGCGGTGTAGCCGGAATCGATCTTCCACATTTGGCTGCCGACATAGACAGCGACTATGAGTGTGAATAAACCGAAGCCGCTCAGGATCAGAAGAAACTTACCGATAATCGAGATGTTACGCATAGTCTCTCCAGTACCACCCTGTTTTATAGCGCGCAGTCCAACGGCGAATCCTGTTCCAAAAATCTGAATGAAAACTCGTTTGTATTTCTTAATAAATTGTTATTGTTAATATAAAATACAATTTGTGCCTTGTCTTTTGTCTCATCCTGCTTGAGCCCCTGCTGTGCGCCCTCGCCAACCTCTGGCATGTCGTCGTGACGGGCGCTTTGCTTCGAAGCCGAAGCCCACCCTGGCCTCGCAAACTCATTGGCCCGCGCCTAAAAAGAGAACAAAGCGGCAACTCGCCGCATGAACAGAGCGCGCAGGTTAAACTATAGGCTGCATCAGAGGGTCGCGAGGCCCCAGATGTTTGACATTGTGAATCACAACCTCACGCCGTCTCAGGTGTGAGGTGTGTCTAAGGCCCCGTCGCGGCGGGTCGGGGATGGCTGTGCGCGCGAGTCTGGGTTAAGCTTGGCGACATGGCCGCCCTCGACCCGCCCCAGGGGCTTTCGCCCGCCGCCCGCCGCTCGCCAAAGATCAAGGCGAAAGGCGAAAAAATCTATCGGCACCGGCTGGTTGTGCGGCTTTGTCACTGGATCAACGCCTGGTGCCTGCTCGTGCTGTTGATGAGCGGCCTGCAGATCTTCAATGCTCATTCGGAGTTGTATTGGGGCAAGCAGGGGACGGAGATTAATCCCACCGTTATCGCCATCCACGCCGGCCGGGTGCGGGCGACAGGCGCGCGGGTGGGGTTTGTGAAGGTGCTGGGCGGCAAGCCGATCCTGACCACCGGCTTTTTGGGCCTTTCCACCTCCCACGGCCATCTGGCCAACCGGGCCTGGCCCAACTGGATGACCCTGCCGAGCGGCCAGGACCTGTCGTCCGGCCGGCGCTGGCACTTCTTCTTCGCCTGGCTGTTTGTGCTGAACGGCCTCGCCTATGTGGCCTGGAGCCTGTTCAGCAAGCACCTCGGGCGCGATCTGATCCCGACTTTGGCGCAATTGCGCCAGATCGGCCGCTCCATCATCGACCACATCCTTCTGAAGCACCCGACAGGGGAGGAGGCCAAGTCTTACAACGTGCTGCAACGCCTGGCCTATCTCGCCGTTATGTTCGGTCTTCTGCCGCTGATGGTGCTGACCGGCATGACCATGTCGCCGGGGCTGGATGCGGGCGTTCCGGGCCTGCTCTGGGTGTTTGGCGGGCGGCAATCGGCGCGCACCCTGCACTTCATCTTCGCCTGGTCCATCGTGCTGTTCTTTATTGTCCACATGGTGGAGATGGTTTTGGCCGGGCCGATCAATGAGGTGCGCTCCATCCTGACCGGCTGGTTCGTCGTCCCGCCGGATAAGGGGCATAAGCATGATTGAGTCCCTGTTCACCCGCCGCAACGCCCTTTTGGCCGGCGTCGGCGCGGGCGGCCTGTTGCTGTCGGGCTGCGATCAGCTCAATGACTCACCCAGCGTGCAGCGGGTGCTGAACGCCGCCGCGGGCCTCACCTACGCCAGTCAGCGCTTGATTCTGCCCGCCAATGGGGCCCTGGCGCCGGAGTTTAAGCCGGCCGATATCGCGTCGGTCTTCCGCGTCAACGGCTCCAACCAGCCGGGAACGGACGCCTATAAGCGGCTTATGGACGATAATTTCGCCAGCTATCGCCTGATTATCGAGGGGCTGGTGGCCCATCCCCTGTCGCTCAGCCTGGCCGACCTGCAGAGGCTGCCCGCGCGCACCCAGATCACCCGCCATGACTGTGTGGAGGGGTGGAGCTGTATCGGCCAATGGACGGGCGTCCAGCTCGGCCTGCTGCTCAAGGCCGCTGGCGTCCTGCCCGCCGCCCGCTTCGCTGTCTTTCGATGCGCCGACGATAATGGCGGCGGCAATCTCTATTACGAAAGCATCGACCTGACCGACGCCGTCCACCCCCAGACCATCCTGGCCTACGCCCTGAACGGCCAGCCCCTGCCCGTCGCCAATGGCGCGCCCTTACGCCTGCGGGTGGAGCGCCAGCTCGGCTATAAACAGGCCAAATACGTCATGCGCGTCCAACTCGTCGACAAGCTCGCCGGCATAGGCCAGGGCCAGGGCGGCTATTGGGAAGATGTGGCGGGCTATGCCTGGTATGCGGGGATTTGAGGCTTTATTCCCCGCTCCCTCGATGGGAGAAGAGACGGTCGTCATTCCCGGTCCAGGGCCGCTTGCCGCCAATCGGCCTCTCGTCTAGGTCACGCGCCGTAAGGTGGAGGGCGGTGTGGCGGGGCTTTGCAGCTGGGCGGTTTTTGCGGCGGTAATGAGCCTCTTAGCCGGAGCTTCATGGGCCGTCGCCGCACCGTCTGATAGACCACCGCCCTCGGCGCCGCCCGTCATCACCGACGCCCAGGCGCAGGAGATTGCGACCGACATCGCGACCCGGCTGCGCGACACCTATCCATTGCCCAAGCTGTCTGAGGTCTATATCGCCGCGCTTGAGCAGGGCCTTCGGGATCATCACTATCACGGGCTGACGGCCTGCGCTCTTGCGGGAAAGCTGACGCAGGACCTGCGCGCGGCGCATAACGACAAGCACCTGCAGATCTTATGCGAGAGCGACCTCAAAGCCTTCGTTCAGGACGTTTTTCCCAGCGATCCCACAGCAGCCATAGATAACGGCATTGAGGAGGTGTCGCTCAATCCAGACGAGCCCATCGCTTACATCCGCTCATCGGGCGTCTGGCGCGCCAATGAAGACGCGTTCGAGCTTTTAACGCACGCCATGAACATGGCCGCCCACGCCAAATATGTGATCATCGACATCCGCGATAATCCCGGTGGCAGCGGCGACTTCGGCAACGTCATGGCCTCGTATTTCTTCGATGTCGGCGAAGCGAAGGTAATGGTGGCCTCAATCCATCGCGACCAAGCAGAGGACGGACGGGAGGGGACTTTTCCCTATGTGCCGGGTCACCGCCTTCCCAAAGCCAAGGTCTATATCCTGGTGAACGCCGGAACCGCATCGGCGGCCGAGGGGTTCGCCTTTGGCCTCCAGCGCCTGAAGCGGGCGACGATTATCGGCCAGACGACGGCCGGCGCGGGCATAGCCTCAGTCATTCAGCCCCTGTCTTATGGGCTGGGCATGATCCTTCCGAATAAATTGATCGTCGCGCCGGGCAAGGACAAGGGTTGGGAAGGCGTCGGCGTCATTCCCGATGTGGTCACGGAGCCCGGCAGTGAGCGCGACGCGGCGATGAAGCTGATTGAGGGGGACCTGGCTGAGGCCGGCGAGGTGGAGGCGCCTGAAGTCCTGCCGGCTCCAAAAGCCTCGTCTATCGCCGTCAAGCCGCCTGTCGCCGACCATACGAAGGCGACGCTCCCCCACCTGGAAGCCTGCCAGAAAAAAGACGTGGACCTATCCACACACAAAATCACCATCACCAATCTCTGTGGCGAAGCGATCCGGCTTCAGTATTTGAGCAGCCTGAAAGAAAACCTGGTCTACGAGGTCGTCCTCCAGCCCGGCGAAGCCATGCGGACGCGGTACATGATGGGCGTGAAGCCGGACTATTGGTGGATCTGGTCGGCCTGCCCGAACGGCTATTACAGTTCCCTTGAACTTAAGCCCTGGACCCGGCAGATTTTTGAGGCCAGCCGCTATACCTGCGAGAAGAAGAAGACCTAAGCCGCGCTCACCCCCGCTCCAGAAAACTATCGATCACCCGCTTCTCGCCGGCCTTGTCGAAGCTGACGGTCAGCTTGTTGCCTTCCACGCCCGTCACGGTTCCAGGGCCGAATTTTTGGTGGAAGACGCGGTCGCCGCGTTTGAACTTGGCGGTTTCGGCGCCGGGGTCTGAGGTGGCGATCAGGCGGCCCTCGCCTTCGATCGCCCGGCGCGGCTGGGCGCCCCAGCGCGCGGCGGCCGGGTCGGCGGAGCCGAAGCCGGACTTGGCCTGGGCGCGCCGCCAGCCGGGCGAGGTATAGCTGGAGCCGCCGAAGCTGGAGGGTTCGCCGAACCGGCTCTTAGCCTCCTGCATGCCCGGCCCGCCGCCGTAATAGCCCGTCTCAGACGTCGCCTCGACATGGGCGACGGGCAGTTCATCGACAAAGCGGGAGGGGAGCTGGCTGGTCCAGCGGCCATAGACCTGGCGGTTGGCGGCGAAGCTGATCATGGCCTGCTCCCGCGCCCGGGTGATGCCCACGTAAGCCAGCCTGCGCTCCTCCTCCAGGCCCTTTTCGCCCTTCTCGTCCATGGAGCGTTGGGAGGGAAACACGCCCTCCTCCCAGCCCGGCAGGAAGACGAGGGGGAATTCCAGGCCCTTGGCGGCGTGCAGCGTCATGACCTGAACACTGTCCTCCCCGGCCCCACGGTCAAGGTCCATCACCAGGCTGACGTGTTCGAGATAGGATTGCAGGGTGTCGAAGGCGGCCATGGACTGGACCAGCTCCTTCAGGTTTTCCAGCCGCGTGGCGCTGGTCGGGCCCTTGTCCGCGCGCAGCATGTCGGTATAGCCGCTCTCCTCCAGCACGGTCTCGGCCAGCTCCGCATGGGGCATGAGGCCGGCCTGGCTGCGCCAGCGGTCCAGATCGCGCAGAAATGTTGAAAGCGAGGTGCGGGTGCGGGCGGGCAGCTCATCCGTGTTGACGAGGCCGCGTGCGGCCAGCGTCGCCGAAACGCCGTTCAACCGGGCGACGGTTAAGAGCTTTTGCACGCTGGCGTCGCCTATGCCGCGCTTGGGCTGGTTGACGATGCGCTCAAACGCCAGATCGTCGTCTTCGGACTGGATCAGGCGCAGGTAGGCGTGGGCGTCGCGGATTTCCGCCCGCTCAAAGAAGCGCGGTCCGCCCACCACCGTGTAGGGGATTTGCAGCATGACGAAGCGCTCTTCAAACGCCCGCATCTGAAACGAAGCGCGGACGAGCACAGCCATGTCTTTGAACCTGCGTCCAGGCTCGCCGTGAACGCCCCGTCTAGCGCGCTCAATCTCATCGGCGATCAGGCGGGCTTCGGCCTCCCCATCCCAGACGCCGAATACGCGCACCTTCTCCCCGCCTTCGGCCTGGGTCCAAAGCGTCTTGCCCAAGCGGCCTTTGTTGGCGGTGATCAGGCCCGAGGCGGCGGCCAGGATATGGGCGGTGGAGCGGTAATTGCGTTCGAGGCGCACCACCTTGGCCCCCGGAAAGTCCCGCTCAAACCGCAGGATATTGTCCACCTCGGCGCCGCGCCAGCCATAGATCGACTGGTCGTCATCCCCCACGCAGCAGATGTTCTTGCGCCCCTGGGCCAGCAGGCGCAGCCACAGGTATTGGGCCACGTTTGTGTCCTGATACTCGTCCACCAGTATGTATTTGAACCGGCGGTGATAGTCCTCCAGCACATCCGCATGGCCGGCGAACAGGGTCAGATTGTGCAGCAGCAGGTCGCCGAAATCGCAGGCGTTGAGCGTGCGCAGGCGGGCCTGATACTGGCCGTAGAGCTGCACGCCCTTGCCGTTGGCGAAGCCCTCGCCCTCGGCCGGGGGAACCTTGTCCGGCGTCCAGCCCCGGTTCTTCCACTGGTCGATCAGGCCGGCCAGATGGCGCGCCGTCCAGCGCTTGCCGTCTATCCCGTCCGCCTCAATCAGTTGCTTTAACAGCCGTTCCTGATCGTCCGTATCCAGGATGGTGAAGCTGGATTTCAGCCCTACCAGCTCGGCGTGGCGGCGCAGGATCTGGGCGGCGATGGCGTGGAAGGTGCCGAGCCACCGCAGGCCTTCCGCTTCCGCCCCGATCTGATGGCCGATCCGCTCGCGCATCTCCCGCGCCGCCTTGTTGGTGAAGGTGACGGCGAGCAGCTCCCAAGGCCGCGCCCTGCCGGACGCCAGAATGTGGGCGAGGCGGGTGGTCAGTACACGGGTTTTGCCCGTGCCTGCGCCGGCCAGCACCAGAACCGGCCCCTCCACCGCCTCCACCGCCGCGCGCTGTTCGGGATTGAGACCCTCCAGATACGCTCCACGCGGCCCATCGACCCGGGCGAGGTCGGAGATTCGGGGAGCGGGGAGGTCAGAAACGGACGCGTCGGACACGGGGTGGAGTTTCCTGGATCAAGGCGATCTTCACGCCGACCTTGGCCTGACGTAAAGAGATTCGCACTAGAACAGATGTAGCACGTTAAAGGCCGGACTTAAGGGGTATGTGTGTAGGGCCAGCCTACAGGTCCAGATGCAAAAATCGGCTGAAGCCGTTGTCGGTATAGTCGGCGAAGGCGGCGCCCTCCACAAAGCCGAAGCGGCGATAGAGGGCGAGGGCGGCGTCGAACGCCTCGCCCTCGCCGGTCTCCAGGCTTAGGCGGATAAGGCTGCGGTCCCGAGCCACGGCGATAACGTGGCGGAGCAGGGTGGCGGCGACGCCCTGGCGCAGGAAGTCCGGATGGGTGCGCATGGATTTCAGCTCGCCAGACTGAGCGCCCAATGTTTTCAGCGCCGCCATGCCCGCGACTCTTCCGTCCCGCCAGGCGCTCCAGAAGGTCACGCCCGGCGCGGTCAGTCCCGAAATATCGAGCGCGAAGACCGTCCCCGGCGGGGAACTGGCGTGCATGCCCGACAGGTGCAGCGCGACAAGAGCGCGGGTTTCGGGACCTGAGAGATCGTCTTCTCGGATATCGAACTTAGACATCTCAGCGTCCGTTTGGCCTGATGGCGCGCCCTGCGCGAAGCCGAGCGCCGCGATGCGGCAGGCGGAGGCCAGGGGGCGGGAGCCTCTGTCATCGTCGATCCGGCCGATCAGACGGGCCAGGCTGATCGACTCCGCTATCGCCATGGCCTCAAGCGCAGCCCAGAACTCCGCTTCCAGGGCCAGCGAGGTGCTGTGGCCGGCCAGGGTGATGGAACGTTTTTGCAGACTGGCCAAGGGGAGGGCGCCGTCAGGGTTCACGCTTGTGGGCGTCGGTGTCGCGCGCCAGTTTTTCTGCAGCGTCGCGGCTGGCTTCCCTCTCCTGACGCGTACGCCCGAACCTGATCCGGTTTTCCACCGCAAGAGACTTTTCGGCGGCCTTGGCGCGAGTCTTGCGCGCCTTGTTCAGGTTGATCGGTTCGGCCATGGCCAGATTTCCTCCTTATGCAATGGCCCTTATACGGCGGGCTTTGTGGACTTCATCTGGATCAACTGCCGGATTTTGCCATCCAGATCCTTGCGCTGGGCCGGAGTGAATAGGCTGTAGTGATTGGATTCAAGATCCTTGGCCGAGGCGATGGTGTCCGCGTCGATGAACAGAAACTGGCCCTGATAGCCGCCCGCTATGCTGGGGAGGCGGTGGATTAGACGCGTGTATTCCAGGTGCATGGCGCAGGTCTCAAGATTTGGGTCGCCCTGGCTGAGGGAAATGAAACTGACCTTCGGCTTGAAGCTGGTCACCTCCCAGCACACGCCCATATCGGCCGGCGCTTCGACCGGCGCCGCGCCGCAGGCGGCTAAGACCCCCACAAGACCAGCTATGGCCGGCACGCCAAACGCCCTGCTCCTCACGCGCATATCTCCTGTGTCAGACCCCGCCGCGTCCGCCTGACAACCTGACTAATGCCCCAGGCGCGGCGGATTTGCACTTTTTTCCGTCAGGAGTCAGAGCTGAAGTCGATACGCCACGGAACCGCCGCAACTGCTGAGCTAGTGCGCCTGTGGCGCGCGTATGCGCTTTAGATAAGCCTGGAGTCATGTCGCACGTCGTTCATCCCCTGCGATCCAAGCTGCGGCTTTCGTTCCATCCGGTCGCCAGTCTAGGCCTTGCGGTCGTATTGATGCTGGGGGGATGCGTCTCGACGCGCCGCATCGACTTTCATCCTATCCAGGCGGCGGAGGCGCGCGTGCCCGGCTTCGCCGGCGTTCGGGTCAACGTGGATGGGCGCGACGAGGTCGAACTGCTGACTGACGTTCTGCGCACGGTTCCAGCTTATAAGGGGAGCGTCAATGTGCTCACCCTGTCCGGCGGCGGGGCGGACGGGGCGTTCGGCGCCGGCGAACTGGTGGGATGGAGCGCCACGGGCCGGCGGCCGATGTTCCAGGTGGTCAGCGGCGCCTCTGTCGGCGCCCTGGTGTCGCCCTTCGCCTTTCTGGGGCCGGATTGGGACCCCCAGCTCAAGGCCGCCTTCACCCGCGTGGGCGCGCGCCAGTTCCTGGTCGCCCGGGGCGTACAAAGCCTGATCACGCCGGGCTTTTTCAGCGGCAGGCCTCTCGCCGATCTCGTCGAAAGCTTCGCCACGCCAGACATGTTGGCCGCCGTGGCGCGGGAGTACGCCAAGGGGCGCAGGCTCTATGTCTTGACTACTAATCTGGACACCGAACGCACGGTGATGTGGGATATGGGCGCCATCGCCGCCCACGGCGGGGTCGATGGCCTCGCCCTGTTTCGTCAGGTTCTGGTGGCGTCCGCCAGCATACCCGGCGTCTTTCCGCCCCAACTGATCGACGTGGTGCAGGGCGATTTCGCCTTTCGTGAAATGCATGTGGACGGCTCGACCCTGACGCCCTTTCTGTCGATACCCGAGCCGGTGATCATGGGCGATGCGGCGCCGCTGCAGCGGCCGCACACGCACCTGTTCGTGGTCGCCAATGTGCCGATCGAGCCGGAGTTCGCCATCACGCCGCTCTCCACCCTTCCCATCTTCAGTCGGGCGGCGGAGGCGACGGCCAAGTCGCTCACCCGCAGCGATCTGGTCGCGACGGCGGCCTTCTGCAAGCAGCATGGAGTCGCCTTCAGCGTCAGCTCTCCGCCGGTGGGCCTAGCGGGCAGCGCGCTCGATTTCAGCGCCCGCCATCTGCGTCGTCTTTTCAACGCGGGCTATGACAAGGCCAAGGCCGGCCAAGCCTGGCAGGACGTGATCGCCCCTCCGCCTGATGTGGGCCAGCCCCTGGAGACGGAGGCGCCGATGAAGGTGAAAAAGCCTTAGCGGGAGGCGAAAACCGGAATGCCGATGGTTTCGCGCCGATCCCTTTAGAGATAGATTACGGCCCCTCGGAGCGGGGCGGAGCGTCCCGCCCGTTCTGGGCTTCACGCGCCTTTTTCTGCTTGGCGAGTCGTTCGATCATGTCCTGAAGCGGGGTCTTGGGCAGGTCTTTGAGCGCCAGATAGCCCTGCTGTTTCTCATCGAGAATTTCGAAATGGCGGTCGGCGGCGGCGAGGAATTCCGCCAGGGTGATACGGCCGTCAAAAGCCATGTCCGCCGCAGCGACGGGTTCCGGCTGATTGATCAGGGAATAGACGGCTGCGCCCTGCACGCCCTCGCCCTTGGGCGCCGGCGTCTGGCGGGCCTGGCCGCCCCCGCCGCGTCGCCCGCCGCCCTGTCCGTTGCGGCCCGGGCGTTCCGTATTTTTGGTGTCGTCGATATCGAGGTTCTGATTAATCCCTTCGCCCTGGCGCAGGCGGTCGATCTTCGGCAAAATTTCCGGAGCGACCTCCTGCTCATAGACCTGAAGCTCGACGCCGTCGATCACGCCATCATGATTGGTATCCAACTGCCGGAAAAAGGCCGCCGCATCGGCGCGCATCTCCTCGACCGTCAGCTTGCCGTCGTGATTAGTGTCGGCCTCTGCGAACCACACGGCGACGGGATAGGGGTCGCCCGGCCGGGCGCGATATGGCTTTCCTGCCGGGCTGATAAAGATGTTAGGCAGGCGCGGCCCGCGTTGCCGCTCCTGGCCGTCGGACCTGTCGCGAAGCTCGCCCGGTGCGCCATCGCGCCAGGGCGGCGCGTCCTGCGCCTGTACGCCATGCGCAGGCAGGCTCAATCCGGCCAACAACCCGGCGAGCAGGACGAGGCGGGGCATGCGGTGTGCGCTACTGTGGAGCGGGGTCATGATCATCTCGACGTCTGGCCGTTGGCCTGTGAAGAGTTAGTCTAGACGTCGGACGACTTTATGTCGTCTCAAAGCGGCAAATGCGCTCGGGCGCGCAGGCCGCCTTCGGCCCGATTATGCAGCGCCGCATCGCCGCCGTGAGCGCGCGCAACGGAACGAACCACCGCAAGACCGAGACCCGCGCCCCCCGTCGCCCGCGAACGGGACGGTTCGCCGCGATGAAAGGGCTCAAACACGCGTTCACGTTCGCAGTCCGGAATACCGGGTCCGTCATCGTCCACTTCGATCACGGCCCCGTCAGCGTCGCGATAGACCCGCGCCCGGGCGCAGGCCCCGAACTTGACGGCGTTATCCAACAGGTTGTTCACCAAGCGGCGTAAGGCGATGGGGTCGCCATTGATCACTACCGGCGGTCCGATCTCGGCACTCACATCCAGGCCCGTCTCGGCCATTTCGTCGGCGACGCTCTCAACGAGCGACACCAGTTCAAGGCGGCTGCGTTCCGCAAGATGCGTCGCGTCGCGCACAAAGGCCATGGTGGCGGAAATCATCGCCTCCATCTGCTCGATATCGGCGACCATCTTGGCCTGGAGATTTTCGGGCGCGCTCTCGATGCGAAACCGCAGGCGCGTCAAGGGCGTGCGCAGGTCGTGGGCTACGGCGCCCACCATGGCGGTGCGGTCGTCGACATAGCGGCGCAGGCGATCCTGCATGTCGTTAAAGGCCTGGGCGGCGCGCTTCACCTCCGTCGGGCCGTCCAGCTCCAGCGGCGAGGCCTGGGGGTCGCGGCCCAGGCGTTCGGCGGCGGCGGAGAAGGCGGAGATAGGCGCCGCCAGCTTACGCGCGAACCAGAAGGCGAAGGGCGTCAGGGCGCCCGCGCTGACCACGAACCAGATCAAGATCCGTTGCTGCCAGGGCGACGGAAATGTCGTCTTGGGGCTGACGCTGAGCCATCTACCGTCATCCTGCCGTATCGCGACGATGAAGGGCGCCATCAGGGTGTGGGTGTCGCGGCCGCCGGCATTGCGCTGAAATCGTTGGCGCGCCCGCACCACCTCTTCATAACGCAGCCACCGCGCCGGCTCGGTGGAGATGACGATGCGGTCCGGCGCGATCCGCAGCAGCCGGCTGAGTTCCAAGCCCGTGTCCCGCGCATATCGTCGTGAATAGCTGACCAGGGGCGGCTTTAAGAGGGGCTTCATGACGAGAGGCGGCCCCTCGCTCGACGCAGCGGGCTTGTGTTGAAAGGCGTTGGCGATTTCGGTCGTGGTGTAGAGTTCCGGCAAGGCCTGAGGCAGGCTGAAGACAATACCGAGATTGACGGCTTGGGCGCAGACCACGCTCATCACCATCAGGCACAAGACCTGCACAAACAGCGGCGCCTGCGCCATGCCCAGGGGCCAGCGCCGGAGAGGCGTCGCGGTTCGGGCGCCAAAAAGCTTCACGGCCGGATAGCTTTCATCGTCTTTGAACCTTGGCCATGAACATATAGCCCTCATTGCGGACAGTGCGGATCAGTTCCGCACCGGCGCCGCCGTCGTCCAGCTTGCGGCGCAGACGGCTGATCTGCACGTCAATGGCGCGATCATAGGCGTCGCTTTCGGGGCCGCGCGCAAGGTCCAGAAGCTGGTCCCGCGTCAAGACCCTTTGCGGCCGCTCGACAAAGGCGCGGATCAGGGAGAATTCGCCGCCGGAAAGATTGACCATGACGCCGTCTGGCGTGCGAAGTTCGCGGCGCACCAAATCCAGCCGCCAGCCGGCGAATTCGCACTGCGCGCCGAGCTGGCCTTCCTGGCCGCGCGGTTCGCCACGCCGTCGCAGGACGGCGCGAATGCGGGCGAGCAGTTCGCGCGGGTTGCAGGGCTTGGGCAGATAGTCGTCGGCGCCGAGCTCCAGCCCGACGATGCGGTCCGTCTCCTCCCCCATGGCGCTCAGCATGATGACGGCGGGCCCGTCCGGCCCGGACAGTCGACGGCAGATCTGAAGGCCGTCCTCGCCTGGCAGCATCACGTCCAGCACCACAAGGTCAGCCGCTTTGGCGTTCAGCGCGCGGTTAAGGCCTGCGCCGTCGGCGACCGCTTCAACCTCAAATCCGTGTCTGGACAGAAACTCCGATACGACATCGCGGATGCCGGGATCGTCGTCGACCAGGACGACTCGACAGGCCGGCGGCTCGCCGGACGTGGATGTTGCAGATTGAGATTCAAGCACAGCGTTCATTCCTATGCCCTAGAGTAGGGGTGTGACCGCTGTTTTTCACGACGGAAACACATGCCGAAACCCCGATCCAATCGCGCGCTTGTTACAGATTTGACGGATGGCCGTGTCCCGGCGCCAAGGCCTCTTCGGGGCCGGGGCCAATGTCCAGAATGTCGATGCCTTTGGACAGTTTTGAGTGGCCGAGGCCATAGAAGATGTAGACGAAGACGCCGACGAGGCCATAACCGCCCAGTATGCCCAGGGGCAGGAAGTCGCCGCTGAAGGCTTTAGCGACCATGGGGGCGAGATTGAATCCCGCCATGCCAAGGCAAACGATAATACCCAGCACAGCCGTTGGCACGCCGCCGGGCACGCGGAAGGCCCGGGGAATATCCGGATGGGTGCGGCGTAACGAGATCACGGATAGACACACGATGGCGAAGGCTAGCGCGGTGCCCAGCGACACCAATTGATTCAAGAGATCAATCGGCAGGAAGGCGGCGGACATAGCGATGAGACAGCCCAGCGTGATCGTGCCGATCCATGGCGTCTTGAACTTGGAGTGGATGACGGCGAAAGCCTCGGGCAATAGCCCGTCGCGCGCCATGGCGTAAAATATGCGAGTCTGACCATAATAAAGCACGAGCATGACGGAAGACAGCCCGGTCACGGCGCCGACCTTGATTATCAGGCTGAACAGATTGAGCTTGCCCGCCGGCACGAACTTCGCCGGAATTTCAGCCCAGCTCGGGTGCATGCGGTCCACCGCGATGGCGATAGGATCGGGCACGCCGAGCTGTTTGAAGGGGACGATCCCGGTCAAGACGGCGGCGACCAGCATGTAGATGGCCGTGCAGATGAAAAGAGATCCCAGTATGCCGATGGGCACATCCTTGCTGGGATTTTTCGCCTCCGCCGCGGCCGTCGAGACCGCTTCAAAGCCCACATAGGCGAAAAAGATGATCGCGGCGCCCTGGAGTATGCCGCTGACGCCGAACTCGCCCATCACGCCGTTATTTTTCGGCAGGAAGGGGTGCCAGTTCGCCGGGTTCACGTACGGCAGGCCGATGGCGATAAACGCCAACAGCACCGTCACCTTGATGCAGACAATGACGTTATTGAACTTGGCGGATTCCGACACGCCGATGACGAGCAGGCAGCCGACAAGGGCTATGCCAATGGCTGCGATCAGATTGGCCGTGCCGCTAAGCTGAAAGCTGGTGATCCCCGCTGCATTGGCCTGTGCGGTGATGAGCGGCGTGGCCCAGGCGGGCTGGGGCAGGCCGCCGACCATGATGTTGGGAAAATTGACGCCGAAGTCTTTCAGGAGCGAAACCACATAGCCCGCCCACCCAACGGCGACTTCTGACGCGGCGACGCCGTATTCCAGCACCAGCAGCCAACCCATGACCCAAGCGAACACTTCGCCGATCGTGCCATAGGCATAGGTGTAGGCGGAGCCGGAGACCGGCATGGTGGAGGAGAGTTCGGCGTAGCACAGGCCGGCGAGCGCGCAGACAAAGCCCGCCACCACAAACGACAACAGGATGGCCGGCCCGGCGTGATGCGACGCCACATCCCCGGTCAGGACGAATATGCCCGCCCCGATAATGCAACCGACGCCGAGACTGACCAGATTGATCGGGCCGAGCGTACGTTTGAGCTGATGATTGACCGCTTCGCCCTGAATCTGGGCGATGGACTTTTTGATCAGGAGTCGGTTTCCACCGCTCGCTGGCGCAACTGACATTCGTGTTTCCCCGCGGCCGTGGCGCTGCGCCATCGACGCTTCTATGAAACAGACGTTAGAGAGCGCCCGCGACCTGTGCAACGGGCGTGCGCGTCACAGGCGAGTTGCGGAAGGATAAGCCTAATTTTCAGACTTCCCATCCACGACGCCCTGCCGGAGTTGAAGGCTGCACTGGAGGCCAGGACCGCCGCCGTCCTGATCGCGCCGCCGGGGGCGGGCAAGACCACGGTCGTTCCCCTCGCGCTTTTGGAAGCGCCCTGGGCGCAGGGGCGCAAGCTGATCATGCTGGAGCCTCGCCGTCTGGCGGCGCGGGCGGCGGCGGAGCGGATGGCGGCGACGCTGGGCGAAGCGGTGGGAGAAACGGTCGGCTATCGCGTGCGCCTGCAATCGCGCATCGGCCCCCGCACCCGGATCGAGGTCGTAACCGAGGGCGTCTTCACCCGCATGATCCTGGATGATCCGGGGCTCGACGGCGTGGCCGGCGTCATCTTCGACGAGTTTCACGAACGCAGCCTGGACGCCGACCTGGGCCTGGCCTTCGCGCGCAATGCGCAGAGCCTGTTGCGGGACGATCTGCGGCTCCTCGTCATGTCGGCGACGCTGGATGGCGGTGCGGTGGCGCGATTGCTGGATGATGCGCCGGTCATTGAAAGTCAGGGACGGGCCTATGAGGTCGAGACCCGTTATCTCGGCCGCAATCCCGCCGCCCGCCTGGAGGAGGAGGTCGCCCGCGCGGTGCGAAAGGCCTTATCGGACGAGACGGGCAGTCTGCTCGTCTTCCTGCCGGGCGCGGGCGAGATCGGGCGCGTGGAGCGCCTGTTATCTGAGCGGCTGGGCGAGCGGCGAGACATCATCGTGACGCCGTTCTTTGGCGCGCTCGATCCCTCAGAGCAGGATCGGGCCATCCAGCCGGCCCTGCCGGGCGTGCGCAAAGTGGTGCTCGCCACCTCCATCGCCGAGACCAGCCTGACCATTGACGGCGTCCGCGTTGTGATCGATGCGGGCTTGTCGCGGGTTCCACGCTATGATCCTTCAAACGGCCTGACCCGGCTGGAGACGGTGCGCGTCAGCCGGGCGGCGGCGGACCAGCGGCGTGGCCGGGCCGGCCGGACGGAGCCCGGCGTCTGCTACCGCCTGTGGGAGGAGGCGGAGACCCGCGCCCTCATTCCCTTCGGCCGGCCGGAGATTTTGGAGAGCGATCTGTGCGGCGTGGCGCTGGATTTGGCGCAATGGGGGGCGAAGGACGCATCGGGCTTGGCCTTGCTCGATCCCCCGCCTGTGGGGGCGTTTGCCGAGGCGCGGGCGCTTCTGAGCCGGCTCGGCGTGTTGAATGCGACAGGCGACCTCACCGCCCATGGCCGCGCCCTCGCCCGCCTGCCGCTGTCGCCGCGTTTGGCGCACATGATCGTCGTCGGCGCGCGCAAGGGCCTGGGCCGCCGCGCCGCCCTGATTGCGGCGATCCTCAGCGAGCGCGGGCTGGGCGGAATAGATATAGAGCTTGCCGCGCGGCTGGAACGGCTGGCGCGAGATCATGCCCAAAAGGCGAAGGACGCCCGCACCCTGGCCGCCCGATGGGCGCGGCTGGCTGGCGGTGCGGCTGACGACGGACTGGACGGGCGTCAAGACGGCCTTCTGCTGGCGGAAGCCTTTCCGGAACGGATCGCCAAGGCGCGCGGGCCTTTGGGGGAGTTTCGCCTGGCCAGCGGGCGGGGCGCCTACCTGGACCCTACAGACGCCCTGGCCCGCGCGTCTTGGCTGGCGGTGGCGGAGCTAGGCGGCGGCGGCGCGCGGGACCGCATCCGGCTGGCCGCGCCGCTGGACGAGGCGGAGCTTGTCACAGCCTTCGCCGACCGGATCCTCACCGAGGATCGGGTGGAACGCGACGCGGCGGGCCGAGTGCGGGCCCAGCGCCTGCACCGCCTGGGCGATCTTGTGATCGAGACGCGGCTGATCGAGACGCCGGACGGCGGCCTGCTCCGCCGCGCCCTGTTGGACCAGGTGCGCGCGGAGGGTCTGGACGCCCTACCCTGGGGCGAGGCGTCGCTGCGGCTGCGGGCGCGCGCGGCCTTTCTGCGGGGGCTGGAGCCGGATGTCTGGCCAGACCTGTCCGACGCCGGCCTTCTGGGCAGGTTGGAAGACTGGCTGGCGCCTCTGCTGGAGGGGCGCGCCGCCCTTGCGCAGATCGGCGCAGAAGCCCTGGACCAGGCTCTGCGCGACCTGATCCCCTGGGATCTGCAAAAGCGGATGGACGCTGAGGCGCCTGAGCGCTTCACCGTCCCTACCGGTTCGGCTCTGTTGATTGACTATGCGGCCGAAGGCGGGCCGAGGCTGGAAGTGCGGGTGCAGGAACTGTTCGGTTTGGCGCGACACCCGACCATCGCCCAGGGGCGTATTCCCCTTACGCTGTCCTTGCTCTCGCCCGCGCGGCGGCCGGTGCAGGTAACCAGGGACCTGCCGGCCTTCTGGGCCGGCTCCTGGAAAGACGTCCGTACGGAGATGAAGGGCCGCTATCCCCGCCACCCCTGGCCCGAAAACCCGCTTAACGCGCCGCCGACCACCCGGGCCAAGCCGCGCGGGACCTGATCGAGCTTAGGAACAGATCGAAAAACTACGCGTTTTGAGGAAGGGAGTTGGTCAATCAGCAGGATTTTTGGTGATGCGGCTTAAAAAAATCATGTCCAGCGCGGCCTTGGCGCTGGTTCTGAGCCTCGGCGGCCTGGCTGCCTCCGTAAGCACAGCTTCGGCCTATGTTGTCTGCAATGCCGAAGGTGATTGTTGGCACACAGATCGGCGCTATCCTTACGATCCGGCGCTCGGCGTCATCTATCACCCCGATGACTGGTACTTCCACCAGCATTGGGACGATCACCATCATTGGCGCGACTATCACGATGGTCGCGGATACTGGCGCGGCGGCCAGTGGCATCCGTTCTAGCGGCGGTTTTCCCACGGGAGGCAAGGCGTGGTGTGATCGCCTTGCCTCACCCCGTGGCGGCGTAGATCATGATCCCCGTGGCCACAGCCAGGTTCAGGCTATCAGCCCGGCCGCGCATGGGGATTTTCACCGCCACATCGCAGGCCTCCGCCAGGTCGGGCGGTAAGCCCGCTTGCTCATTGCCCATCAGGATCAAGGACGGCCGTCGATAGTCGGCGGCGCGATAATCGGTGGTTGCGGTAAGAAGCGTGCCGATCACCGCGCCCGTCCAGTCCGCCCGCCAGGCCAAGAACTCCTCCACCGTCGCGCGAAACAGGGGGACAGCGAAGATGGAGCCCATGGTGGCCCGCACCGCCTCCACCGAAAATGGGTCGCAACACTCCCCCACCAGGATCACGCCGCCGCAGCCGGCGGAGTCGGCCGTGCGGATGATGGTGCCGAGATTGCCGGGGTCCCGCACCGCCTGCAGCGCCACCCAGACCGGCGCCGTTTCGGGCTTTAGGTCCGACAGCGGCGTAAAGACCTGGTCGAACACGGCGACTACGGTTTGAGGGTTATCTCGGCGCGAGACCTTTTCCAGAATATCGCGCGTCACCTCGATCACATCGCCGCTTGCGTCGCGCGTGGCGGCGGCGAGACGGCGGAGGAGGGGGTGGGCGGCCGCCTCGGGGCCATAGAGCAGGATTTTGGGTGTACGGCCGCACTCCAGGGCCTCCACCGCGATCTTCATCCCTTCCGCCAGGAACAGGCCCGTCTCTTCCCGTTCCTTACGCAGGTGCAGGCCGCGCACGGTCTTGACCAGGGGATTAGTCAGGGAAGTGATCTGGCGCGCCGTCGTCATGGCGTATCCTGTCGCCAGCGAGCGAAAAAGCTGAGGCCGATGGCCCGGCTGTCCGCCGCCTCGCCTTCCGCCAAGGCCAGTTCGCCCCAGTCTATCCCGCCCGCCCGATCCTTCAGCGCATCGGCCAAAAGATGGGCCAAAGACAGGCCCGATATCCGCGCCGCATAGGCGTTGAGCAGCAAGAAATCCGCCCGGTCGGAGAGGAGCACAGCGCAGTCCGCCACAAGGGTAGGCAGGTCCTCGAACAGGCGCCAGACCTCTCCCCCCGGGCCGCGTCCGTATTTGGGTGGATCGAGGATGATCCCGTCATATTTCGCGCCGCGCCGCACTTCGCGTTGCACATAGCGCCGCGCGTCTTCGCATAGCCAGCGGATGGGGCGGTCGGACAGGCCGGACAGGCCCGCATTCTCCCGCGCCCAGCCGACGGACTTTTTGGAGGCGTCTACATGGGTGACGTGGGCGCCGGCGGCGGCGCAGACCAGGCTGGCCACGCCGGTGTAGCCGAACAGGTTGAGGATTTTAGGCGCTTCGCCGCCGGCCTTCGCGCGCGCGCGCACCCGTTGATCCAGCCAGGCCCAATTCGCCGCCTGCTCGGGAAAGAAGGCCAGGTGGCGAAAGGCGGTCAAGCGCGCTTTGAACGTCACCCCCCTCCAGCGCATGGGCCAGGTGTCCGGGATGGGGCGCTGAGTTCGCCAGCGGCCGTCATCCTCTTCATCGGTCGGATCGAACACGGCGTCCGCCCCGGCCCACACCTCGTCCGACAGGGCGGGCGCCCAGAAGCATTGCGGCTCCGGCCGCACAACGGTGAAACGGCCATACCGCTCCAGCTTCCTACCCGCGCCGCAATCGATCAGGGCATAGTCGTCGAACGGCGTGGTGCGCAGGGTGAGCGGAGCGGGGGCGAGAGCGGGATGGGTCACGGCCCCGGCTTAGCGCCAGGCGGGCTGCAAAGCCAGATCAAGCCCCAACCAGACGAGCGGGTTCAAAAACGGAGTCAGCTTGCTCTACCGGCGGCGGCCGACAATCTCGCCTGCATCCGGGATACGGAGTTGTCTCTTACGGCGTGGCGGCCGGGCTGAGCCCGCTCAGGTTGACCTGTCGCCGCTCCGCCGCGGCCGGTTCGGAATTTCGAGATACGCCGGTCCAGGTCGGCGGCTTCGGCCCGCAAACTGGTCGTCGCCGCGGTGGACTGCTCGACCATCGCCGCGTTCTGCTGGGTGACCTGATCCATCTGATTGACGGCGATGTTGACCTGGACGAGCCCGTTGGCTTGTTCCTGCGAAGAGGAGGCGATCGCCGCGATGATTTTGTCGATCTCAGCGACTTTGACGACAATGCCATCAAGCGCGGCGCCGGTATCGCCGACAAGGTTCACCCCGCGTTGCACCTGACTGGTGCTCGTCGCGATCAAGGCTTTAATCTGCTTCGCGGCGTCCGCTGACCGTTGAGCCAGGGCGCGCACCTCTTGGGCGACCACGGCGAAACCTCGACCGGACTCGCCGGCTCTTGCGGCCTCCACCCCGGCGTTCAGAGCCAAGAGGCTGGTCTGGAATGCGATTTCGTCGATCAGACCGATAATCTGAGCGATCTGCCCGGCGCTCTGTTCGATTTCACTCATCGCGACCACAGCGTCGCGCACGAGCGAGCCCACGCGTTCGGCGTCCGTGTGTGTGGACGAGGCGACCGAAGAGGCCTGCCTGGCCCCGTCGGCCCCCTGCTTGACCGTGACGGTGATTTCGTCGAGGGCCGCCGCCGTCTGCTCAAGGCTGGCGGCTTGTCTCTCCGTACGTCGGCACAGGTCGTCCGACGCACCGGCGATTTCATCGGCATTATTTCGGATGGCGGCGCCGGCGACGCCGATCCCCATCATCGCCGCCTGCAGGCTTTCGGCCGCCGAGTTGAAATCGAGTTTGATCTGGGCGTAGTCGCCTTCGAAGTTCGCCTCGATCCGAGCCGTCAGGTCGCCGTCGGCGAGACGCGCGAGTTCCCGCGCGAGTATAGAGACCGTGTCCGCGCGCTGGCGTTCGAGTTTGGCTTCAGCTTCGGAGAACTGGGCGCGTCTGAGCTCTTCCGAGCGCTTGGCGTTTTCTGCCGCTTCATGGGCGGCCTGCGCCACCGCAACGGCGTCTTCCGCCTTCCGCCGAGCGTTGTCCGCCACCTCAAACATCGTGCTGACGCTCATCGTCGCCCCCATCAAGGTGACGGATTCCACGATCAGGATGACGGCGTGTACGACAACCCGGCCGAGGTTTCCGCCGCCCGGAAAAACCGCCATGGGCAACAGGAAGTTCAGACCGAGATGGTGCACGGCTACGGTCGCGGCGGCGATGACGGGCCAATCGCAGTAGATCACAAGCAAGGCTAAGGCTGAAAAATAGGCCATGTGCATATCGATCTGCCAGGCGTGGCCGCTCATCGCGGCGACCAACATCGAAACCTGGGCCATAAGGGCGACGCCTGTTAGCGAACGTCCTGTAGAGCCTCGCCCGGCGATCCGCCAGGCAATCGTCGCCGCCGTCGCAATCGCGACGCAAGCAATGGCGACGCTGACAAAGGGCTCGTTGACGGCTAGTCGGGCTATGATCACGACTGCGGCCATAAGCCAAGTCAAAGCCACAATCAGCTTGCCGCCGAAGGTTCTCTGCGCCGCCAGGTTAGAAAAGGCGAAGGTCATGATTTTGAGACCGATGTCGCCGATGAGCACAGGCTCCTGGCGTCTGCGCCGAGAATGAAGAGGGCGCCGACCGAGCGCGCGGGGCGTGCGGCGGTTTTGGCGTCACGATGTACGATGACGACGAAAGGAACGCCGCCCATGCCTATAATGTCGCCTTCAGACGCGGCAGCCGTAACGGCGTGCGGTGCGCTCCACCAGGGCGGAAACACCATCGCAACACGGCTGGGGTCCGACGGCGCGGCATTGACGGCCGCCGCAGCGGCAAAGCTGGTCGCAATCGCCAGGGCGACGAGCAAGACCGACCCAATTCGCTTAGTCGGTCTGTCGACGGCGGCCGGTTGCATGTTCGTCCGATCTTATACGCGATCACAACGGCCGACAGCGGCGCACGCGTGTATAGTCGGCCCAAACTTATAAATATTTATTAATCAACGTTTTGCGCCGCAAAGGGGTGAGGCGCCGCGCCGCTAGATCTAGCCAGGATGGATCATGTTTTCCGGACGCACGACCGCGTCGAACTCCGCGTCGGTGACATAGCCGCCGCCCACGGCCTCTTCCCGCAGGGTGGTGCCGTTCTTGTGGGCGGTCTTGGCGATTTTGGCGGCGTTGTCATAGCCGATCTTGGGGGCGAGCGCGGTGACGAGCATGAGGGAGCGCTCCAGCGCCGCCTTGATATTGTCTTCCCGCGCCTCAATTCCCACCACGCAATTATCGGTAAAGCTGATCGCCGCGTCGGCTAGGAGGCGGACCGATTGCAGGAAGGCGTAGGCCATGACCGGGTTGAACACGTTCAATTCAAAATGGCCCGAGGCGCCGCCGAAGGTCAGCGTCGTCTCATTGCCGAACACGCGGGTGCAGACCATGGTCAGGGCCTCGCACTGGGTCGGATTCACCTTGCCGGGCATGATGGAGGAGCCGGGTTCATTTTCGGGCAGGGACAACTCGCCCAGGCCGGAGCGGGGGCCGGAGCCCAGGAAGCGCAGGTCGTTGGCGATCTTGAACAGGGCGGCGGCGGCGGAATTGATGGCGCCATGGCTGAACACCATGGCGTCGTGAGCTGCCAGGGCCTCGAATTTGTTGGGCGCGGTGACGAAGGGCAGGCCGGTAATAGCAGCGACATTTTCCGCCACCTTCTCCGCAAAGCCGATGGGGGCGTTCAGGCCCGTGCCCACCGCCGTGCCGCCCTGGGCCAGTTCGTATAGGCCGGGCAGGGTGAGTTCGATGCGCTTGATGCTGCTGGCCACCTGAGCGGCATAGCCGGAAAATTCCTGTCCGAGCGTCAGGGGCGTGGCGTCTTGGGTATGGGTGCGGCCGATCTTGATAATGTCCTTAAACGCCTCCTGCTTGGCCGCCAGCGCGGCATGCAGGTGCTTCAGGGCTGGGATCAGGTCTCGCACAACCCCTTCCGCCGCCGCCACGTGCATGGCGGTGGGATAGGTGTCGTTGGACGACTGGCTCATATTCACATGGTCGTTGGGATGGACCGGCTTTTTGGACCCCATCACGCCGCCGAGCATTTCGATGGCGCGGTTTGAGATCACCTCATTGGCGTTCATATTTGATTGGGTGCCCGATCCAGTCTGCCAGACCACGAGGGGAAAGTGATCATTCAGCTTTCCGTCGATCACCTCCTGCGCCGCCTTGACGATGACCTCGCCGATAGCGGGATCAAGCTTACCCAGCGCCATATTGGCCTCCGCCGCCGCCCGCTTCACCACGCCCAGGGCGCGCACGACGGGCAGGGGCTGCTTTTCCCAGCCGATCTTGAAATTGCCTAAGGAGCGTTGGGATTGCGCCCCCCAATAGCGATCCGCCGCCACCTCGATCGGGCCGAAGGTATCGGTTTCGGTGCGGGTGGCGGTCATGGTCTTGAACTCCGGCGCTTAGGGGCGGCGGCGGTTTAGCACGCGTGCTTGCGTGATCAAGGCGGGATGCCGCTCCGCGCACCAGCCCCGCCTCTTGCAATCTGAGGTTTATATCGTTAAAATAGTGAAAAATAGTATTGCAATTTATGAGTCGGCATGCGGCCTGAGCGCAAATCAATGTTGAGGACTCTCTTCATGGCCCTATCATTTGCCCTGATGATGGTTTCGTTGTCGGCATTTTATATGGTTCTGCTGACTGCTCATCACCCCCGGCCGGTCTGGCGCAGCGCGCCGGCCGGGTCGCCTTCCCATTGAATGGGTCAAGGGGCGAGATTTGCATATGCCGATCAGGGTGAGGAGATGATGACGGCCGGTGGACACGTCCCTTAGCCGAAGGCCTTTAATGGCCGCCGCTGGAGGCCCCGGCAAGGCTCTCGATAGGCCGCGTTTTGGACGTTGGACGAAGTAGGTTCTTTCTTAACCAAGCGCGGATGGGTTCATCGTAAACAGTTAACACGACCCAGGCCAAGCTGATCGAAAAAACAGCTTCGATAACGGCGTCATATGTCAAATGCGACGCAGAAAATTTTGGCGCTATGGCGATGATCGTTTCCCGAATTGGATAATTTATTATATACAAGGGGAAGCTTAATCGACCAAGCCAGACAAAAGCGGCGCCGATCCGCGGCCCAACTACGCTGCCGGCGCATATCCACACCAAAAGTGGAAACACGAAGAGAACGGTCATGACTTCGCCCATCATGCCGATCTCTGGGCCAAGCAGAACGCCTGCCAATATTATGCCAATAGGGATGGCCAAATTATTTTCAACCGGCGGTATTTTATGCAGCAAGACGCCGCAAAGAAAAGGGAACAAAACCCGACACGCGCCCCAACATAAATCCTCGTGAAGATAACCGCCATCCAAACCTTTGAAATGTATCGCCATCCATATCACGAGGCCCGCTGAGGCGATTGTGAGCGCTATGAGACGAAAAACCGTCAACCGGATGATGATCAAGGCGAAAGCGATATTAACAATCACTTCCCAGAAAAGTGACCATAGCGGCGAGTCCGTTGAGAATGCAGCCTTGGTGAGTGGGATCATCTGGCCCGACGGCAGCAGGAATGCGTTTAAGCCTGTCGCCACAAGGATATTTGGCAAGGCCAAGTCGTGATTGCGGAGCGCATGGATAAGAAATGCGCCGCCGCCGATAGCGGCGCCGACAATCGTGAGCGGAATAAGGCGAATGGCGCGCTCCTGTAAGAAGCGAAGCGCCGACATTGAGCTCGACAACCTGTCTTGGTAGGCATACGCGATAACAAAACCGGACAAGCAAAAAAAGAAATCGACCCCTAAATGCGCATTAGCAGGTTTTGGGATTGTCGTTCCAAACAGGTCAACATGAAGCCATAAAATACTCAGTGCAGCGACACCGCGTAAACCATCTAAAGCTTCATAACGTTTAGTTTTTAACATTATTACAGCCTATTAAATTCAAGTTTTATCGCGTGATTAGGTTCGATTTTGAAAATTAGCCTCTTTTTTAAGATTTTGTAAAAAAACCATATTATTATGAATTACGAGATGAGCATGAACTCAATATCTATACAGTATGTCCCCATGAATGCTTAACGCATAGGCGTTGAAAGCCGTTTTATTTTTCAGCTCGCTTACCACTGTCTAAATATGGGTGCAACCGATCTCGCGCCGCAGGCGTTTTTCATATGCCGTCAGTTCGGCTGGAGATGTCATGTCTGATCCGATCTCGCCGAAATATGTCGATGTGCAGGACGAGGTTCCTGATCCCTGCATCCTTTTAGAGGCGACGCGCGAGGGCGTGGCGGTGGTTCTGCTTAACCGGCCGACATCGCGCAACGCCCTGAACGGCGAGGCTGTCGCCGCCCTGACCGAGGCGTTCGAGACGCTGCAGGGCGCCGAGGGCGTGCGCCTCGTCATCCTGCGCAGCATAGGCGGGACCTTTTGCGCCGGCGCGGACCTGGACTGGATGCAGCATGTGGCCACCTTGCCGCAGGAAGATAATCGGCTCGACGCGCTGGATGTGGCCCATATGCTGAAGGCGCTTTATGATATTCCGGCCCTGACTGTGGGGGTGGTGGAAGGGGCGGCCGTCGGCGTCGGCGCCGGCCTAATCGCCGCCTGCGACAGCGCCGTGGCGCTGAACGCCGCCCAATTCAGCTTTCCCGAAACCCGTCTCGGCGTCAGCGCCGCCGTCCTGTCGCCCTATCTGATCGAGGCGGTGGGGGCGCGGGCGGCGCGGAGGCTTCTGGCCCTGGGCGCGCCGATTTCCGCCGTGGAGGCGCAGCGGCTTGGCCTGGTCGATACTGTGGTCGAGGACGGTTCAGCTCTCACGCAGTTTGTCGACGCTCTAGCCAACGATATCCTGGCCTGCGCCCCCGGCGCCATGGGCGAGGCCAAGCGCGTGGTGCGCGAGCAAGCGGGCCGTCCCATCGACCATCGCCTGCTTGAGGAGTCCGCACGAAGACAGGCGCAAATCGCCGTCAGTCCCGAAGCGCAGGAGGGCATGGCGGCCTTCCTCGAACGCCGCACGCCGAGCTGGGCGGGCTGAGGCTCCTACGCCCCGCTTTCGCTCGGGCGCTTCTATCGCTATGTCGCACCCATGGCGTTGCACATTATGAAGCTGGTCGTGGGCGTGGAGCGTGTGGAGGAGCTGGAGGCCTATGGCCAGGCCATGATCCGCCGCGACGGCGCCTGGCGGGTGCAGACGCGCAGCACGCCGACACGGGCGGCGGAGGTGCTGGACGGCGGCTCGCTCTATCGCGTGATCAAGGGCGTGATGGGCTATCGCCAGACGATCTTAGCCATCGACACCATCGGCGACGGCGCGGCCAAACGCTGCCTGATCACCGTCGATCCCCAGCTTGTCCCCGTCACGCCCACGCCCCGCCGCCCCTTCCAGGGCTGGCGCTATCTGCAAGCCGAGGCGGCGCCGGCCGACCTGATCACCGGCGATCTCGCCTATGAGGCGCCTCCCGCCCTGGTGCTGCAACTGCGCGAGCTTGGCCTATGGTAGGCCTGCCCCTCATCCGCTCGGCAGAGACGCACGACCTGCCCGCCATCACAGCCATCTATAACCAGGTGATCGCGACTTCGACGGCGGTCTATAGCGACGATCCGGTCGATCTCGCCAACCGCGCCGCCTGGCTGGCCGCCCGACAGGCCCAGGGCTATCCCGTGCTGGTGGCCGAGATCGAGGACGAGGTGGTCGGCTTCTCCACCTTCGGCGACTTTCGCCCTTGGCCCGGCTATCGCTATTCGGTGGAGCATACGGTGCATGTGGCCGAGGGCCGACGCGGCTCAGGCCTGGGCCGCGCCCTGGTCACCGCCCTGTTCCCCCTTGCGGCGAGACTAGGCAAGCACGTAATGCTCGCCGGCGTAGACGCCGAAAATCTCGCCTCCATCCGCTTTCATGAAAGCCTGGGATTCAAGGCGGTGGGGCGGCTGGAACAGGTGGGCTTCAAGTTCGGACGGTATCTGGATCTGGTGTTTTTGCAGCGCTTCCTCTCTCCTCCTGCGTAAGCTGGGGCGTTGAATGTGGGGTGGATGATAATGGCTAGCAGGTTGGAGCGGCCGGATTATGGGATCGACGCGCCGGGGCTGTGCCGGTTCTTCTTCACGGCGGGTCTAGCAGCTACCGTCTTGTGCGCGCTGGCGGGGCTGCTGACGACGCGGTTTCAGCCGTGGGGCGGCCTCCTTACAATCTTGCTCGCCATCCCGTCTCTTTACCTCCTTGGGATGGGGTCATTCATGGTCTTTGAAAGCAAGGTCACAAAGGTCAAAGAGCGCGAACGTCTGCTCGACCTGGTCGCCTGGCAAGGCGATGAGTCCGTGCTTGATGTGGGCTGCGGTCGCGGTTTGATGCTGGTCGGCGCGGCGCGGCGGCTGAGCAGCGGCAAGGCGGTTGGCGTCGATATCTGGCAAGCGGAAGATCAGTCGTCCAACACACCGGATGCGCCGCTCGCGAATGCGCGGCTGGAGGGCGTGGCGGGCCGCGTCGCCGTTCAGACCGCCGACATGCGAAACCTACCCTTTCCAGACCGGGCCTTCGACGTGGTCACGTCGCACTGGGCGGTTCACAATCTCAAAGACGAGAGCGAGCGCAACCTAGCCCTCTGCGAAATCGCCCGCGTCCTGAAGCCGGGCGGTCGCCTCATTCTAACCGATATCGAGCACCGCGAGGCCTACGCGACGTACTTGGCGAGTCTGGGGTTTACGGACCAGCAGGTCATCGTCTCGCCTGAAAAAGACGCTATCCTCAAGGCGATTACCTTCGGGACGTTTCAACCCGCGACCATTTTTGCACGGAAAGCTTCCGCATAAAGAATATGTCAAAGTCTTCTCTCCCCCTGCGAAGCGGGGGAAGGGGACCATGTGGAGCAT
>Ga0116226_10000779_pt1 | contig 27345 bp, 22 predicted proteins | sample S1TSphfallax_FD_89692 | JGI IMG/M metagenome (GOLD analysis project Ga0116226, IMG submission 89692) | Host-associated microbial communities from peat moss isolated from Minnesota, USA - S1T2_Fa - Sphagnum fallax MG | ecosystem: Host-associated > Plants > Peat moss > Unclassified | place: USA... | reverse complement strand
GACGCCGACAGTGCGCTCAAGCACGGACGGCGGCATATCGAGAAAGGCGTGGAACGGGCAGATGCCGGCATTGCTGGCCAACACGTCGACCTTGCCGAAGGCCGCCACCGTATGCCGCACCAGATCAATACCGGTCTGCGGCGCGGCGACATTGCCTTCGATCGCGATGGCGCGGCGTCCCAGTTGTTCGATTTCGGCGATCACTTCCGAGATCGCCGAGCGGCGCCCATATGAGGCATCGTTATCGCCCCAATAGTTGATGGCAACATCGGCACCGTCGCGCGCGCAGGCCACCGCGATCGCGCGCCCAATGCCGCGCGAGCCCCCGGTGACGATCACCACCTTATTCTCTAGCAGCACGTGTCTCTCCTGGTGTGGGTTTGCGGCTCAATGTCTTAATGGGTATAGGGCCGCAACAACTTGCATGCCGGATTGAGCCGCACCCCGAAGCCCGGTGTCTCCGGCACTTTCATGCGACCGTTGACGGGCACCGGTTCGTCAAGCAGCAAGGGATTGAACATCGGCACGACCTCATCGGCCTTGGGTGCCATCATCAGAAATTCCGCAAACGGCGAGTTATGGCGCGTCACCACGAAGTGATAGCTGTACACGGAGGAGCCGTGCGGCACCACCATCACATTGTGTGCATCGGCCAGCGCGGAAATCTTGATCAATTCAGTCATGCCGCCGCACCAGCCCACATCGGGCTGGATCAGATCGCAGCACGCCATGTCGAGCAGCATGCGAAAACCCCAACGGGTCGCTTCATGTTCCCCCGTCGACACCATCATGCCGTTCGGCACCGCGCGGCGCAATTCAGCATAGCCCCAATAGTCATCGGGCGGCAGGCATTCTTCTATCCACTTCAGGCCGTACTCATGCGCGGCCTGCGCCAGACGCTTGGCATAGGTCAGATCGAGACTCATCCAGCAATCGAGCATCAGCCAAAAGTCGTCACCGACGCGCTCGCGCATCTGCGCCAGGGTCTCCAGATTCTTGCGCAGGCCTTCTTCGCCTTCAGCCGGGCCATGTTGCAGCGGCAGCTTGCCGCCGATAAATCCCATTTCTTTGGCCAAGTCAGGACGCGCGCCAGTCGCATAGAACACCAGCTCATCGCGCACCGGCCCGCCCAGCAATTGGAAGACCGGTTCCTGCCGCACCTTGGCCAACAGATCCCATAAGGCCAGATCGACGCCCGAAATCGTGTTCAACACCACGCCCTTGCGGCCGTAATACAGGGTCGCGTGGTACATCTGATCCCACATGAGTTCGATGTCGGTCACGCGCCGCCCTTCCAGAAAACGCGCCAGATGTTTCTCGACAATAAACGCGCCGATCTCACCGCCCGTGGTCACGGCAAATCCGACCGTGCCGTCGCTGGCCTCGATCTCGACCACCAGCGTGCCCAGCACATTGATGCCGAACGATTGCCGGCTCTGCCGATACTCAGGGTAGCGCGCCATCGGTGTGGCGATATGGTCGTCGATCCAATGGCCGTCGCCCTGATCGTGATAATCAGCGCCGCCGCCGCGAACGATAAAGGCGCGCACGTGTTTGATGACAGGCATGCTCATAAACGATGACTCCCGGACTTGTACTGGTTTACTTGGAAGGGGTGGACCGCACCGGATTCACGGGCGGTTCGAAGCGCGGCCGCATCGGCACGCCAGGACGCGGCACCAGCAAAGCGATCAAGCCGGCGGCCAGCAATGCGGCACAGCCCAACACCGCCAATCCGGCCGCATGCGAGCCTGACATGTGCTCGACTGCTGCGCGCAAGCTCGGCGCGAAAAATCCGCCCAGACTACCCAGCGCGTTGATCAGCGCAATCCCGCCGGCGGCGGCGGCGCCCGTCAACTCACGGGCTGGGAAAGTCCAGAACAAAGGTTGCGCGGCAATAAAGCCGCTGGCGGCGCAACACAATCCGAACAGCGCAAACAAGGGATTGGCGACCGCACCGGAGAGGCCTATGCCCAGCCCCGCCAATACCAGCAAAGCAATAGTCCACTGGCGATGACCCGCTGTGCGATCAGCGCGACGCGGCACCAGCCAGGTGACGGCAAGCGCACACACCCACGGAACCGCCGCCACCAGCCCTACCTTCAAGCCGACCTTGGTCCCGAGCAACGTGGCCACCTGCTGCGGCAGAAAGAAGATCACGCCATAGACGCTCATCTGTATCAGCAGATAGATCGCGGCATAACCGAGCACGCGCTGATCGAAGAGTGCGGCCAGCACACTACGCGGACCGTGGATAGCCGCGTGATGCGCATCCTGCTCGATCGCGGCGGTGAGCTCGCGGCGTTCTTCCTCACGCAGCCAGCTCGCCTCGGCCGGGCGATTGTCCAGATACCAGAAGGCCCAGACGCCGACGATGACCGCCATGCCGCCTTCCACCAGAAACAGCCAACGCCAGCCTGCCAGGCCCAGCACGCCGTGCAAGTCCATCAGGGAACCCGATAAGGGGCTGCCGAAGATAAACGCCAGCGGCGCGCCAAAATAGAACACACCGATGGCGCGACCCCGCGCCGATTGCGGAAACCAGCGCGTGAGGTAATAAATGATGCCGGGGAAGAAACCGGCTTCGGCGATCCCAAGCAGAAAGCGCAAGGCATAGAAGCCGGTCGGCGTGCTGACGGTGGCCATCGCCGCCGACACCAGCCCCCAGGTGACCATGATGCGTCCCATCCAGACACGCGCGCCGACCCGGTGCAAGAGTAGATTGCTGGGTACTTCGAATAAGGCGTAGCCGGCAAAGAATACGCCGGCGCCAAACGCGAACGCGGTATCGGACAACCCACTGTCCTGCTGCAAGGCCTTTTGCGCGAAACCGATATTGGCCCGGTCCAGAAAAGCCAGCACATACATCAGCAACAAAAAGGGCAGCAAATGGCGCATCGCCTTGCGCACCGCCCCTTCGACGACCGGCGACGAAGTCTCGATCATGCCTGTCTCCTGACGCGAGCGCACTAGCCGCTCGCGGTTGGCCCGCGTTATATGAAACGCTGGTGCGGGCTCGGTCTGATGGTCAATACGTGGCGCGCCCGCCCGACAGATCGAATACGGCGCCGGTGCTGAAGGCGCAGTCTTCCGAAGACAACCAGAGGATCAGCGACGCCGCTTCCTCGGGCAGCAAGAACCGGTTCATCGGAATCTTCGCCAACATATAGTCGATATGTTGCTGGGTCATGGTGTCGAAGATCTCGGTCTTGGCGGCGGCCGGTGTCACGGCATTGACCAGGATGTTCTTGGTCGCCAGTTCCTTGCCCAGCGACTTGGTCAAGCCAATCAAACCGGCTTTCGACGCACTGTAATGCGATGCGGTCGGATTGCCTTCCTTGCCCGCCACCGACGCGATATTGACGATGCGGCCATAACCGCGTTCGAGCATATGCGGCACCACGGCGCGGCAGGTCAGGTAGGGTCCGATCAGGTTGACGTCGATCACGCGCCGCCACAAATCGGGCTCCAATTCCCAGGTCAGGCCGTTGCCGCCCGTGATACCGGCGCAATTGATCAGGACATCGATCGCACCGTGTTTGCTCAAGGTCTGTTTGACCGCGGCCTCGACCGACGCGGGGTCGGTCAGTTCAACCACGGCGGTCGACACCCTGCCCAAACCGGCCAGTTCGCCCTGGGTCTGCTCCAGGCGCGCAGCGTCGATATCCCACAAGGCCACTGCGGCACCCGAGCGCAGCGCGCGCTGCGCCACCGCATAACCGATACCGCGCGCGCCACCGGTAATCGCCACCACGCGGTTCTGCAAATCGATCTGATTCATCGTGCCTCCCCTATGCGTGCGTGGTGTCTGCGTTGACGGTACGTTGCTGTTGTTCGCCCAGCCCCGCGATGCCCAGGCGCATGGTTTGACCGGCGCGCAAATAGATAGGCGTGGGCTTTTGTCCCATGCCGACGCCCGGCGGGGTGCCGGTCGAGATCACGTCGCCGGGCTGCAAGCTCATAAATTGACTGATATAGGAAACCACGGTCGCGACATCGAAAATCATGGTGCGGGTATTGCCCTGCTGATAGCGTTTGCCGTCGACTTCCAGCCACATGTCGAGCGCCTGCGGATCCGGCACTTCGTCCCGGGTCACCAACCAGGGGCCGAGCGGGCCGAAGGTATCGCACCCTTTGCCCTTGTCCCATTGGCCGCCGCGCTCGATTTGATAGGCGCGTTCGGACACGTCGTTGACCACGCAGTAGCCGGCGACATAGTCGAGGGCATGCTCACGCGACACATAGCGGGCCGTGCGGCCGATCACCACCCCCAATTCGACTTCCCAATCGACTTTTTCCGCGCGGGGCGGGATTTCGACTGCGTCATTGGGACCGACGATGGCGCTGGTGGCCTTCATGAACAGGACCGGCTCGCTCGGCACCGGCATATTGGATTCGGCCGCGTGATCCGAATAGTTGAGCCCGACGCAGACCATTTTGCCGACTGCGCCCACGCAGGGGCCGATGCGCACATCTGCCGGTGCCAGCGGCAGCGTGGCCGGATCGAGCCCGGCCAGACGCTGCAGCGTCTCGGCGCCGAGCGCCGCGCCAGCGATATCGTTCACGTGAGCGGACAGGTCGCGAATGCGGCCCTGATCGTCAACCACACCCGGTTTCTCCTGGCCGGGGGCGCCAAAACGTACCAGCTTCATGCCTCGTCTCCTGAATTGTGTTTATCTAATGGCGCCAATATAGGGCCCACGCGATAGCGAAACAATCCGAATGAAGCATGGCGGGATAACAAAACCGAATCGGGGCCCTAGGGTGTCGAGGCTGCGGGTTGGCGGGTATACTGGGCCGGCAAAATATGACGCGAGCCGTCTTGAACCCGCCCCGGTACCTCGACGCGGCACCGGGTCCCGCTGGAGCCCACATGAACCTGGCTGATTCGATCGAGCGACGCTTTCTGTTCGGCATCGCGCGCGGACTCTTTCTCTCTTTGGTGGTCCTGGCGCTGGCCGCGATCGTGATCGACCTGGGCGCATGGGTCCTGAACCGCCCGCAGGCGTTACCGGCCAAACCGGCCCCCACGGCCGAACATATCGTCGCGCTGCTGCCGACGGCGGAGTCTGCCTACGCCACGCCGGCCGACCCGGCCGCCTCGGCGGTCACGATAGACCACACCGATGGACTGGCAGTACCGTCCGCGCTTAGCGCAGTGGTCGCCGACGATCCCGATCTGGCGCCCGTGATCGGCGGCTGGCTGGGTCATCTGCCGTCGATACAGCGGCAGGCTTTCGTCAATGGACTCGGGGGTATCGCTGCCCTCACCAGCCAACGCGCAGCAAAATGGGAATGGGATGACCGCCAGCGATATGTGGCAGCCGGGCTCAGCGAATATGCCGAGTTGCGCATCGAGCGCATGGATCAGGCTCAAGCCTTGCAGCTGGACGCCGACGCGCGCGACCACCGCTATTTGGTGTCGGCCGTGGTGTTGCTACTGGCCGTGGGTGTGCTGACCGTGATCCTGCTGTTGCTGGCGATAGAGCGCAACACACGCACCATGCGCGGCGGTCTCGCATCCAGCACCTCCTGAATTCGGTTCAGGCTTCCTGCCTCGGCGCCGGGTGATGCGCGCGCCTCACCCCCCAACGCCCGGCTCACCCGCGTCGCCCGCGTCGCCCTGATCGCGGCGCGCCAGTCGACCGCGCACAAAGCCGATGTGCTCGCGTAGCACGTAAAACTGGTCGGCAAAGGCCAGGGGCATTTTCAGGCGGTTCACCGACGCTTCGATTTCATCCAGCCGTGCCAGCATCGCCTGCCTCGCCGCAAGATCGGTTTGACCATCGAACATGCTGCGCTCCAGCGCAATCAAAGCGCCGTACCAGCGATATATGCGCGCCTTGATGCGCCAGCTATACAGCGCCGGCACCAGACGCACGCTCGGGATCAATACCACCAGCACCGGTAGCAGGATCACCAGCAGTCTATCCGCCAGACTGGCCAGCCAGAACGGCAAGGTCCGATACAGAAAACTTTTGCCCGAGGTGTAATAGCGCGACGCGTCGTCACTGATGCGGTATTCGTGTGGCAACGGCGCCGGAAACTGACCGGCATGCTGCAACAGGCTGGCACCGCCGTTGACCTGACGCGCGGCATCGATCAATAGATCGGACAGTGCCGGGTGCAGGGTGTCGCGCGCCACCAGTTCGACCATGGGCGCAATCAGATGCATGTCGGCCGCCGGCACGTTATGACCGAAGTCCAGCGCCCCCATGGGCAACATCAGCGCGCTTAAATAAGGATAGCGCCGCGCATAGGCTTGGGCTTGGGCGAAATCCATCGCATCGATACCCGGGGTCTGCGCCAGCGCCATCATGGTGGGAGGCGTGGCCGAATCGCCCATCAGGAACACCGCATCGACCTGCCCGGCTTTCAGTGCGCTGGCGGCATCTTCGCCGCCGCTATCGGTAAAGCGGGTGCCGTCGCCAGCCTCGATACCGTTGGCTTTCAACAGCGTCATTGCCAACATCCGGGTGCCGCTGCCTTGCGGGCCGATCGCAATGCGCTTGCCCTTGAGCGGAGCCAGGCTCGTCATCGGATGCCCCGGTTTTTCTTTGTAGTACACCACCAACGGCACATAGGCGATACTACCCAGCGACATCAAGTGGCTGACATCCGCGCCATCCGACACCCCGCCTTGCACAAAACCGACGTCAACGTCCTCGTGCTTGTCGAGCAGGCGGCGCAAATTGTCCGGCGCGCCATCCGACTCGCGCAGCTCAACCCGAATACCGTTGCGCGCGAGTATCGCCTGATAACGCAGGCCCGTATCCCAGAACACACTGCCGCGCGGTCCGGCCGTGATGACGATATGATCGGGCGGCGCCGGATGCACCAGGACTACCGCGAGCCACGCCAGCAGCGCGATAAAGAGCGCTATCGGGCCGATACTGACCAATAGATCGTGCCAGGATATGGTCACGAAGCGGGCCCGAAAAACATGGCTCACCCCGTGCCCCGCGGGCGTTTTCAATTTAGGGTCTGGCGGCAGCTTGTCGCTCACGATAAGGTCGATGGATACGCTTGGACGTGGTGTGGGCCGTGTCAGGGCATCGTTTTGTGAGTATCGTCTTGACGGTCTGGCGTGCCGCTTATGGCCTGTCGGCATGAGCCCGGAGTACCGAGTGTATCGGATATCGCCGCTGGCGCGTCAGCGGCGTGGTATCCGAGCCGCAAGGCGGCACTCGCCGGTGCTAGACAGTACCCAAAACAGGATCGCTGATGCTATGCGCGCCAGTCTCGATGCGGCCGGCCAGACGACGCTGGAATCCACCCTCGCCCGTCACCGAGAAGTCGTACCAGCCGCCGCTGGCAAGCAGCGGCCAATGCGCCTGCGCCACGGAATGCGGCGCTACCGGTATCACCCAAGGCCCACCCTCGACATACGCCTGTGCCGTCACCGTGAATTCCAGTGGCGCAGCGCCGGTGTTATGCAGTGCCAGCGTCAGTGTGGTGGTGGCGCGCTCATACGCGGCCCGGATCTCGCCTTGTGTCGCTACATGGCTGCTGAGGGTGCCATCGGGGTTAGTGCTGGTGTTGGCGCCGGGGTTGCCATTGAAGTTGCCATTGAAGTTGCCATGGAAGTTGCCACTGAAAGCGCGATGATAGCCATTTGGGCCCAAGAGCCACAGATCATAGTGGCCCGCATCCGCATCCAGCGCCCACACATCGTCCAATTGTTTGCCGGCTTCGATGGTGTAGCGGCGCGGCATGCGATCCAATTGCAGCTTGTCGTACACGTGCAGCACCACACCCGCACTACCGCTGTTGATCATGTGTAGCGCCACGCCGTCGGACCCGACGGCAGCATGCACTTGAATTTCATAAGGCAAGGCGCGTGAAGGCCGGCTCAAGCGGGCCTGGCTGACCGTGGTGGCCGCCGCATCGGGCACCGGCACCGGGATTTTCGCGACTTCGTGCTGCTGTGCGCTGAGCGCATCGACGTCCTCGCGGCTCGGCGCCGTCAGGCTGACCCGCGTGCCATGCTCGGCACCGGCGAAATCAAAGGCGGACGTCAGATCGCCAAATACCGCACGCCGCCAGGGACTGATATTGGTTTCGGCCACCCCAAAACGCCGCTCCAGAAAGCGCAGCACCGAGGTGTGGTCGAACACCTCCGAATTGACCCAGCCCCCTCGACTCCACGGTGAAATCACGAATAGCGGCACACGCGGCCCCGGCCCGAACGGCAGGTTGTCGGGTTGCAGTTTGGACTTGCTGCCGGGCGGCAGCGGATCGGTAAAATACTCGGCGCGCAGATCGACCGTTGATTTGCCGGCCAGACCACCGTCCGCCGTGCGGCTCGGCGGCCCGGGTGGCGGCATGTGGTCGAAAAAACAATCGTTCTCATCGTAATTGACGATCAGCGCTGTTTTGCTCCACACCTCGGGGTCGGACGTCAATGCATCGAGCACCTGTTGGATATACCAGGCACCCTGCCCGGGTGTGGACACCTCCGGATGTTCGCAATACGCGCGCGGCGAGATGATCCAACTGACCTGCGGCAGGCTGCGCCCCGCGACATCGGCACGCAGCGATGCCAGAAAGCCACCGTCCGGCATGGTGTTGCCCACCCCTTTGCTAAGCGGCGAGACTTTCTCCATCTCGGCCGTGTAGGGCTGGGTAAACACATCCGGCCAGCCTTCGTGCAAGGTTCGATAAGGTTCAAACCCGGCCAGGGGATTGTCGTTATAGTTATCGGGAAGATTCTGATAAACCTTCCAGCTCACCCCCGCGCTTTGCAAGCGCTCGGGGTAAGTGGTCCAACCCAGCGCGGTCGACGACGACGCGAAATAATCCCACACATCGTTATCGACCACCGCAACCCCGGCCGGACCCGGGCCGTTCGAGCCGGTCCACAGGAACATGCGATTGGTATTGGTGCCGCCATGTAGCGAACAGTAATAGCCATCGCAAACGGTGAATGCCTCGGCCAGGGCAAAATGAAATGGCAGATCCTCGCGCTGCAGATAGCCCATCGAGACTGCGCCTTTATGCTGGGGCCAATGCGTGATACGGCCATGGTCCCAGGCGGCGTGGGCGTCGACCCAGGTATGAGCGCCCCCCGCGAGCAAGGCATTGCCCTGACGGCGATCGAGGTAATACGGCGCAATCGTGCGCCGCCCATCGCTTTGCTGCCAGACCGGCGCGCCTCCAGGCTGCGGTATGGTAAAGCGATCCGCATAACCGCGCACCCCCGGCAAAGTACCGAAGTAATGATCGAACGAACGGTTCTCCTGCATCAGGATCACCACATGCTCGACGTCGGCCAGCGTACCGGTGGCGCGATTGGCGGGAATCGCCAGCGCGCGCCGAATACTCGGCGGAAACGCGGCCACCGCGGCGGCGCCAGCCGCCGTGCGGAGAAAATCGCGACGAGAATTTGAGATCGACATCGCTACAGTTTAGCGCGAAATTGCGTCTGTTAAAGGGCGCCTTGCGCGCTGCTTGAGGTGGGGGTTTGAGGCACGGTATGATGCAAGCCACGTGCTGGCGCACGGGACGGCAAGCATGGTCCTTTCTGCGTCACTTCCTTCGTATCGACCGGCGGTTCAACACGTCGCGACGTCATCACCACGGCGTATCGTCTAATCAAGTTGGTCCGCTGAACTTTAAATCATCACCTGATCTCGACATAACGGTGCAACACCGCGAACAATTGCTCGCCGCTGTCCACGCGAACCGGTGGAATGCCGCGCTATTGCAGCGGCTACCGGCACTGCAACTGGCGGACTGCTGGCTGACAGGCGGATGCGTTGCGCAAAGCCTATGGAATGTGCAGGTCGGCCGCGTGGCGGAATGCGATATCGTCGACTACGATGTGTTCTACTACGACGAAGATCTATCGTGGGAAGCGGAGGACGCAGTCATACAACGCGTCGCCAGGTTATGCGTGGATCTGCCGGTCGAAATCCAGATCCGTAATCAGGCACGGGTCCCGCTCTGGTATCGCGACAAGTTTGGCATCGATTATGGTCGCGTCGATCAAGCCTGCGACGGTATCAAGCGCTTTCCGTGTGCGTCGGTCGCGGTGGGCGTCCAGATCGCGTTAACCGACTCAGCGGTATTTGCCCCCTTCGGTCTGCAAGATTTGTTTGACGGTGTGCTGAAGCCGAACCCTGCGCTACCGATCGCGACCGTATATCAAGCCAAGGTGGCACGCTGGAGCGCCATCTGGCCGCACCTGCGGGTGGAACCCTGGCCCGCAATAGAAATCGGGCCAAGACCACATAATTGAGTCGCTGCGCCTATGCGCTGGGGGCATTTATCGATGCCGAACTAGTCGGCTTTCTGCTGATGCCCAAACCGGCGCTGATTCAAATGTTCTTCGTCACGCCTGAGCGAGTCAGGTCCGGCATAGGTCGCGCCCTATGGGAAACCACCCGGGTCTATCTCGAAAGCCAGCGCCCTGAGGTGCGCACAGTGGAGCTGAATGCCTCCTCGTATGCGCTAGCCTTTTATCGCCAATTAGGTTTTGTGCCGATTTCGGCGCAGTTCAACCGGGATGGGTTCCGTGCCACGCGCATGGCTTGTTGGCTGCCGGCTCGGCACATCGGGGCGGAGTTGTTGCCCGATCAGCGCGAAGGATAACTTTTCTTACGCCGTGTTTCAAAACGCCGCGTCGCAGTGAAAACCCCACTACTCACCCCTGCGTCAATTCGTCACAGTGTTTCCCCTAGCGCACCCGAGTTCGCCCGGATGCTGTTCTGTCGTACACAGGGGCCACTCAGCATGAAAAATCTCACCTTACGCCAACTCAAAACCTTCGAATCGGTCGCTCGCCATCGGAGCTTTTCCCGGGCGGCCGACGACCTTTGCCTGACTCAGCCCGCCGTATCGATGCAAATCAAGCAGATGGAAGACATGCTGGGGGTCGTCCTGTTCACGCATATCGGTAAGCGCATCGAACTGTCCGAGGCGGGTGAATTGTTATTGCATCATTGTCGCGTCATCATGGGTCAGTTCGTCGAAGCCCAGAAGTCGCTGGAAAGCCTGAAGGTTGGCGCCGGCCGCCCGCTCCGAGTCGGCATTATTACCTCCGGCAGTTATTTCTTCCCGCGGCTCGTCAGTACGTTCTCGCATCGCCATGCCGGTGTCGAATTCGACTTGACGGTGCGCAACCGCGATCAACTGGTGGAAAGATTGCGCCACGACCAGATCGACCTGGCCGTCATGTTGCATGCGCCGGACGATGCGCAGATGACTGCGCAAGGCTTTGCGCCCACGCCCTTTGTGATTGTGGCCGCCCCCTCGCATCCGCTGGCACGGGCCGCCAATATCCACTTGTCGCGCATCACCGACGACTGTTTGATTGTGCGAGAGACCGGCACCGATACCCGTAACGCGATGAATGATGTGTTCTCCAGCCATATGGCGCACTCCCGCTTGATCGAAATCCCGTGCGCCGAAGCGATCAAGCAATCGGTCATGACCGGCATGGGTATCAGCTTCCTTTCCGCGCACGCCGTGCAATTGGAACTGCAGGCGGGCTTGTTGGCGATACTCGATGTGCAAGGCTTCCCGATCCAGCGTGAATGGTGCGTGGTCCATCGCGCTGACAAATCATTGTCAGGTACCGCGCTGGCGTTCAAGCAATTCCTGTTGACTGAGGGCGCCACGCATATCGATAGTCTGTCTACCATCGACAAAGCGAATCCGACCACTTCGGGCACCCGGCAAACGCCGACATTTTCCACTTTGACATCCCCGCTGCCGAGCGCCATGAATCTCAAGCGCCCGGCACGGATCAGCCGCGGTCCTTTATGACGTGAATGCCTGCCAGATCAACACCGCGTTCAACATCACGATGATCGCGGTGGCACCTACGGCACCCGCAATCAATTTGCGATCAGCGGCAAAACGGCCCATCACCGAAGTCCGCGACGATAAAATCACCAAAGCCACCAACGGTATCGGCAAAATGATGCTGAGCACGATTTGACTGTCCACCATGGCGCTCATGGGATTGCAGGTCAGCGCCACGATCACGGCCGGCACCATGGTGATCAAACGCCGCACCAGCACCGGAATCTTGAACTGGATAAACCCTTGCATGATGGTCTGTCCGGCCATGGTGCCCACGACTGAGCTGGAGATGCCCGAGGCCAGCAGCGCAATCAGGAAAATCACGCCGGCACCGGCACCCAGCAACGGTGTCAGCAGGTGGTAAGCGGCGGCGATATCGGCCGTGCCTGGCGCCGATTTGCTGAATACCGAAGACGCCATCGCCACCATGGCCAGATTCACCGCCGTCGCTACGCCCAACGCAAATACCACTTCACGATTCGAGTAACGCACCAGACGCTTGCGTTGATAGTCGTTGCGGGGCGGCACGCGATTCTGGGTCAAACTCGAATGCAGATAGATGGTGTGCGGCATGATAGTCGCGCCGATAATGCCGACGGCAAGACTGAGTGCCTGTACGCCATGCAATTGCGGTACAAACGTATGGAAGATCACCGCGTGCCAATCGGGCGGCGCAATCACCAGTTCCGCCATAAAGCCCACGCCTATCACCGCGACCAGCGCACCAATCACCCGTTCGAGCGGACGAAAGCCTCGCTTGTCCAAGAGCAGGATCAGCGCCGTGGCGATACCCGTGACCATCAAGCCCCAGCCTATCGCGATATGGAACAACAAGGATAGGCCGATCGCAGCCCCCATAAACTCGGCCAGATCGGTGGCGATAGCCGCCAATTCAGAGCCCAGCCACATGGCAATGACCACCGGCTTGGGAAACGTGTCGCGACACAGTTCGGCGAGATTGCGTCCGGTAACGATGCCCAGCTTCGCCGCCATCGCCTGGAACAACATGGCGGCCAGGCTCGCCGCCAGCACCACCCACATCAGCTGATAGCCGAAGGCGGAGCCTGCTTGAATATTGGTGGCGAAATTGCCCGGATCCATATAGCCCACCGATGCGATCACCGCAGGGCCGCAGAAAGACAAGATGGTGCGTAGATTGATGCCATCGCGGTGACGATCGAGCGCGGCATAAGAGGCGCTCAGAACGCGGGTCGATGACGTGGCCGTCGCATTGCTTGAGTACATGGCAGCTTAATCCCAGTGACTGGCATTCGATTCGGCAGGCAAGTCGGCTCCGTGCAAGGTACGTGGACATGCGATCCGGGCACAACATCCTGCAACTTTAATGCGCAGTGGGGTGAGTAAAGGCGCCGGGATGATCCCGGCGCCGGACCAAACAAGGCCCGTTAAAGCGCGGGCCGCGCCGACGCCATCAGCTTGCGTCGACCGCCGCGATAATGTCGCGGCGCTCTTTCAGCCTGTGGATGGCGTCGAGCGTCGCATCGTCACAGCGCAGATGCTCCTTGACCAATTGCCGCGGTACCGAAGCCAGCCACTGGGACAGCGTGACTTCCGAGAAGTGATCGGATTTGAAGATTTCCAGGAACACCAGATCTTCCTTGCCGGTATTCTTGATGTAGTGGCCCAGATTTTTTTCGACATAACCGACATCGCCCGGATTGAAGTCCACGGTTTGTGCTTCGGGGCCGGTGTTGAATACCGTCATGCGGCCGCTGCCCTGAATGAAGTATTGCCATTCATCCGCGTCCGGATGCCAGTGCAGTTCGCGCAAAGCACCGGGGCGCAGCGTGACCATGGCGGCGGCAACCGTCTTTGAAATCGGAAAGTTATGGCTATCGACGATGCGCACTTCACCGCCAGCGTTGGCGACGGTCGGCACCATCGATCCCATACGGAAGATAAACGGGTGATCCGGTCGGCCCTTGGGCGATGCGGCATAAGCCTGATCCACCGCCAGTGCCCCGGCGCGGGCGCCCTGGTAGATCCAAAGCTGGTCCAGCGGAATGTCTTTGAACTTCTCGGCCGGCACACCGAAGTTCTGCGCCAGGATATCGGGCGGCGTATGCGCCAACCAGTCCGACACCATCAAGGTGTTGAACTCGCCGGACGAGCCGTTATCGAAAGCCAACACGAATTCCGCACCGTTGTCGCCCAGCCCTTGCAGCGAATGCGGCAGGCCCGGCGGGAAATACCAGATGTCGCCGGTGGCCACATCGGATACCTCGGGGCGGCCCAGCGTGTCGATGGTGGTGATGCGGCATTCCCCGCTCACCATGATGGCCCACTCGGCCTGTTGGTGCCAATGCAGCTCGCGTACCCCTCCCGGTCCGAGACGCATATTGACACCGGCAATATCCTTGGACACCGGGAAAGCCTTGGTGGTCACCTCACGGGCCCAGCCGCCGTTCTGGATGCGCTTGTGCGCCATATTGAACGAGGCCCAAGGAATCGGCATCCCGCCCACATCGGTCGGCGGCGGATTATCAAAGGAAGGCAGAACGGCTTTTGCCGTGGCGGACTGCGGACCCGGTTCGGCATTCGCGATCGGTGTTGAATTGATACGTCCCTCCGCAGGGCTGTCCGGATTACCGAATTCAGCCGCTTTCGCTGCGGCTGCGGCGCCCAGCGCCACGGCACCGGCAGCAGCTCCCGCCAAAATACTTCTGCGCGACATGTCCGTCATAATAAGCTCTCCTAATTGCCTGGGTTTTCTTGGTTGACTGCCTTGAATCGACTTGGCTGCGTCTCTGGGGAATCGGATTCCCGCATGGAATGAATGAGTCCACTCATCCCGTGACCAGGATCTTATGAGAACGGCTCAGCCTAAGATAATCAAAATTACTGTGGCAACCATAAGAAACTTTGATGCATCGAAAGCGGGGTTTTCAGTAGTATCGCCTCACGCATCGCGCCTCTGGAGAGGTGTCGTGCAGCATCTATTCCGACTTTGATTTCTGTTTTCTATCGCATCCGTCTTAAAGGAGTCAGCATCATGGGCAGTCTCAGTATTTGGCATTGGTTGATCGTGTTGGCAATTGTGTCCCTGGTCTTCGGTACCAAGAAAATCCGTACCCTGGGGACTGACCTGGGCGGCGCCATCAAGGGTTTCAAGCAAAGCATGCAGGAAGTGGAGTTGGCCAGCACAACGCAAGCAGGCACCAAGCCGGTGGTCGACGCGATCGACGCACATGCCGGCTCGACGGCTTCGCACTAAGTCAAGGTCGATGTGTGCCGAGTGGTGGAGCGCACCGCACCGCAGCGCCGCCCGCCCGCCCGCGAGGGGCGCGCCAACTCGACGCCCGGTCCCAGTTCAGCAACGATACAAATGCCCGCCCTATGTTCGATTTTGATTTATCCAAACTGACAGTCATCGCCGTCGTGGCCTTGATCGTGCTGGGCCCGGAACGTTTGCCTCGGGTCGCACGGACCGCAGGCACCCTGCTGGGACGCGCACAGCGTTATCTCGGCACAGTGCGCGATGAAGTCGACCGACAAATGCAGGCCGATGCCCTGCGCCAAGCCAAGCACGAGATAAAGGCCGCTGTTGGCAGCTTGAGCAAAGGGCTGGAGAGCGCGGTCGGCGTCGAGGCGAGCGCATTGCGCAGCAACCTGAATACCATCGCCAACGAGGTGCAGGAGGGTTTGCCCGGGGCTTATCTCCCGTCCATCCACGAACATGGTGGTGGGCAGGCGGCGGCGCTGTTCCAGCCGCGCTTGGTGCAGGACGGCGTGACGACCGCGACGATCGCCAAGCAAGACCTGCGGGCAATCGACGCAGGGTCTAGTCAGTTTGGCGCCGTGCAGGCGCCACGCTATCGCACGAAATGGCGTGGCGCCACGGCCGGCGGGGTCCGGCGCAAGGAAGTCAAACGTCATCGGCTGACTTCCGGCGCGGCCGATAAGCGTCTGGGGCGCGGCTATGGACGCCTTGCCAGTTAACGTCGTCGGTCAGGCCGATGTGGCTGCCATGCGGCATGTCGGCGCGGGTCTCACCGCGCACACCACAGTCGGCATACGACCATTACGGCTTGGGCACCCGCACGCGACTGATCATCAAGGAGCCGGACAAACCAAACAGCAGGGTCAGCGGATGCAGCGACCCGCCATACAGGTGAATCCGGCCCAGCCACATATCCTCGCCAATCGCGCCGAACCAGGCCGCCATCGCCAACATCAGCACCAGCACGATAGAGGTGGGAATCGGTGTCCCTTCGAAGTAAGTGACCTTGCCGGTTTCGCGCGCCATGGTGTCGGCGGTCACGTTATAGCGGGCCAGACGCGACACGCCACAGGCAACGAAATACACCAGCAGGAAGCGGTCGTATAAGCCTCGCATGCCGCAACCGTAGCCGATCACAGCCGGCGCGACCCCGAAGGAAATCACGTCGGCCAGCGAATCCAGTTCGCGCCCCAAGGCCGACGCCTTCTGCCGCCAGCGGGCAATACGGCCATCCAGCACGTCAAACACCAGCGCCACCACCACCATTGCACAGGCGTAGTAGACGTGCAGCACGTTGGCGGTCGAAATATAGGTGATGATGGAAAACAGTGCGCCGGTGCCGGAGATCGCATTGCCGAGCGTGAACCAGTCCGCCAGATGAAACTCCCGGATCATGGAAAATCGCTTGACCTGCTTGTCTGTACCCATGGTGTTCCGCTTGAGCGAGAAAGACGATATCGTAGTGCACTACCAGGTTGCCATCAACTTTCATGCGCTGACGTAATGGTAGGTCGTCCTTCCTGGCAGGACAGTCGCAAGATGATGATACGGGTGCTCGCCTCCGTGCCATCGCAAAAGTTGTCTTCGCCATCCAGCAAGCGCTGCGGTGTGTCCGACAGCCAGACATCGCGATTCATATATATAAAAATTCTGGACAGGTACGCAGGACTACGGAGTCCGGCCTATCATGCTGGTCTTTTTGTCGTGTTACATTTTGTAACCGGCAACAGGAATAAAACACCGGCGTGCCTGGTGGCGACGCGAGTTAATATTTGATCGTCATTTTTTTAGACTTGGATCAGTATTCACAATGGTTTCGCATGTCCCCCTTTAAGCTGGCGGTCGTGGCGGTGCCTAAATGGGAAATCGGAGGCAATCTCAAGGTAATCCGCTGCATGAACGATTGATTTAATGAGGAATTAACCTTGAGTGTAGCCAAAGTCGTAGAAAGCACCCCGATAAAAAACTCGGATCAAGTCGCCAATCCCACGGATATGGCGGTTGCGTCGACCTCGGACATAGTGATTGCCGGCGCTGGCATGGCAGGTCTTTATTTCGCGTGGCGCTTGCTGAAATTTGGCCCGGCAGGCTCAAAGCCAAAAATTCTGATCCTCGAAATGCTCGATCGCGTTGGCGGCCGGCTCGAGACCGACATCGTCAACCTGGAAGGTCACTGGGTCAAGAATGAAGAAGGCGGTATGCGTTTTACTGCCGATATGAAAAATCTGATGTGGTTGTTTGATCAGCTCAATTTGGGTCCGGACATCATGCCCTTCAGCATGGGCGACAACCATAATATTTATAATCTACGCACCCGGAAATTCACGTTTGGCGAAGCACTGGCGAACCCCGCCATTTGGAGCAGTATTTATCAATTGAAGGCGAATGAGATGGGGCGCCAACCCAACGAAATCCTTCAAGACGTGTTTAATGCGGTATTGCGGGAGAACGGCCGCGATCCGGCGCAGTGGTACCCGTCCACACCGGAAGAATGGCAGATGGTTCGGCTCGATTTCACCTACCGCGGTATTGCATTGTACAAGTGGGGGTTTTGGGCACTGCTGGTCGATTACGGCCTTTCCCAGGAATGCCTGCAGATGATCGAGGACGCGATGGGTTTCCTCGCCTTCTACGATCAGCGCGTGAATGCCGGCGTGGGCTTTCAGACCATGGGCGACTTCGATAAGCTGCCGCAGTATCTGACCTTGCGCTCCGGCTACCAAACCCTGGCCGACCTGATCGCGGCAGACCTGATCGCGATGGGCGTCACTATCACGCTGGGACGGAAAGTCGAACGGTTTGAGCTGGATTCGGCTATCGGGGGAGGCGTGGTGGTCTGGTCGCGCGATGCGCACGGGCAAACCCAGCAGCATATGGGCAAAAAGCTGGTGCTCGCTTTGCCCAAAGAACCCTTGCTGAGGCTCCTGCCATACTGCCCAGCGTTGCGCGACAATCCGCAACTGATCAGCAATATCAATAGTGTGGTCAGCATGCCGCTGACCAAGATCAACCTGTATTTCGACCGCCGCTGGTGGTTCGAGCGCTATCAGATTGCGGCCGGCGGTTCTTTCACGGATCTGCCGATGGCGCAATTCTATTGTTATTGGCCCCTGGTGCTGGGTGAACAGACCGGCCCTGCCTCGATGACGATTTATTGCGACTTCGACCGCACCACCTATTGGGAAGCACTGCAAAGCCTGGGCGCCCCTTTCAAGCCGGACGGCGTGGTGCAACCGCCCAACAGCACGGCTGCCAGTACCTTTGTGGTCGAACAAGCGCTGCGGCAGTTGCGTCTGTTCTTCCAGACGGACGACCTGCCGGCACCGGTCTTGTCGACCTACGTTCGCTGGGGCACGGACGCGTTCGGTGACGGGGACCATTCGTGGGCGGTGGGCGCAAACGATCGTGAGATCATGGCGCAGATGCTCAACCCAGTGGCGGACACGCTCTATATCTGTGGCGAGGCCTATTCCGATGACCAAGCCTGGGTGAATGGCGCGCTACGATCCTGTGAGCAACTTCTGCAGGGATATTTCCAAGTACCATCGCTTGAACTGTAGTCTTTTTTTCGTGATCGAGGTTTGTGATGAAACGTTGGGCCGCCCTGCTGTTGCTATGGACTTGTTCGGTGCTATGCGTGTGCCACGCCGCAGACACAATCAAGGTAGGCGCCATTTTTGCGCAAACCGGTGACGCGGCAGCGGACAACGATCTGCATTTTCTCGGTGTCCGTTATGCGGTTGACGAGCTGAACAGCCAGGGCGGTGTACTGGGTAAAAAGATCGAGCTGATCGAATACGATAACCAGAGCACCGCCCTGGGCTCGCGTGCCGCGGCGAAAAAGGCGATTGACGCCGGCGTTGTAGCGGTGATCGGTGCTTCGTACAGTTCCCACTCTTTAGCCATGGCACCTTTGCTGCAACAAGCCAAGATAGTCATGATCACGCCTATCGCGACCAACCCGGACGTCACCCTGGTGGGCGACTATATCTTCCGTGCCTGCTTTATCGATTCAGTGCTGGGCGAGATCGACGCGACGTTTGCGCGCGACGATCTCAAGGCACACACGGCGATGGTGCTCACCAACGTCAGCGACAAATACAGTTTGGGTCTGTCGGAATTCTTCACCCGTCAATTCCGCTCGCGTGGCGGCCAGGTGATCGGTACAGGCGACTATCTGGGCACGAACACCGACTTCACGGACATTCTCGCCGTCGTCAAGCGACGACATCCTGATGTGGTTTTCCTGCCGGGTTTTTACAAGGACTCGGGCCTGCTCATCAAGCAAGCGCGTGATATGCATATCGACGTGCCTTTTCTAGGTGGTGATGGCTGGAACGATGAAATGTACAAGTTTGGCGGCGCCGCGATTAATGGCAACTACTTCTCCAGCCATTGGGATCGCCTGAGCACATTGCCCAAGAGCCAGGCATTCGTGCGTCGCTTCGAAGCCAAATACGGACAGATCAAGACACCGGGAACTGCCTTGGGCTATGACTCCGTCTATCTGCTGGCCGATGCGATCAAGCGCGCCAATTCGACCGACCCGACCAAAATCCGCGACGCCTTGGCCAGCACCAGGAATTTCGAGGGGGTTACGGGTACTATTACCTTTGACGCGAATCGCAACCCAATCAACAAACCTGCCATCATGTTCGAGTTCAAGGATGGCAAAGGGGTCTACCTCAAGACCGTTGCCGCGCGTTGATCACAGCATGACCGCGCGCCTGGGGCCGCCCTTTATAACTGAATGTGCCTGCACGAACCCGAGCTGCCAAGCGAAGGTTGACTTCACGTATCACGCTTAACGTATGGTGAAAGTGACGGGTGGCTGGAGTAGTCCGGTATGGATAGAACTTTTTCAACGGTCGGAAAATTGAAGTTATGGCAGAAGGTCAACGGCGCCATCCTATTGACCTTCGCGCTGATCGCCGTGACCTATGTGGCAATCGAAGTGCCTTACGAGCGGCACATGTTGAACCAAGCGATTGCCGACAATGAGATCTTGCTCAAGACGCTGATCGAACGCGACCAGGATCCGCTAGCCAACGAGATATTTGAACATCGCGTCAGCGCCATCGCGCTACGACTGCATCAAATGCGGCGCCTGGACGGCATACTCGAGATCAACGTCTACGACGCCGACGGCAAACTACTGGGTTCGGACGGTCCCGGCAACATTGTGGAAGCCCGTCGCCCCGACCGTATCATCGCAACGCCCCAGGGCGCGCACGTCACGCGAGAGAAATGGCAGGGGCATCACATGCTGCGCTATTTCAAGGAAATCCAGGTCATCGGTGAGCGCATCGGCTATATCGAAATTTTCTACAGCCTATCGGATGTCGAGCGTGCCCAATGGCTGTCGAACTGTATCGTAGTCGGCTTGTTGGTCCTGATTTTGCTGATCATGGCGGTACTGCTCAACCTGATTCTGTTTCGCACCGTGATCCGCCCCATTACGTCCTTGAGCGTTGCCATGGGTCGCGTGCAGGACGGCGAATTGGGCAAGCTCGTGGGGGTCAGTGGCCAGGATGAAATTGCCATGTTATCCAGAGCCTTCAACACGATGTCCATCAGCTTGAAGCAAAAGGACATCCTCAAAGATCATTTTTTGGCCAATATATCTCACGAGCTGCGCACACCGCTGCATGGCATCATTTCTTTAAGTGAGTCGCTGCTCGACGGTGTGGGCGGGATACCCACACGACTGCAAGCCAAGAATCTGGGCATGATCATCCAAAGCGGTCGACGCTTGTCCAGCCTGGTCGATGACATTCTCGATTTTTCGAAGATGCGGCATCACGATTTACAGTTGCAGTTGACCGAGGTAGACCCGCATAGCATGGCGGAATTGTCGATTGCACTCGCTCAATCGCTGATTGGACAAAAACCCGTGCGGCTGATCAATGCAGTGAAGCCGGGACTGCCACTGATCCGGGCCGATGAAAATCGGCTGCAGCAAATCATGCTGAATTTGCTCGGCAATGCCATCAAATTCACGGCGGAAGGCGAGATCCGAGTTGATGCACAGTTGCTGACCCACGAATCGGCCGATGGTCACGGAACCGGAAGCGGTATGTTGCGCCTGGCGGTGCAAGATACCGGTATCGGCATCGCGGCGGAACAGCACGCGCAAATCTTCGAAGCCTTTCAACAAGGCGACGGTTCGGTGCAGCGGGAATACGGTGGTACCGGCCTGGGCCTGTCGATCTGCAAGCAGTTGGTCGAGTTGCATGGCGGGCGCATCGAGGTGGAAAGCGTGCTGGGGCATGGCGCCACTTTCTTCATCACACTCCCGCTCGCCGGCGCGCTTGCCGAGCCGCGCTCCAACCCACATAACAGACTACGGACAGCGCCCATAGCGGTGGCGGGTTCCGTGCCCGGCACCCTGGATGCCGATATGACGACATCCCCCGGCGCGGTCATGTCCCTGGTAAAAGACAATGAATACGAAGTCTCTGCGTTTCAAGCTGCGCAGCCCCGCAATGTGACGCACGACACCAAGTATCCCAATTCCGGCAGTGGCGAAACCATTCTGGTCGTCGACGATGAACCGGTCAATGTCCAGATACTTAAAAATCAGCTCAGCCTGCACAACTACCGCGCTATCGCGGCGGGCGATGGCATCCAGGCGCTTGCCCTGTTGCAAACGGAAAAGCCTGACCTGATCCTGCTGGATATGATGATGCCGCGCATGACCGGATATGAAGTGATCCGCCGCATTCGCGCCATCAAAGAATTGGCCACCGTACCCATTATTATGCTCACGGCCAAAGACCTGGCGTCGGACCTGGTACAGAGTTTCGGCATGGGTGCCAATGACTTTGTCACGAAGCCCTTCCGCAAAGACGAGTTACTGGCACGCATCTACAGCCAGATCAAGCTCAAACGTGCGATCGAGCATTTGGAAGAAGTCAACCTGTCGCTCGAGCGCCGGGTGCAGGAGCGCACTGCCGAGCTGGAACGGCTGGCCATGATCGATGCGCTCACAGGGCTGGCCAATCGCCGCTATTTCGAAGTCCGGGCAGCGATGGATTTCGCCGAGGCGCGCCGCGAAAACACGCCACTGACCTTGCTGGCACTGGATATCGATCATTTCAAGCAGATCAACGACAGCCATGGCCATGCGGCGGGAGATGTCGTGCTGCAGCAAGTCGCGCACACGCTCTCTATCATGCTTCGACCTTGCGATCTGGCAGCGCGCGTCGGCGGGGAAGAATTTTCCATGTTGTTACCTGGGCTGACGCCCGAGCATGCCGGCGCGATTGCTCAGCGCGTGTGCGCCATGATTGAAAACATGCATATCATCGTGGACGAGAGACCGATCGCCGTCACCATCAGCGTCGGGATGGCGACGTTGAACGTGGCGGATCCCGACGTCGCCGCACTGCATTCGCGCGCCGACAATGCGCTCTATCGCGCCAAACGTGGCGGACGCAATCGGGTGATGGCGGTGTGATCGTCAGGCTGGGGTCCGTCACAGGTGACGAGCCAACATGGATGCTTGGCGTCAGCACGACACATATCCATCCGTCACACACACGCAGACCTACGTTATCAATCGGTTTGGCGTAAGCAATCGAATGTTGGCGCCCAGCGTCGAGCGTCAACACGTATCGACCTCAAACATATATACAGTTAATCTGTACAGTTTTTCTGTATTTATGCTATGGTGTCGACATGATCAAGTCACCTCTTACATCCGAATCCTCATCCGCAGCCGCTCTGGCTGGCGAACTGCGCATTTCCCTCGGTAAGTTGGTGCGCCGGGTACGTGAGCAGGCGCATCCGGGCGATTTCACATACGCCCAGAAGTCGGTGCTGCTGCGCCTGGACCGCGACGGCCCGGCCACCGTCTCCGCGCTCGCCCGGGCGGAAAGCGTGCGCCCGCAGTCCATGCGCATCACCGTGACGGGGCTGGAGGCGATGGGCGCTATCCGTGGCGAAGCCGACCCAAGCGATGGTCGACAAACGCTGATCACCTTGACGCCAAGTTTCCAGAAGACCCTGAAGGCCAGCCGCGCTGCCAAAGACGACTGGCTGGTCCGTGCCCTGCAAGCGCAGCTGTCGCCCCAGGAACAAGGCCAACTTGCGGCTGCGGTGAAACTGCTGCAGCGACTCGCCGACTTCTAAGTCATCCCCACCCCTTTCAGGACACAACATGGCCCTCACCACGCTGGATCCGAACACGGCGCTTATCGTGGTTGACCTGCAAAAGGGCATCGTCGGCTCCCGATTTATTCATCCCATTGAAGGCATCGTGGATCGTGCGCGCGCCTTGCTTGATACGTTTCGTGCGCACGGCCTGCCGGTCGTCCTGGTCAATGTCGCCGGCGTCGCGCCCGGTCGCACCGAACGCCCTCGCCGCACGGAATCCGTTCCGCCAGGGTGGACCGACTTTATCCCCGAGCTTGACCCGCAGCCCGGCGACATCATTGCGACCAAGCGCACCTGGGGCGCTTTCGCCAGTACCGATCTTGAAGTCCGGCTGAAGGCACTGGGCGTCACCCAGGTTGTCGTTACCGGCGTTGCCACCGCAACGGGCGTCGAGTCGACTGCTCGGCAGGCATATGAACATGGCTTCAACGTCACGTTGGCCCTCGACGCCATGACTGACGCACGTGCTGAAGCGCACGACTACAGCATCAAGCACGTCTTTCCCACACTGGGCGAAACCGGCACGGCTCAAGACGTAATCGATCTACTACCAACGAGGCGTGTCTGACTATGGAATGGCTTAATCTTGTGTCTTGGTTCTTCGGCGGCGCTTTTCTGACCAACGCCGTGCCGCACTTCGTCAGCGGTGTGACGGGAAGACCATTCCAGAGTCCATTCGCAAAGCCGCCGGGACAAGGGCTGTCCTCCTCGACCGTGAACGTGTCAGCACCACACGCGCTCAATGCGCTCCCGCCGCCGCATCGCCACCACCGCCACCGCCCTTGGGACGCGTAATCCAGATCAATGGGATGATCAGCAGGAAAATAATGGCGGAGAAGTAGAAGATATCGTCCAGCCCCAACATTGCCGCCTGGGTACCCAGATTCAAATCGAACAGGCGGTGCGCTTGCGCGACGCTGATATTCAGCGTGCTCTGCATTTGGTCTATGGCCTGGTTGAAGATCGGATTGTTGACATTGGCCTGCTCGGTCAGGCGCACATGATGCAGCGCCGTGCGATTGCTCCAGGCATTGCTGAACAGCGAGGTGCCGACCGCGCCGCAAAATACCCGGGCAAAGTTCGACAGACCCGCCGCAGCCGGGATTTTTTCGGGCGGCTGGCCAGACAGAATGATGGCCGTCAGCGGCACAAAGAACAGCGCCATCGGGATGCCTTGCAACAAAGTCGGCAGGACCAGATGCCAGGTGTCGATCTGGATCACATACAGCGAGCGCATATAAAACACGATCGCAAAGCCGATAAAAGCGAAGGTGGCGATAATGCGCGCATCCGAGCGCGGCATGATCTTGCCCATGACCGGTGCCAGCAACACGGCAAACACCCCTAACGGGGCGGTCACCAGACCGGCGTCGACCGAGCGATAGTTGAGGTAGAGCTGCATCCACTGCGGCAACAACACCAGATTGCCGAAGAACACGCCGTAGGCCACCGAGATGGCGGCGGTGCCGCCCAGGAAATTGCGTCCGGCAAACAGCCGCAGATCGACCACCGGATTGGCCGCCGTCAACTCCCAGATGACGAAGAAGCCAAAGCCGATCAATGCCACCACTGCCAGTGAGACGATCACCGGCGACGAAAACCAGTCGAGATCGTGGCCCTTATCGAGCATCACCTGCAACGAGGCAACCCAGGTCACCAACAAGCCCAGGCCGACGATATCGATGGGCAGTTTTTTGGTCGGACTTTCGCGGCGGCGATAGATGATCCATGTCACCCCTGCCGCAAATATCCCGACCGGGATGTTGATATAGAAGATCCAGGACCAGTTATAGCTGTCGGTAATCCACCCGCCCAGCGCCGGCCCGGCGATAGGGCCGACGGTGGCCGTCATGGCCCAGAGCGCCAGCGCCGTGGCTGAGCGCGACTTGGGATAAGAGCCCAGCAAAATAGCCTGCGACAGTGGAATCAGCGGACCGGCGACGGCCCCCTGGATAATCCGGGCAAACAACAGGATGGGCAGCGTGGGCGCCATACCGCAAGCCCACGAAGAAATCACAAACAACAGGATGGCGCCGACGAACAATTTGATCTGGCCGATGCGCTGGGTCAGCCAGCCCGTCAGCGGAATCGATACCGCATTGGCGGCGGCGAACACCGTAATGACCCATGTGCCTTCGTCGACCGACACGCCGAGGTCGCCCGAAATGGTCGGGATCGCCACGTTGGCGATCGAGGAATCGAGCACGTTCATAAAGGTGGCCAGCGCCACGGCGAAGGTGGCCAGCACAAGTTGCCCGCCTTTCAGCGGGGCCGGAGGCGTGGGTGCGGGGCGGGTTTCTGGCGTGCTCAAAACAGGTCCTCGTGCTTTTGGCATCGATAAATGGAAACGGCCGGCGCTCAAATCGGCCCGAAGCCAGAGCGGCCTGGGCCGCGCATCTTAGGCGAACCGGCGGACCGCTTCATCAGGCTTGGGCGCGGATCGCGCCGCCGCCGCAGCAGTCATTCGGCACATCATACTGTGTCAGCCCGGATTACGCCGAATACGGGCGCGCGACCCCGGCGGTTGACCGGGTGCGGCAGGCACCGCACAATGCTCGGTCATTCAGGTCGACTGACAGGTCAAGACGCAGGACCCGACATCTCCGGAGCCGGTTTTTATGTCACACGCGCCGCACCCGCTGCCCGAACATTGCCCCAATTGCGCCGCCCCGGTGCATGGGCCCTTTTGCGCCCAATGCGGTCAGGAGACTCATAACGCGCTGCCGACGCTGCATGAGTTTCTGCACGAATACCTGCATCACTACGTGGCGCTGGAGGGCAAGCTGCTACACACCCTCAGACTGCTGCTGTTGCCGGGACAATTGACGCTGGAGTTTCTCGCAGGCCGGCGCAAACGCTATGTGCGGCCCCTGCCGCTGTACGTCACCATCAGCTTTGTGTTCTTTCTGGTGCTGGGCCTGACCCAAAGCCATCACCGGACCGGCACGCCGGATCTGGTGCAGGTGTCCACCCAAAACAGTGACGCCGCCACCCATGCCGCCAATATAGACGAAGCCGCGCATGAACTGGAGAACGATCCGGACGCCGCCAATAGCCCCACGGCACAGCGCCTGCTGCGGTGGGGCGGCCACATCCTCGAGCAGTTCTCCCAACCGGGTCGGGCGGCACAATGGGAAGAACAATTATTGCACCGGCTGCCTTATGCCGTCTTTGCCCTGATGCCGCTGTTTGCGGGCATGTGCGCGCTGGTCTTGCGCAAACGTCACCTGCCCTATGGCTTGCACCTGCTATTTACGCTGCACTGGCATGCCTTTATTTTCCTGGTATTTCTGCTCTGCCTGATCCCCGGCGTCGATCGGCTAAGCTCCTGGATCCCCACGGCGGTGCTGGTTTATCTGGTGGTCGCGCTGAAGCGAGTGTACGGCGGGCGCTGGTGGCCGCAAATCTGCCGCGCTGTGCTGTTGGGTATCGTCTACGCCATCTTCGTTGGGTTGGCGATCGGTGCGGTCGCGCTGTTGACGGCGCAATGGTCATTGGATACCTGATGCGATCCGCCATCCTGCGCCATGTCCCGCGCTAACGACGATACCCGCGACGCATCCGACGCATCCGACGCAGCCGCGGCGGATACCGCCGAATCCCGCTGGTGCCGCGGTAATGCGTTGCGTGCGGCTGGACAGTATGCCGATGCCTTGGACCACTACGAGGCTGCCCTGCAGCGGCGCCCCGCTTATGTCGAGGCGCATTACCACCGGGCGCTGACGCTGCACCAGATGCGCACACTGGATCTGGCCATCGACGCTTATGGCCAGACCCTGGCCTTGCAGCCCGACCATGTAGATGCCCTATGCAGTCTGGGCGCGGCGCAATGGGAACTGGGCCGTACCGAGGCCGCGCAGGCAGCCTGGCATGCGGTACTCGGGATAGATCCAAGCCATGCGCCCAGCCTGCACAACCTCGGCCACGCCCTGCACGGTCTCGGTCAAGCCGAACAGGCCTTGCCCTACTACGATCGCGCGCTGCGCAGCCGCCCTGATTATGTCGAAGCCCTGTGCAACTATGGCCTCGCGCTACAGGCGCTGAACCGCATTGACGAAGCGCAGGCCTGTTATCGGCGGGCGCTGCAACTGCAGCCTGCGTTACCGCTGGCACACTGGAATCTGGCCCTGTGCCGCCTG
>Ga0116226_10000778_pt1 | contig 27347 bp, 23 predicted proteins | sample S1TSphfallax_FD_89692 | JGI IMG/M metagenome (GOLD analysis project Ga0116226, IMG submission 89692) | Host-associated microbial communities from peat moss isolated from Minnesota, USA - S1T2_Fa - Sphagnum fallax MG | ecosystem: Host-associated > Plants > Peat moss > Unclassified | place: USA... | reverse complement strand
CGGAGTACTCCGCCTTCGCCCCTGGCAGCGTGTCCAGCCGCCCGGCCTCAATCCGATGCACCAGCTTACGCGGCTCGCCCTCGGCCGGAATCAGATAGTACCACCGCCGCGTCACATGCAGCGACTCGCTCAACCCGAGGATGCGGTAGGCGATCGGGTCGCGGTGATGGTGGTCGTAGAACAGCCAGCCGTCGAGCTTCTGCTCGCGCAGCGCGGATTGAATCGCGTCCAGGTTCATGAGCGTTAGTTTACGACGCTTTCTCCGCCGCCGACTTCAGCGCTCTCAACCACGCCAAATCCGACGCGGCCAGCTTCTCGGAGGGAAAGAGTCTTGCCATGAGCGGGCCGTCCATCGATTCCTCCACGACAACCAATGTCCCGCCGCCGGGCTTGGCGTCCAGCTTCCATACGTGGACCGCATGGGCGATCATCGCCGTGCCGGTCCAGGCAAGACGCTTTTGCGGTTCGAGAAGCCGCACCTGCGAATGGACCGTCGTCCCTCCGGTCCGCCAGGCAAACGGCGCGCCGTCGGTGAGCGGACCCGCCGCCGAGACGCTCTCGATGCCGGGTTGCCAGGATGGCCAGGACGGCGCGTCGACGAGCAGCGCCCACACCTTGGCCGGAGGAGCGGCGATCTCGATTTGCACCCGAGCCTTCACCGGAGCGGCCTGATCGATGGAGCCGACGGCCGCGAGGCGGGCCAACGAGTCAGTCGATGCGCCGCACCCGAACGCCATCGCAGCCAAGAGCAGCGACGCGGCTCCGGCAATGCTGCGTATTATCGCCATCAAAGAAGCCTCCACGCCTTAACGGTACGCGATCGCCTTGCGCTTGGTTCCTGCGGCAATCGCGTAGGTGGCTGCTTGAATGCTAATCTAGCCCCGACTAGAAAATCCATTGACCAGAACGAGACCCCTCAACATGTCCTTCCTTGGAATCGACGTAGGCACCGGCGGAACCCGCGCCGTCATTGTGGATGAGGCCGGCAAAGTCCTCGCCTCGGCATCGAGCGAGCACGCGCCCTTCCGCTCGCCCAAACCCGGCTGGGCCGAGCAAGACCCCGAAGACTGGTGGCGCGCCGCCCAGCAAGCCATCGCCGAAGCCATCGCCGCCACCGGCCAGCCCGCCTCCCAGATCGCCGCCACCGGCCGTGTAGAGGATCTTGCGGATCTCCAGGAGCCTGCCGCTCTTGAAACCCTCCCAGCGCAGATAGCTGGCGGTGAACACCTCGCGGGGAGCCAGGGTTCCTGCGCAGCGGTGGTCGGGATGTTCGTCCAGAAGCGCCTTCGACATCGATCATAGCTGCCGTCAATGGCGTCGGGGAAGATGCGGGGCGGGATGGCCGAGTTCGCGCCAGCCGGTGGACTTTCCGTAGGGACGTATTGGTTGGCGGAGCGGGTGGAGTCGCGTTCAACCCTGTAAAATAAAGCTTGTGAAACAATCTGCGCTTGAACTTGCGCCCAACGAGCTCCATGATTCCGCCAATTCGCCTGAATCCCTGGCCGCGCCGCCGCTGCGGATCGGCTTCGTCAGCCTTGGCTGCCCTAAAAACCTGGTCGACAGCGAAGTGATGATGGGCCTGCTCGACCATGCGGGCGCGCGCATTGTGAACGACCCGGCCACCGCCGACGTGCTGGTCGTCAACACCTGTTCGTTCATCGACTCCGCCAAACAGGAGTCGGTCGACACGATTCTGGAGATGGCGCGGCACAAGGCTTCGCATGGGACGGGCGGCAAGGCACAGAAACTAATCGTCGCCGGATGCTTGGTCGAGCGTTACCGCGACGAGATTCGGAAGAATATCCCCGAGGTGGACGCGGTCGTGGGCACGGGCGAGTTGGAGAGCATATTGGCGGCGGCGGGGGTTGCGCCGAGGCCGAGGCCGGAGTCGCCGTTCACGATCCTCACCACTGTCGTGGCGACGGGGATTCATCCGACGGCGGCGTCGCCAGCCGTGCTTCCATCGCGCTCGGAGGGGGACCTTCGCGAATCGCAGGGCCGCTTCTCGCGCCACGAGTGGGACGGGGCGCAGCCGGCGCTGCCGCAGTATCTCTACGACGAGAACACGCCGCGGCTGCGGGCGACGGCGAGTTCGTCGGCCTACATCAAGATTGCCGAGGGCTGCGACCACCCCTGCAGCTTCTGCGTGATTCCGAATCTGCGGGGGAAGTTCCGCTCGCGCCGGTTCGAGTCGGTCATCGCGGAGGCGCGTCAGCTGGTTCAGCAGGGCGTGCAGGAGATCACTTTGATCGGCCAGGACACGACTTGCTATGGCGAGGATTTCGCCCTCAAGGACGGGCTCGCCGATCTACTCGACGGCCTCGCGAAGGTGGACGGCGTTCGGTGGCTGCGTTTTCTCTACGCCTATCCGAACAAGATCACCGGGCGGCTGCTTGACACCATCGCCCGCCACGACAACATCTGCAAGTACCTCGACGTGCCGCTGCAGCACGCTTCAGGGAACGTCCTCAAGCGGATGAAACGCGGGGCGAACGCCGAGATTTTTCTGAAGACGATCGAGAAGGTCCGCGCCGCCGTGCCAGGCATCGCGCTGAGAACCTCGTTCATCGTCGGCTTCCCTGGCGAGACCGAGGAGGACTTCGCCGAGCTGATGGACTTCGTGAGCGAAGCCAAGTTCGACTGGATGGGGGCGTTTGGATATTCGGATGAAGACGGGTCGAAGTCGTTCGCGCTCGGCGACAAGGTTCCGCAGAAGGTGATTGAGCAACGCAAGCGGACGCTGATGCGGCTGCAAAAGTCCATCAGCAAGAAGGCCAAGCAGAAGTGGGTCGGCCGGGAGCTCGATCTACTGGTGGAGCATGAATCGGAGGAGACTCCGCTATTGTGGGAGGGACGGACGCAGTTCCACGCGCCGGAGATCGATGGCAAGGTGTATATCAACGACTTCGGGCCGTTCGAAGCGCTAACTCCTGGCGGATTCTATAAGTGCGAAATCACCGAGGCGCATGAGTACGATATCGTGGCTCGGATTGTTGGCGAAACGAGATAGACCGCGCCGCTTGGGCCCGATTTAGATACTGTCGATTGCAATCCCCGTCAATGCTTTCGCGATAAAGCTTCTGCTTTCTTGATTGCGTTGTCAGCCTCGGCTTTGTCGCCGCTTCCAATATAGGCGTCGGCTAACAACCGAAGCGCTTTGTCATGCGCGGCTTTGCCTTCGCTGAAAGGCCGCAGCAAGTCGATCGCGTCGGCATAGCGTTTATCCGCTAGATAGGCTTTGGCCAATCCCAGCGCGGTCTCGGGATTCTTAGGTTCGAGAAGATGGGCAGCCTCTAACTGATCTTCCTCGGCCGCATGGTCGCCTGATTTCGTGTAGACGCTGGCCAGCAAAAGGCGCGCCTCGATTTTTCCTGGCGATAGTTTGATAGCCGAGAGCAAAGCGTCGCGCGCCCCGGGGTAATCGCCGAGCTTCACCAACACTTCGCCTCGGTCGAATGCCGTGGAAGCGTCGCCGGGATTCGCCTTTTCCGCCCGGTCAAGATAGTCGGCGGCCTTGCTGTATCGGCCATCATGAAACTCTAACTCGCCTAACTGGCGCAAGGCGGCCGCCGAGTCCGGATCCAGCGCGATGACCTTCTCGAATGATGGTCTCGCCTCCGCGAGCCGGCCTTGGTCCACCAGCATCATCGCCGAATGCAATAAATTCTGCTGCTCGATCTTGTCCTTTGGGTCGGGCAGCGAAGACAGCTCGGGCACATCGGTCGTAGTCCGCTCGTCGCCCGGCCCGAGATAGCCGAGCGCGCGGAGTTCGCTAAGCGTCCCCGCGCCTGCCGCTCCTTGGCTTGTTGAAGGCGCCGGCTGTTTCAGGGGAGAAGCGGCAAGCGTCTGACGAAGCCTGAGCACGTCCTGGTTCCACGGCTCGTACCGGTTCTTGAGCTCATGAGGGTCTGCGTTCGTATCATAGAGTTCGGGCTTTGGGGCCTCGATGAACTTGAAGCCGCCAGCACGAACCGCACGCAGGGGCGCCCATCCAAATCTAAGTGGATAATCCGTCTCGCCGAAGATAGCCCGCTTCGGCGAGTTAGCTCCCGCCAGATAGGGGGTCAGGGACAGAGCACTCAGTGTTGATGGCCGCGCTATCCCAAGGAGATCAAGCACGGCCGGAAGGATGTCGGTGGTTTGCACATCCGCATCGACCACCGCGCCCGCTTTAACCGTGTCCGATGTTCCGCCCGCCGCCAGCTTCACAATCAGCGGCACATGAGTCGTCGAGTTATACAGGAAAATCCCATGGGTCTCTTCCCCGTGTTCGCCGAGACCTTCGCCATGGTCGCCGACCACGACGATGATCGAATTCCGATAGCGATTATGCTGTTTGAGATAGGCGAGAAGATTGGCCAAAGCCGAGTCGGCATAAGCGATCTCCCCGTCGTAGAGGCGGCCTTTGTATATCTCCGAATACGGCGGCGGCGGCTCGTAGGGATCATGCGGATCGTAGAGATGCACCCACACAAAGCGCGGCGCTTGCGGGTGCGCGCTCATCCAGAACTCGGCTCGACGGACGACATCGGCGGCTCGTCTTTCGACGCGTCCCCAATGCTCGGTCGCGGGGGCGTTCGCCGGAAAGTTATCGTAGTAATCGAATCCGCGATCAATCCCAGGAGCGAGTGTGCGCGAGTCGAGGATCACCGCGCCGATGAACGCGGCCGTCTGGTAGCCGCGATGCTTGAGCAACTCCGCCCACGTCGGAAATTCCGCGGCGAGCGGTATGCCAAAGTCGGTCACTCCATGCTGGCTCGGCAAGAGGCCAGTGAGGATGCTCGTGTGCGAAGTGTTCGTAATCGGGCTCGGCGTGAAAGCCTCGGCGAAACGAACGCCTTCCCGAGCCAGAGAATCCAGCGCTGGTGTTTGAATTTGCCCGTCGCCGAAGCAGTGGACATGGTCGGCCCGCAACGTATCGACGGTGACCAAATATACATCGGGCAGTGGCTTAGGTACAGTAGCGGATTGAGCTGGACAGAGGGTCGTCGCAATCGCAAGAGTCGCCGACCACCAGAAGAAGGACCTCATTGAACCTCAGACTAGCATGGCGCCGCGTCTTCAGGCTCAATGGGCCCCATCAATGCGGCGATCTGGAGTCGCTGCCCGCATCCTTTTTCGGGACCAGGCCCAGCTGCTGGGTGGCGTCGCCTCGGGCTCCAGCCGCCGTCACGACGCTTTCAGAATTTCGCGTCTTTTCGAGCTTGTCGTTCACCAGCGTCTTCACGGCCTCAAGTTCGCGCTGCGCCTTGGCCGGCTCCTTCAGCTGGCGGTAAATGTGGGCAAGTTGATAGTGGGCATCGGCGTTGGCTGGGTCGAGCCGCAGCGCCTCTTCCAACTGGCGCGCCGCATCGGGAAGGCGATCGACCTGCATAAGCGCCTTGCCGAGGTCGAGCCGCGCCCGGGCATAGCCTGGGTCCCGGTCGACGACCGACTGCAAAATCGGCGCCGCTTGCTGAGGCTTCAAATCGCTGAGATACGTGTCGGCAAGATAGAATTTCGCTTGCTCGAAGTCGGGATCGAGTTGGACGGCTTGCGTCAGCTCCTGCTCGGCGTCGGCGAAGCGGCCGACCTTCCAGTAGACAAAGCCGAGCGAGAACCGCACCGTCGCGTCGTTTGGCTGCTGTTGGACGGCGAGTTTGAACTCTTCGATCGACCGGTCGTACTCCGCGAGCCCGTCGTAGGCCTGGCCTCGGAGCAGGTGGGTCCATGGCGAATTGGGGTCGGCGGCTTGGAGCGCGTCGAAGGAGTTGAGCGCCTTGTCGAACTGCTTCGTCTGGAGATAGGCGCGACTTAGGAGATACAGGTTGCCAGCGTCTTGAGGATTCGTCTTTGCGACCTGGCTGAGCGACGGAAGTGCGCCCGCGTAATCGTCCTGCGCGATGAGTGAAACGGCCAGAAGCTCTTGCGCCTGCGTGCTGGAAGGATCGGCGGCGCAAGCCTGCCTCAGCGGAGCGGCTGCGGCGCGGTAATTCTGCGCCTTGAGGTAGGCGATTCCTAGGTTCAGGTTGGTGCCAAAGTCATGTGGCGCAAAGCCGAGCCCCTGTTTATAGTAGGCAGTTCCGCGTTCGATATCTCCTTGTCGAACATACAGCGCGCCAAGATGATTGAGCGCGGCGAGCGAGTGGGGATCGATCTTCAGGATGCCGCGATACGCGTCGGCGGCTTCGGCCGGCCGGCCGGCGTGTTCCAGTTGCTCACCCTGCGCGCCCAGCGATTGGATCGAGTCCTGGGACGAGTCTTGCGCGACGGCGAAGCCTGCCGCCAGCAATACGCCGCTTGCCATTATGCGCAGATGCAGGGAGGGCGACATGATTCCGAAAAGACGTCTTGTCTTCGCCATAACATACCGAAATCGACTTAGCAGAGTCATCTTAGTGAGAGTTATCCAGTCGAGAGAGAGCCTCTCGCGCGGGGAGGTAATTTGGGTCGGCTGCCAGGGCTTTTTGCAACTCGTTCCTTGCCGCGAGCGGGTCTCCGAGCTTCAGTAACGTTAATCCTAGATTGTAGTGCGCCGAGGCGAAGTCCGGCTTCAGCCGGATTGCCTGCTCGAACTGCGCCTTCGCCGACTCCGTATCTCCTTTGCGCAAATAGACGCCGCCCAGAGTGTTATGCGTGTCCGCCGCGTCGGGTTCGACCGCCAGCGCGGCGTCCAGTTGCTTGATGCTTTCGTCCCAATCTCCGCGCATGGCGGCGAGCGTGCCAAGGCCGTCGCGGGCGTCGTAATTGTCGGGATGCACGGCAAGGATTTGGTTGAATTCCGCCGCGGATTTCTCCAGATCGCCGCGCTGAGCGAAGCTCTTCGCCAGCAAGACCTCGGCCTTGGTGTAGCCGGGGGAGATCGCCAGCGCGGCATTCGCCTCTTTCTCAGCTTGCTCGAAGTTTCGCAAGTTGTAGTCGCTCAGCCCCGCGTCGAGATGGGCGATGGCGTTCGCTGGCTCGGCGGCGAGCACGGCCTGGAAGGCTTGCAGCGCCTCGGCATTCTGGCCCAATCGCTGCTCGTCCAGACCTAGAGCGAGCTCCACGTCATAGAGGTCGTGGTCCTTTGCAAGGACCGCTTTGAGGATGACGTCGGCTTCGTTCAGTTTTCCGGACGAGGCCAGTTGAAGCGCCCGCCCATAGTCTTCGTAGGCCGCGATCCGGTCTTTCGGGTCCGCTTGGCTGGGGTTTGGAGCCGCCGTCGAGGTGCTCCCGGTCATATACCCCAGCGCGTGAAGGCGCTCGATAACTTCCGGACTCAGCGCGGCCGCAGCTTGCTTGGCGGACGGCTGGCGGCCCTGCTCGAATCGGCGGAGACGCTCGCGATACGCCGAGGCGAGCGACTCGCGCGTCGTGTAAAGATTCTTAGTCTCGTCCGGATCTTCGGCTAAGTCGTAGAACTCGGGTTGGGGAGCCTCGATATATTTGTAGCGGCCGCTGCGCAGGCTGGCCAGCGCGCTCGAGTCGAAATGCTTTTGCGGATAGATGCTTTCGCTGTAGATGTCTTCCGAGCTCGTCGAAGCTGTTAGCAGGCTATGCCCCTCCATCGAAGCGGGGACGGGAAGATTCGCCGCCGATAAGATGGTCGGGCTCACATCTAAGAGGCTTGCCGGAGGATCGACGCGGTTGATAAGAGAAGCCGCCGCAGCCGGCCGATGACTTGGCCAGTGAATGATCAGGGGAACATGCAGCGTGCTCTGGTAGATGAAGAATCCATGCGTGTTCTCGCCGTGGTCGCCTAAACCCTCGCCATGGTCGGCGGTCAAGACGAGGATTGAGTTCGACAACAGATTCCGCGATCCCAGATAGTCGAGAAAGCGACCTATAACTCCGTCGACATACGCAAGCTCGCCGTTGTAGCCCGCGCCGTATTGCTTTTCTTCCGCCGGCGACAAGTTATACGGCGTATGCAAATCGTACAGGTGAAGAAACAGGAAGAATGGGTGGGTCGAGTTCGCGGTCAACCAGGATTCCGCCGCCTTCGCGGTCTCCTCGCCTTTGCGCTTGATATCTCCGGCGTCGGTCGCGCCACTGTTGCCTAAGTCAGGCGGCCCGTCGTAAGTTTCGAAGCCTTGGTCCAGTCCGAATCGCTTGTCGAGCACGAATCCGCTGACAAAGGCGGCAGTCCGATAGCCGTGGCCTTGCAGGGTCGTGGCCAACGTGACTGAATCCGGGGCGAGGCGGTCGCCGTTGTCTCGAACGCCATTCTCAAACGGATAAGTCGACGTGAGCGTCGCGGTATGCGAAGGCAGAGTGAGCGGCACGGCGGAGCTAGCTTGGGTAAAGAGCGTGCCTCCGTCCGCGAGACGACAGATGTTGGGCGTCTTCGGCGCGGCTGTCGAATAGCAGCTCAATCGGTCGGCCCGCAGCGTGTCGACCGAGATCAGGATGATATTAGGGCGATCGCTTTCGCTTCGATGCTGCGCCAAAGCGCCCGGGATGCCGATGACTGGCAACGCCCCTAAAACTGCGGCTAAGACAAGGCGCAATCCGGATACTCCCTAAGAAATCTCAGCAGACTTGTAAAAGCCTACCACGGCGTAGCGAAAAATTTTTCCTCCGCTGCGTCTTCGGCTACCCAAGCCTGGCAGCCTGCTGGGCTTCCTGTCGTGCCTCTTTGAGCGTCGCGACGGGGTCTTGCGTCGGATAGAACTCCATCGTGATGAACCTGTCATACTTCAACTGGGCGAGCTTGCGATAGATATTCAGGTAATCGATCTCCCCGCTTCCCGGCTCGTGACGCCCCGGCACGTCGGCGATATGGACGAGGCCGATGAGATCGAAGTTCTTCTCGAGCTTCTCGATCAGGTTTCCGTACGCGCGCTGCTCATGATAGAAGTCGTAGAGCACTCGCACATGGGGATTGTCGACCTCGCGAACAATGTCGAAGCCCTCGCCGACGGAGGTTAGGTACATCTTCGGATTCTCGATGGGATCGATCGGCTCAATGACGATCTGTACTTGGGCTCCGGCGGCAAGATCGGCGGCGCGCTTGAGGTTTTCGACGCAGGCCTTATGCTGGGCAGCCCGCGGCAGGGCTTCGATAACATTGCCGGATTTGAGATTGATTTGGGGACTGTTGAGCCGTTTGGCGGCGGCCAACTGCGCGGTGACTTGCGCGAGGAAATCGGCCGTCCCATTGGGGTCGCCGAAGCCGGCCTTGACGCCGCTTAGCATGTCGAAGACCAACCCGAGCGACTGCATTTTGGCTATCACCCGCTGGGTTTCTTCGGGCGACCAGCTCTGGAATTGCCCGGTCAGCTCGACGCCCTGGTAGCCGGCCTCGGCGACGATCTCCAGGCAGCGATCGAACGGCGCTTGTTTCTCGATCGTCCACAACATGACGGAGAATTTGGAGAAGCCTTCGGCCTTCGCAGCCTGGGCCACGGCCCTCGGAAGAGCCTGGGCGACTGCTGCGCCCGCCATCATGCGGCTGAACTCGCGGCGATTCATCACGATCCCTATTGTGAACTAGTTCGCGACTAGAAGGACAATCTTGCCGAAATGCGACGCGCCTTCCATCTTCTGGAACGCCGCCTTAGCCTCCTCGAAGGCGAAGACGGAACCGATCGCCGGCTTCAGACCGCTGAGCGCGATGGCGCGGTTCATCGCGACGAAATGCTCGCGGGAGCCGACGAAAATTCCCTGGACGCGCACTTGCTTTCGCAGAATCGGCGCGATCTGCAGCGGTTCCTGGGTTTGGGAGAGCACGCCGATCTGGGCGATCGCGCCGCCGATTCTCACGGCTTTGAGGGATTGCGCGAAGGTTCCCGACCCGCCCACTTCAACGAGTAAGTCCGCGCCTTGGCCTTCTGTTTCCGCGACCACCCAATCCGCCCAGTCGCCCTGGTTCTTGTAGTTGAAGCCGGCGTCGAGGCCGAGCGATTTCGCCCGCTCCAGCTTCTCGTCGCTGCTGGAGGTTCCGAGAACCCGTGCGCCGAGCAGCTTGGCGAACTGCAGGGCGAAGATCGAGACGCCCCCCGTCCCCTGAATCACGACCGTCTCGCCCGGTTCGATGCCGCCTTTCGTGACGACGGCGTTCCAGGCCGTGACCCCGGCGCACGGCAGCGTCGCTGCCTCCTCGTAGCTCAAATGCTCCGGAAGTCGCACCACTCCGGTGGAGGCAAGCACGACGTACTCGGCCAGCATGCCGTCGATATCGCCGCCGAGCGCGGCCTTTTGCTTCGCCGCGGAGGGCTTGCCGTCGAGCCATCGCTGCATGAAAATACCCGCGACGCGATCGCCGATCTTGACGTCGGAAACGCCTTCTCCGACCTCGACGATCTCGCCCGCGCCGTCGGAGCAGGGGATTCTGGGCAGCTCCATGCGAGGGTTGTAGAAGCCCTTGACCATCATCAGGTCGCGAAAGTTGAGCGACGCGGCGTGAATCTTCACCACGACCTGGCCGGGGCCGGCCTTCGGCTCCGGCGCCTCAAAGGCCTCCAACTGATCGATTCCAAACGAAGAAATACGCCAGCCCTTCATTCCACCCTCGCAGGAACAAAACTCTTAACATTATCTTATTGTGGCAATTCCGGTCAAAGCTCTCGCGAATTGGCCGCTTCCCACGTACCATAGGGGTATGGCAAGAGGTTGGGAAAGCAAATCCGTGGAGGAACAAATGTCGGTTCACGACGAACACCCCGCTTCGCAGACGGCGAAAGACAAAGCGATCGGCGAGTTGGCAAAGAAGCGCGACCTGCAGGCACTGGAATTGCAACGGGAGCGAATCCTGTCCGAGAGAACGTCGAGCCCGCATCGCCGCGCCGCCCTGCAGGCCGCATTGAGCGATATCGAAGCAAAATTGGTTTCCTTCAACTGAAGACTGACTACTTGGGACTCCCAACCTAGCTTTTTCGGTTGAAGAGCAGGGAATTGGCCTGGTCGACCGGCGTCAGCAGAATCCGCGCAATGTTGACGTGCGCTGGCCGGGTGACCGCCCACAGGATCGCGTCAGCCACATCGGCGGGCGTCAAAGGGGTCAGGCCTTGGTAGACCTTGGCTGCTCTCTCGGAGTCGCCTCGAAACCTGACTTCGCTGAACGGTGTTTCGACCATTCCTGGATCCACGGTAGTCACGCGCACAGGAGTGCCGAGCACATCTTGCCTCAAGCCGTCGTTGATCGATCGCTCAGCCGCTTTGGTGGCGCAATAGACAGCGCCCCTGGGGTAAGTCGTTTCTCCCGCCGTCGATCCCAGATTGACGACATGCCCGGATCCGCGCTCGATCATTCCGGGAACCACGGCGCGCGTCACATACAGCAGGCCCTTCACGTTGGTGTCGATCATCTCGTCCCAGTCTTCGGGATGCCCCTCATAGAGCGGGTCGAGGCCGCGGCTTAGGCCGGCGTTGTTCACCAGCACGTCAATGGCCTGCCAGTCGCTTGGCAGCGCGGCGACGCTGGATTCAACCTTGGCCCGGTCGCGCACATCCAGTTCCAGCAGGTGGACGTCGAACGCGCCCGCCTTGACCAGCTCCGGCTGCAACTCCAGCAGCTTGGTCATCCTACGCGCGGCAAGCAACAACCGCGCTCCTTCCGCCGCGAAGGCGCGCGCCGTCGATTCGCCGATCCCGGAACTAGCGCCGGTGATGAAGACAACCTTCCCGTACAACTTTCCCATCTGTAAACTCCGCTTGTTTATGTGAATTCCTATCGTTGCCGCAAGCTCGAGTTTTGCGCCAGTTGATACAGCCCCGCCGCCCAGTCCCGGTCTTTGAGTCCTGCCTCAGCCGCTCGCGACAAGTCGGCCGCAAAGTGGTCCGCCAGCGGCGTTCGCATTCCAACCCCCTCGGCCGCTTGGCGGAATAGTCCCATGTCCTTCGTTCCCAGAGCGATGGTGGCCCCCGGGTGCTCGGGAGGGTTCAACATCACCTTACCGTAAGCCTCGTAAAAGGGCGAACGAAAGAGCGCGTTGTTGACCGTTTCGAGAAACAAGCCCAGATCGATTCCTTCCGCCTCCGCGAAGACCATCGCTTCGCTGAGCGATTCGATCATCGCGGTGATCAGGAAGTTGCCGCCGATCTTCAAGGCGTGCGCCCGCCATGGCTCGTCGGAAACGACGGTTAGTCCACGGCTCATTCGCTCCAGCAATGGGCGCGCTTTTGCGACCGACGACTCTTTGCCGGCGGCGACGATCCAGAGCTTGCCCTCGGCGGCGACATTCGGCCTGCCAAAGACCGGAGCCGCGACAAATTCTCTCCCCGATTTTGCATGAGCGTCGGCAAGCCGCTTGGAAAGCGCCACGCTGATGGTGCTCAAGGAAACGTGGATCGCTCCCGGTTCGAGCGTCTTCAGAATCCCATCCGACCCATCCTCGCCGAAGACGATCGACTCCACCGCCGCGTCGTCGTTGAGCATGGAGAAGACGATTTCTGCCTCCGCCGCGGCTTCGCTCGCGGTGTCGGCGGCAATGGCACCATCGGCGGCGAGGTCGCGCGCTTTCTTCGGCGTTCGGTTCCAGACGGTCACCTGGTGTTCAGTTGTCAGCAAGAGTTTGGCGAGAGGCGAACCCATGTTGCCCAAGCCCAGAAACGCAATCCTCATACTTTTTCTCTCATAAGATCGGATGACCAGCGAGGCCCGCTCGTCACAAAACTTGTTCGACGCGGTTTCAGACGAAGAAAAAGGCCGCGACTGGAGCGGCCTTTTGCAGTCCTGAGCTCAGGCTTTCTACTGGTTCGGAGGATTCGAGACTCCCGTGTTCTGCGCCGACTGGTTGGCGGGGCTGGCAGCGGGCTGCGCCTGCGCGCTGCCCGGAGCACTCTCCTGCAGGCCGATCGAATTGCCGGAAACCACCAACTGCACGCGGCGGTTCTCCGCGCGCCCCTGGGCCGTCGAGTTGTCCGCGACGGGATCGCTCTCGCCATAGCCGGCCGCGCTGATGTTGGTCTGCGTGACTCCCTGCGAAGTCAAATAATCGCGCACCGCGTCGGCGCGCTCCTGCGACAGCTTCTCGTTGAACTGGTCGGAGCCGACGTTGTCCGTGTACCCCTCGACCTGCAGCTTGAGATTTGGGTAGGCCAGCAGGATTCCCGAGACCTTGGCGAGCTTCTCTCGGGCGTCCGGCTTCAAGGTGTATTGCCCGGTGGCGAACAAGACATCGGACATATTCACAATCAAGCCGCGGGCGGTCTCGCGAGTTTGGAGCACCTGGTTGAGCTGGTCCTTCAGCTTTTCACGCATTTGCGCGGTTTGCTGCGAAGCCTGCTGCGCCGTTTGCTTGGCTGCGGCTGCTTGGGCTTGCGCCGCCTCGGCCTGAGCCTGGGCTTGTGCGGCCTGGGCTTGAGCTTGAGCGGCAGCGGCATCGGCTTGCGCGCGGGCTAGAGCTTGCTGATCGGCGGCTTGGGTCGCCGCCAAAGCTGCCTGCTGGGCAGCCAACGTGGCTTGCTGCGCCTGTTCGCGATCTTGCTCGATTTTCTTGCGAATGGTGATGATGCGGGCGTCTTCCGCGCCCTCGACCGCCGCGCGGGCGTAGGTGATCTGTTCGCGGCGGCCGCCTTTTTTGCCCACTTCTTGCGCGTTTTCAAGCGATTGCTGCGCCTTTTGGAGCGCTTCTGGAGCGTATTGCGCCGCTCCATTCGCCTGCGCGATCTGCACCGCGTTGATCGCCTCGTAGAGCTCCAGCGGAGACTTTTCCGTCATCTTGACGGGGTTCAAGACTGCGTGTTGCCCGGCGGTCTGGGCATACGCGCCGCGCGGCAGCAAGGTCGCGTGGGCGTTGATCTGCTCGATGATGCCCTGCGTCTTGTCTGGTAGAACGTAATTTTGCAGGACGACCAGGTCGCTCGGCATCGTCACCGCGAAGTAAGGCTCTGCGGTCACGATCAACCCATAGGACTGCAGGTTGGTGGTGACGTCGATCGCCGCCTTGCCGTCCTTGGCCAGCACCTCGCCCAGATTGACCGGACGCCCATCGGGCGTGATCGCCCACAGAACATACGTCAGATATTCCTGGCCGAAGCTGTTCGCCGGAACCATTCCCTCGAATTTCGCCTCAATGCTCTCGCGGCCGTTCTTGGCCTCGACCTTGGCTTCGCCTTTGCCTTGCTGCAGGAGGCTCGTTCCCTGAAAGCCGATTTTGGTCGAGCCGCTGCGGTGGAAGTAGTTGATCGCCGGGATGTCGCGCCCGACGACTTGCACTTTGTAAACCGGGACGCCGCCACTCATGTCCGGTTGCGGTTGCTGCTGGGGCTGCTGCGCGGTGGGATTCATTTCCTGGGCAAACGCCGGCCCAAGGAAAACGGAAGAGCACAAAACTGCATGGATCAATATCTTCATAGTGAGAAACTCCGTGTCGCGTTCGTCGCGAATATTCAGCGTCACTAAACGCCAAATAGTGCGATGCCCAGCGCCGGACAGAGGCTGTCCTCCCGGGTTCGGATAGAGGAGATTCACGAAAGGAGACGGGTCGCGGCAAGAAATTCATCGGAATCTGCCGGAGAACGGCGATTGCTAGGCAACCAATTGGTGAGACATGGCGAACATCGCCAGCTCGAGGCGCGTCGAAACACCGACTTTTCCATAGACATTGGTGAGGTGCCGCTTGACGGTTTCTTCGCTGAGGCCGATCTGGGCGGCGATCTCTCGGTTGCTTCGGCCATCGACGATGAAGCGAATCACCTCGACCTCGCGGCGCGTGAATTTGAAGGTCTTTTCGGAGGTCATTGGCCGGGGAGCGGCCGCGTGCTCGTGAACCAGAGAATGGAGCGCTGCCACCAATCCTTCAACTTCTTCGTCGCCGAGCCAATATCCACCGGAACAAACGTGGCGAATTGCCGACGCCAGGGACTTCTCCATCTCGTCCTGCAGCGCGATGCCGCGCGCTCCGATTTGCAGCGCCTCGACGATATGCTGCGCCCGGATCTGCTTGTTCAACAGCAAAATCTTGATCTGCGGCTGGCCGCTCATGATCGCCCGCATTGCTTCGAGGCCGGGCAGCCGCGGCATGGTGAGATCCAGCAGCAAAAGGTCGGGCAGCAGATCGAGGGTTTCGGTGATGGTCTGGTCGCCGTCCTCCACCTCGCCGACCACCTCGATCGAGCCGCTCGCCGCAAGTATTTTTCGTGCGCCCGCGCGAACAGGCGCGCGCCCATCGGCAAGCAGCACCTTGATTCTATCTGTCATCCGAAGTTCTCCGCAGTCTTCAACCAACAATCGAGAAACCAATGTCTAAGGAAGTCCCATAATGATAACGCGCCTCTTTGAATATGCGGATTATCGCCGAATCCTGGGGCAAAAAGGGGCTTCGCCATTCTTAGCGAAGGCCATCGGAGGTCTAGATGTCTGGGACTACGGGACCGGGACAGCGACAAGGACTGCGGGGAAAACGTCGACTCTTCTCTTTAAGGCTTCAAGTTTGAGGGCCACCGCTATCAGCTAAAGAACCAATTTTTGGAAGACATCAAGTAATCGCACCTCAATCTCACCGCATGGCCGCTTCGACTTGGCTCAGCCAATCCGGCGGTTTGAGTATCTCCCGAGGCTTCGATCCGTCGGCGGGGCCGACGATGCCGTCGCGCTCCATCATGTCGATCAGGTGGGCGGCGCGGCCGTAGCCGATGCGCAGGCGGCGCTGCAGCAGGGAAGTCGAGGCTTTGCCGAACTCAAGCACCAGGCGAACTCCGTCCTCATAGAGCTCGTCGTTGCCGTCGGCTTCCTCGGCGGCGTCGTCGAGGTCGCGGCCTTTGTCGTCTTTCGGGGATTCGAGGAAGCTCTCGACGTACTCGGCCTGGGCCTGGTTCTTCCAGAAATCGACGACCGCCGCCGTCTCCTTCTCGGTGACGAAGGGGGCATGCACCCGCTGCACCCGCGACGTTCCCGGCGGCAGGAAGAGCATATCGCCGCGACCGAGCAAGGCCTCAGCGCCGTTCGAGTCGAGAATCGTCCGCGAATCCACCTTGGTCGCGAGGCGAAACGACATCCGCGTCGGCACGTTCGCCTTGATGAGGCCGGTGATCACGTCGACCGAGGGCCGCTGCGTCGCCAGGATCAGGTGGATGCCCACGGCGCGCGCCATCTGCGCCAGGCGGGTGATCGCCTCCTCGACGTTCGCCTTATCGAGCATCATCAGGTCGGCGAGCTCGTCGATAATGATGAGGATGTACGGCAGCGGCTCCTGCTCGTCCGAGTCTTCAAAGAGGCTCGGCGTGCCGTTTTCGAAGAGCTTGTTGTACTGGTCGATGTTCCTCACGCTGCGCGAGGCCAGCAGCTTGAGCCGCCGCTCCATCTCGCGGACCGCGTTTTTTAGCGCGTTGGCGGCCAGCTTCGGCTCGGTGATGATCGGCGTGAACAAGTGCGGAATCCCCTCGTACATTCCCAGTTCGACCCGCTTCGGATCGACCAGGATCATACGCACCTGCTCGGGCGTCGACTTGTAGAGCACCGACATGATCATCGCGTTGATCGCGACCGATTTGCCGCTGCCGGTCGAGCCGGCGATCAGCACATGCGGCATCGTCGCCAGATCGGCGACGACGATGCGGCCGTTGATATCCTTGCCCATGGCGAGCGCGAGCTTCGACTTGGTGTGCAGGAAGACCTCCGACTCGATCACGTCGCGCAGCCAGATCGTCTCGCGGTGATGGTTCGGCACCTGGATGCCGACCGTGCTCTTGCCGGCCATCCGCTCGATCAGGATGCTCTCGGCGCGCATCGCCAGGCAGAGGTCCTCGGCGAGTCCGGTGACGCGGCTGTATTTGACGCCAGCGTCGGGCCGAAACTCGAAGGTCGTCACCACCGGGCCCGGATTGATCTGCACGACTTGCCCGCGCACATCGAACTCGCCGCACTTCTCGACCAGCACCTGAGCCTCGATCCGTAGCTCGTCTTCGCGGACGGCCTGCGAATCTTCGCTGCGAGTCAGCAGGGTGCTCGGCGGCAGCCTGAAGCCGCTGACCGACTTTGGGGTGAGGGTTACTCCCCGGATATCGAGGTCGGCCCGCTCGCCGACGGCGATGGCGCGGCTGTCGAACTTCGGCTCGACTCTCAGCGGTTCGACTCGCGCCGCGTCAGGCTTCGCAGCCGGAACCGGCTCCGCCCGGCGCGGGACAAGCAGCTGCGGTCTTGGCTGCTCGGTTGGCTCCGCATCCATCTGCGGCTCTGCTTCGGCTTCCAGTTCAGAATCGAAATCCGGAGCCTGCGCCTCCGGCACCTCGTCCCAAACCCTCGGCGCGGACTCGTTATAGATCTCGGCAAAGCCGGCCTTCCGAGTGCCGGGCATCTCTTCCGCTTCGTCGGCGGCCCGCGCAGACGCAACCGGGACCATGTGCGGCATCTCACGACCTTTCGCCCGGATCTTGCCCGTCTTGGCCGCAGCCTTCTGCGCCTTGGCCATCGCCTTCGCGCGCGCGGCGTCTTCCCTGACCGCTAGGCGCAACTCGCGCTTCCGCGCCCGCGCGGCCTTCCAGTTCGCCCAGCGGTCGCGCCACGCCTGCACGAAGGCCAGTCGCACCGCCAGCCACTCCTTCGCCGTGTTGAAGCTGAACGTGGTCGACAAATACAGCGCCGCCGCGACCATGGTCACGGCCACGATGCAGGCACCGGGAAAATTCAGATATTCCGCCAGAAAGTCGCCCACCAGGCGGCCGGTCAGCCCTTCCATCGGCAACCCATGCATCCAGCGCATGTGGCTCGGAATCAGCGCGCCGCCGATCAGGCCGATCGCCGCCGGGCCGAACAGCAGGATCAGCAGCGCGCCCGCCAGTTTTGCTCCGGGCGCGCCAGCCGGACGGGAACGGATCCACGAGACGCCCAGCATCCCCAGCAACACCGGGAACCACAGCGCGGTGACGCCTTCCACTTGCAGCAGCAGGTCGCTGATGGTCGCGCCGACGACTCCAGCCCAGTTTTGCGCGGGATGCCGGCCAACGACGGCGGCCGCCGTGTTCAGCGACGGGTCGGTGGGCCGATACGAGACGATCGCGAGAAGCAGGAGGCTGGCGGCGACCAGCATCAGCAGTCCGAGCAACTCGTTCAGACGGCGATTCCGGGTCGGGGCGACGACAAATCTAAGGGTCTTCATAAGAGACGCAACAACGCGTTCACCGAACTGTCGGCAACCAGCCGACCCGGCCCACGCGTCCCGAATCCCCAGAGCAAAACCAGTATTTCAGATGCCGGAAGTTTTGCAGCGGCCATTCGCAGATTTGTAAAGAGCAGGAACCGAGTTCTGTAACATAAGCTTGCCTTAGTATTATCGTAGTTGCAATGTAGCTACGATAGTGATCGTCTTGTTCTTGGAGCTGAGCACTCCTATGCGAATCACAACCTCCTGCACAGCGCAAAGCACGGGGTATCCGCGTCCGAGGCTGAGGAAGTAATCATTAACGATCCGATCGATCTCAGATTCGAGATCAGAAATGGTGAGGAACGTCACTCCCAAATCGGCGAAACCGTTGGCGGTCGAGTCTTCGTTCTTGTGGTCACATGGCGAGGGGACGACAGACCTAGCTCAAGATGCTCATTCATGGAGCTTTGCAAAAGGAAGCCGAAGCAACAACATCCTACGCGGCTTCCGGCAGCGCCTAGTTGCCCGCCTGAGCCAGCGCGACCTTCAGCAGAATGATCCCGAGGAGGATGCGGTAAACGGCGAACACCACGAAGCCGTGTTTCCGCACCCAGATCAGGAACCACTCGACCACGCCGAGCGCCACGACGAACGAGACCGCCGTTCCCAGTGCGAGAATGATCCATTGGTGGGTCGAGATGGTGAGGGGCGCGATGCCGGCCGCTCCCGTCACGCTGGTCGAATGAAGGAATTTGAAGAGGTCCCATGCCGTTGCGGCGACCATCACGGGTATTGAAACCAGGAAGCTGAACTCGAGCGACGCTCCTCGCGTCAGACCGACCACTTGTCCGCTGGTGATCGTGGACATCGATCGCGAGGTGCCAGGAAACACCGCCGACAGGATCTGGAAGCTGCCGATCCAGACCGCTTGCAGCACCGACATCTCCTCCACGTCCTTGGTCGGCGAAGAGCGTTGCGCCGCCAGGTAGTCGATGATCCACATCGCCACCCCGCCGATCATCAGCGCCCAGGCGATCGCGGCGAAATTCTCCAGGTTCCTGCCGATGATCTTCTCGAGAAACACCGACGGAACCGCGGTGATAAGGAAGGCGATCGCGGTCAGCGAGAGCGGATGGTCCCAGATCGTGCGGTCGCCGGACTCGCCCTTGGGGAAGGTCCGAAAGAACACCACAATCCTGCCCCCAAACAACGAGAGCAACGCGAGAATCGCCCCCAGCTGGATGACCACCGTATACATCTTCCAGTAGGCGTCTTTGGGATCGATATTCAACAGCACTTCGGCGATGCGGAGATGCGCCGTGGAGCTGACCGGCAAGAACTCCGTCAAACCTTCGACAACGCCAAGCAGCACCGAAACCGGGTAATCGTTCAAGGAGCCTCCGCAACTTCCTCAGGGCCGTGGATTTTCCGGCTACTCGCGGTCCACGCCGTAAATAGGAATGCCCTGCTCCAATTTGTATACCAGACCGGCGGCCCTGGGGGCGTAATCCGTCTGCGGGTACTTGGTCTGCAAACGTCCGGCTAGGTCTTTGGCCCGGCTTCGCGCCACGTCGGATTTCTTGTCTTCATTGTCGGCGGAATACATGTCCGCCGCCGCCGCCTGGCGCCAAGCAGCTTTGTAGAGCGCCTCCGCAGCCTTTGGGCCGTCGGGATGCTCGTCGGCATACTTCAAATAAAGCTCCGATTCCTTCTCCGGGCACTTCTCCGAACCCTGCCAGTCTCCGCAAATCTTGTTGTCGAGCAGATCGTACGCCGCCAGATCGGCCCATTTCGTGCCGGGATATTTCTTGATGATCTTCTTCATCTCGTCTTCGTCCAACTGCTGGCGAAGATAGTTTTCTTTCTCGTGGGCCGAGGGCCTGGTGAAGGCGTCCTCCTTCTCCAGCTGCCAGCGAATATCGGCCGAGCGCCAAGCCGACTCGCCTGCGTACCTCGACTGAGGAAACATCTCCGCGCATCGCCGATAGAGCAACCTCGCGTCCTGGGCGGCGCGCTTGGGCGGATGCGGATCGCTGGCCAGCTCCTCGACATTGGCCGCGATGCCGAAGAGCACCTCGTCGCCGTTCGGCGTGTCGGCCGCGATCACGCCCTTGGCCTGCGTCCAGCCCGAGATCGGCGGCGGCGCCGACTCCGCGCCAAACACCGGAGCATCCTGCCCATGCGCCTCTTCCACGTCGGTATTCGCGAAAACCCGCAGCCACTGCCCATTGCGCTCGACAATCACCATCTCGCGCCCCGGCGTGATCGTCGCCAGCCGCTCCGAGGTGCTGTCGGCAGAGACGAACAGCAGCGTCTCCCGAATCGCCGTCGCCAGCGTGCCGGCGGGGACCGGCGCCGGTTTCTTGTCGGCTAAACACGGCTGCGTCCAGAAGGCAAAGACCAGCAAGGCGGAAAGCACGGGAAGAGATCGGATTCGCATCACGCTCATGAGACGGGTGGGAGGGGGCATACGTTTCGACGGTAGCACAGAAGAGCGAACGGGATGTTCTTACTTGGTGAGGGTCACCCGCCTTACAAGAGGGGAAGCAGAGAGGCATCGACATGGGCACACTAGATTTTGGGAACACCGAACAAGCAACCCTGACCGTCACCGCGAAGGGCCAGGTGACCCTCCGCAAAGATGTGTTGCAGCATATGGGTGTTCGACCAGGCGAGAAAATCGTCGTCGATAAGCTTCCCGATGGCGAACTGACCGCGCGGGCCGCCAAGCCATCCGGAGATATGTTCAAATTTTCTTGGATACCTGCAAAAGGACGACGGCATCCGTCTGACGATTGAGCAAATCAACGAGTACGCGGCCCAGGGCTGGGCGGCCGAGCTGTAAAGATCATCGCAGACACAAACCTTTTGATCCGCGCCGCCGTTCGGAACGATCCGAACCAAACGGAACTGGCGATGGGCGAACTGTCCGTCTCGGACTCAGTCGCGGTTCCCTTGGCCGCTTTCTGCGAGTTTGCCCGGGTGCCGTCGCGGGCATTCAAAAGGCGACCGAAGGAGATTGCCGCGTCCATTCGGGACTTGATAGCGAGCGGGAACGTTGTCGTCGACAAGCTGGCGGTTGAAGCGGGCCTCGGCTTGCTCGACGCTGGCGGCGAATATCTGGAAACCAGCAGCCGCCCGGACTGCGAATGTATCTGGATCGAAGCAAGAAGCCCGTCTAGATTCAAACTTCTAGAATCACCGGCATAATCAACGGCCGCCGGCTGGTATTCTTCTGAATAAACCGCTTCAGGTCGACGCGCACCTTCTCCTTGATGACGCCGTAATCGGCCTTCTCCTCGGCGCTGGATCCTTCGAGCGTTCTAGAAACCACCTGCCGCGCGGCCTCGACCAAGCCCTGATCGGCCGAAGCGAATCCGCGCGTGACCACTTCGGGCTTGCTCTCGACCTTGCCGCTGAGTTTGTTGATGGTGATGATCGGCAGCACGATGCCGTCTTCGCTGATGTGCCTGCGGTCGCGAATGACGATGTCATCGACCACATCGACGTTTGAGCCGGAGTCGATGCAGACGCGGCCGGCAGTGACTTTGCCATTTTTGCGGGCCGATTTGGCGGTCAACTCGAGCACGTCGCCGTCTTCAATCAGGATCGCCTCGCCGATGACGCCCGTCTCGACCGCGACTTGGGCGTGCTTCTTCAAATGCCGGTAATCGCCGTGGACTGGGATGAAAAATTTCGGCCGCAGCAGGTTGATCAGCAGCCGCTGCTCCTCTTGGCTGGCATGGCCGCTGACGTGGATCAGCCCCGAAGCCCCGTCGTCGAAGATCACGTTGGCGTCGCGGCGGCAAAGGTGGTCGATCACCCGGTAGATGCTCTTTTCGTTCCCCGGAATCACCCGCGAACTCAGAACGACGGTGTCGCCGGCAACGATCCGCGCATATTTGTGGTTGTCGACCGCCGCCCGCGAGAGCGCGCTCATCGGCTCGCCTTGCGTCCCGCTGATCAGGATCAGCACATTCTCGGGCGCGTAATCGTTGACCTGCCCCGGATTGATGATCAACCCCGGCGGCACATTGATGTACCCTAGATCTTGCGCGATCTCGGAGGAATCGACGATGGACCGCCCGACGATCGCCACCTTGCGGCGATGCACCTGCGCCAAGTCCATTGCGATCCGAATCCGGTAGATCGACGACGAGAAGCAGCTGAAAAACAGCTTCTTCTTGGTCCGCGAAAACACCTCGTCGAGCCGTGGCTTGACCGCCCACTCGCTGGGCGTGTAGCCGGGGCGGTCGACGTTGGTCGAGTCCTGGAGCAGCGCCAGAATGCCGCGTTTGCCATACTCGGCAAAGGTGTGCAGGTCGAACGGCTTGCCGTCCGGCGGCGAAAGATCGATCTTGAAGTCGCCAGTGTGGACGATCACGCCGACCGGCGTCTCGATCGCCAGCGCCACGCAATCCACCAGGCTATGGGTCACACGAATCGGCTCGATGGTGAACGGCCCGATGGTGAACTTTTGTTTCGGCGCGATCTCGATAAGTTCGGTCGAGTCGAGCAGCTTGTGCTCGTCCAGCTTGCCCTCGACGTATGCCAGGGTGAACTCTGTGCCGTACACTGGCACATTCAGCTCGGAGAGAATCCACGGCAGGCCGCCGATGTGGTCCTCGTGCCCGTGAGTCAAAATGATCGCCCGGACGCACTGCCGATTCTCGATGAGGTAGGTGATGTCCGGGACGACAATGTCCACGCCTAGCAATTCCGACTCGGGGAACATCAGCCCCGCGTCGATCACAATAATCTCGTCCTGCCAGCGAATGGCTAGACAGTTCATGCCGAATTCGCCCATGCCGCCGAGCGGAATAACTTTTAGTTTATTTTCTATCATCCAATCTCCAAGCCTAGCACAGCGACGCGCCGTCTGCCGTTCAACGCGCGAGGCTTATTCTTCGCCATTCCCACTTTGGCTCTGCGAAAAAACAACCATTTCCTCGCGAAAACTGTTTGCCATCGGGCCGGTTCGAGTTAACTTAACAACATGAGTGGATTGGCAAACCCTGTTTCTCTTGCGGCAATGTCCGGCCGCGAGGCGCCCCCGATGAGCGCGCGCCCCGCCGAGGCATTTCTTATCTGCTCCAATGAATTCCACATCGTCTACTACAGCAAGGGGCTGGCCCCCATGCTTCACATTCCTCAGGGGGCCGCGGCTCTCAACAGTTTGCTGCTGCCGCTGTTGGCCTCCAGCCCGGTGATCGACGACATCGGCTATGCGGCGATCGTGGCGCGGTTCAACCAGGCTATGCTGGCGCAGGCTGAGGCGTCCCACGATTTTCTGAGCGCGGTCGATCACCAGCCAATTCATCTTCAGATTCAGCGCGTCGGCGAGACCCACTGGATTCTTTCTTTCGAGGACTTGGGCGCCCGCCGCGAGGCAGAAAACGACGTTGCCAAACTCGCCTTCACCGACGCCCTGACCGGCCTTGGGAACCGGCTGCGTTTTCGCCAGAGCCTCGCCCTCGCCTTGAGCGAGAAGATGGTCGGGACTCGCAGGCTGGCGCTGCTGCTGATCGACCTCGACCGTTTCAAGGCGGTGAACGATACTCTCGGCCACCCGGTCGGCGACCAGCTTCTGCGCAAGGTCTCCGAACGCCTCCAAACGGTTATCCGCCAGAAGGACATGCTCGCCCGTCTTGGCGGCGACGAGTTCGCCGTGTGGATCCCCACTTCCGTCGAAGACAGCGACGGCCTCACCCGCCTGGGAGCGCGCATCGTCGACCTGCTCGGCCGGCCCTTCCTCATCGAGGGCCAACAGGTCAACATCGGGGCCAGCGTCGGCATCGCCGTCGCTCCGCCGGATGGCAGCGACTACGAGTCGCTTACCAAGAGCGCCGATCTCGCGCTCTACTCCGCCAAAGCCGCCGGTCGGAACCTCTTCCACTTCTTCGACTCGGCCATGGAGCGCCGCGCCCAAGACCGACGCCGCCTGGAACTTGATCTTCGCCGCGCGCTGACACTTCGCCAGTTTGAGATCCATTACCGACCGCAGGTCGATGTCGAGTCGCGCTCCCTTTTCGGACTCGAGGCGCTGCTCCGCTGGCAACACCCGGAGCGGGGCTTGCTCGACCCATCCCAATTCATTACCTTGGCAGAGGAGATCGCCTTGGTGGTGCCGATCGGCCGCTGGATGCTCGAGGCGGCTTGCCGGCAGGCCGTTTCCTGGCCAGCCGACATCAAGCTGGTCGTCGCGGTCTCCACGCCGCAGTTCGCCTCCGGCTCGCTGGTCGACTCCGTCAAGCAGTCTCTCTCCGCCTCGAAGCTGGATCCCGCAAGGCTTGAGATCGAAATCACCGAGCGCGTGCTCTTGAGCAACGAAACCAACGTCGTCAAGACCCTATATGAGTTGCGCGCCGTCGGCATCCGCATCGGCATCAGCAACTTTGGCACCGGCTACGCCTCCTTGACGAAGCTTGACAGTTTTCCTTTCGACAGAATTAAAATGGATACCTCGTTAGTCGAGGACGAGGCCGCTTCCCATCGCGCGATTCTCTCCGCTGTGGTCGCTTTCGGCGCCAGCCTTGGGGTCAGCACCATGGTCGACGGCATTCGGACGCAAGAGCAGCTTGCCAAACTCCGCGCCGACGGCGGCCGGGCGGTGCAAGGCTTTCTCCTCGCGCCCACCGTCTCCCCGGTCGAACTAGGGGAGCTGTTCAAGCAGGCGGAGGGAGCCGCCTCTCGTAATACAAGGGAAACTGAACCGCCTCTCTAAAATCACTGCTGGAAAGGATGCTTCGGACTATGGGCGTTTATCAAATCGTTTATTGCAGCAAGAACCGCATCGCCGGCTCTCCCGAGGAGGTTGACGCGGCCATCAACTCCATCCTGTCGACCGCCCGCAGCAAAAACAAACAGGCCGATATCAGCGGCGCGCTCCTCTTCAATGGTGTCGCTTTCGCCCAGGTTTTGGAAGGCCCGCTCGACGCGGTGGAAAACATCTTCGAGCACATCCAATGCGACACCCGCCACAGCGATGTCGTGGTGTTGCGGAACGGCGAGTCGCCCTTCCGGGTGTTCTCGGATTGGTCGATGGCCTACGCCGATCCGGCGGCCGTCGGCAATATTCCCAATTCGAAAATCGATCTCGACGAGGCCTTTGAGAACCCTGCCACCAGCGGCTCGCGCATCGTCAGTTTGCTCGAGCAACTGGTCGCCGCCGCCGCCTAATTCCGATTGCGAAGTGCGGTTTTATGGATCATTGGAGCTACGCCGGAATTCCATGGGATTTCCGGCGTATCTCAATATCTGTCAGCGCAACAGCTCTTCCAAAGCCAGGCTCAGCTCCGTCTTCTCGTCGCGATACTTCACGATCACCGGAGTGTACAAGCTCACTCCCCACTCCAGCCCCTTTCCATGAGTCACCGCCCGCGATCCCGGAACCACCACCGCGCCTTCGGGAATGACCAGCGGCCGCTCGCCTTCAGCCCGCAACACCTCGCCGCGAACCAGATCGTAGACGGGCGTTCCGCGCGTGAGGATCGTTCCCGCGCCTAACACCGCCCGCCGCCGCACCAGCGTTCCCTCATAGATGCCGCAGTTGCCGCCGATCAGCGCGTCGTCCTCGATAATCACCGGGGCCGCGTTTACCGGCTCCAGCACGCCGCCGACCTGCGCCGCCGCGCTCAGATGCACCCGCTTGCCGATCTGCGCGCACGAGCCGACCAGCGCGTGCGAATCCACCATCGTCCCTTCGCCGACGTAGGCGCCCGCGTTGATATACATCGGCGGCATGCAGACCACGCCCGGCGAGACGAAGGCGCCGGCTCTCACCGACGATCCGCCCGGAACTACCCGTACCCCGTCAGCCGCCGTGAAACGCCGCGCCGGATAGGTATGCTTGTCGACAAACGAAAGAACTTCGCCGCCAGAATCAACCAGAATTCCTAGGCGAAAGCCCAGCAGAATCCCCTGTTTTACCCAGCTATTCACCCGCCAGCCCAGGGCGGCGTCCGTATCCGGCTCAGCCGCCCGCACCAGGCCTTTTTCGAGCGCCTCTCGCAATGCCATGAAGGCGTCGGTCGCCGCCACATCTCCGATCGCCGCCGCTCCCGCCGCAAAATGGCGCTCAATCTCGTTCTTGAGAGAAAAGTCTTGCTTAGTCATGCTCTTACGATAAATGCCGCGGGCGGATGCTCTAAACTTGGCAGAATGTCCTCGTTTGTCGCTATCCGGCCAGCGGTCAATGCCGAATATCTCGAAATTGTTCGCGCCCTCCTCCGCGAATACGCCGCCTACCTCAACCGATCGCTCGGCGAAGAGCATATCTGCCTTGCGGATTACGAAAAGGAATTGTCCTCGCTTCCCGGTCCCTACGCAGAGCCACGCGGAACGATTCTGCTCGCCTTTGTGGATGAGGAAGCCGCCGGCTGCGTCGCCCTCAAGCCGCTCAAACCCGATCGAGCCGCCAACCCCGACGAAGCCGCCTGCGAGATGAAGCGCCTCTGGGTGCGGACCGCGTTCCGCGGCCAATCCGTCGGACTCGCCCTCACTCAGGCTCTCATCGCCCATGCCCGCGAAAAACACTACACCGCGATGTACCTCGACACTGTCCCCGGCGCGATGAAGTCGGCCACCACGATCTATCGGAAGCTGGGCTTCAGGCCGGTCGAACGCTACAACACCAACCCCATCCTGGGAGCGAATCCGAGCGTCGTAGTGGAGTTCTTTCGGCTGGGGCTTTGAACTTTACGATCTGCCCAATTATTCGGCAGGATGCGCGGCAAGGAACTTCTTGTACTCGCCATCCAGCGTTTTGAGGAGCTGGTCAACCAACGAGAGTTGCGCTTGAAGAGTTTCGATGTTGCGGCGCCAGGTTCGGATCTCCTCAGGAGTTGGATCGGGATCGTCGTCTTTGATGTTGAGAAAGGGCCCCAAGGCCAGGATAGCGTCTCGTCCAGATTGTTCCTCGCTGCGAAAGACCTCGTTTTGGGCGTCGTAGATGCCCGCGTATTCCTTGGCGTCCGCGTAAGGCATATAGGCGAGCGCGCCGGTCGACTGGGCGGTCTTCCAACTGACATCGTCGAGGATCTGGATACGGGAACCAATCGTGATGCCCCCCTTGGTGTCCTTGGGGTTCTTGAGCATTCGCTTCAGAAAGACGACATCCTGGGCCAGCGCATCCTGTTTCTTGCGGACATCGGCGAGAGCGCTTTGGACCTCCTTGGCATTCCCGCGAATCTCGGTGCCGAGGTTGGCCTCGGCCTCATGCACGAGATGCCGGTGATGCTGCCACTCGACCAGTCCTTCCAGGCTCAAAGCGATGAGTAGGCCCACAGTGATGGTGAAGAGATGGAGCAGGAAGTCCCGCCAGCCGTGGATCGGCTCATGCGGGGGATGCACGTCGAGCACTGG
>Ga0116226_10000777_pt1 | contig 27350 bp, 25 predicted proteins | sample S1TSphfallax_FD_89692 | JGI IMG/M metagenome (GOLD analysis project Ga0116226, IMG submission 89692) | Host-associated microbial communities from peat moss isolated from Minnesota, USA - S1T2_Fa - Sphagnum fallax MG | ecosystem: Host-associated > Plants > Peat moss > Unclassified | place: USA... | reverse complement strand
CCGCCGTCTCGCTCGCGACTACGAGCGCTTGGCTGAGACTCTTGTTGGGATGCATCTTCTGGCATTCGTTTTTATCATGCTCAATAAAACTGTCGACATGTTTAGTTCATAACAGGCTCTAGAGGATGTGACTAATCCAATGCAACGAAGTTCCTTACGATCAATGAAATACACAAGAAGCGTGCCATACAAAAGATGGTTGCTTAGAACTTGGAGAGTAGGCCCTGCATCGCGCAAATACAAAACTATCTTCGCCGCAACGCACCATGCTGTACACGCAGTCGTCGCATCAAACGTTGATACAGTAAAGTCAGCGCAATTGACGTCGGTGGTCGGCGAGGAAGAAACGCGCGGGGTCAAGAGTAGCGAGCAGATCGCGCTCGATGGGAAGGGGTTCGCCACAGATTTGAGCAGCCAATATTTCTGCAGCGAGCGGCGCCCATATCAAGCCGCGTGATGCGTATGCAAGCGCGCCATATAAACCCGGAAGGCGTGGCACATCGCGCAAACGCTCACCACGAAATTTCGCGCACGCAAGTGGTTCGGGTAATGCACCAACCAGGGGCAAGCGATCCGGCGAGACGCAGCGAAAGCCGACCCTGCCGGACAAAGGCAAATCGCCTAAGCCTTGCGATTGCCTAGGCAATAACTGATCGAGACGTTGCAGGTTTTCCTGCTGGCTCGATGCACGTAGTGACGAATCGTCATCATCGATATCATAGCTCGCGCCCAGACTGCATAGACCATCATGCGGTCGCGTCAGATAGCCTTCGCGACATAGCACGACGGGTAATTGCGGTAGTCGCTCCGCAGGGACGTGCGTGACCTGCCCGCGTATGCGCATCAATGGCAAATCAGCTGCTTGCACAAAATGCGTGGCACAGGCACCGTTGGCGAAGATCAGGGTCGGTGCAGATACGATCAAGGTATCGTTTGCATCGAAGACTTGCCATAAGCCGCCGATACGTTCGATGCGCGCGATCGCAATACCAAATCGGGCGTCTAATTTATCAGCACAAGCATTCAGCATGGCGCGGCAAACTCCGGCAGGATTCAACCAGCCGCCTTGCGGAAACAACCAGCCACCCTCATCGGACTCTACGTCCAGCATGCGCGCAATCGCATCAGCATCCAGCCATTGCGCAAATTGTGGTGGCAGGTGTTGAGCATTGACGATATGTTGCGCAGCTCCCGTCCGCGAGGCATCACGCGCCAATTGCAAGACGCCACAGGACTCACCTGCAAACGCTTGTCCAACGCCACCTATACCCTTCCATAACCGCAATGCGTACAGGTAGGCCACACGGGTTAATCGCACACCGGGATTCTCATCCTTCGCCAGCACCGGCATGAAAATCCCGGCGTGATTGCCCGATGCTTCCTGTGCCGGTCGTGCGTGACGCTCAATCAAGCTCACACGCCAATCGCGTGCGCATAGCCGTTGCGCAACGGTGGAACCTGCGAGACCAGCACCGATCACAATCACGTGCCGTTGATCAGGCGCTATGCTTCGCTTTATAGCGACCTGCCAGCGTGGTGCGAAACCCGCTAATCGTGCGTTCTCGCTCGGATCGAACTGAAAACCGCTATTGCGCCATAGTGCTTGATCATCAGGAAGCGACTTGTCAGCATAAAGCTGCGCGTCCTTCGCTGCTATACGACCGCAATTGACCAGCAATCTGGATGACGACTGCTGACCGATTTGTGCAGTCGCACCCGCATCAAACAGGAAGGTGTCGATTTGCGTATCAATCTGCGGAATACAAGTCGCAAGTTCCCCCAAAATTAAAGTCAGGCAAATTGCCCCATCAGCAAGCGAGATGCGATGAAAACCTGCAAGCGGCAGCGGCCACGCATCACGCAGATGCTGCGACTGTTCCCCCACTTGTGGCCAGTGCGCGTGCAGCACAGCCAACGCCTGTAGGTCGTATGGCTGGTTTTCGATGGCGAGATAATGCAGGCATTGCGGTCGCTGTGGATCGTCCAGCCAGAGTCGCCACGTGGCGAGGAAACGTGCGCCATCGTCGAAGTGCGTATCCAGCACGACATGCCGCTCTTGACCAGACCAGCGTTCGCGCAATTTCGCTTCGCCTGCCAACACTTTGCAAAGCGTGGCGAAATGTTCGTGCGTGGATGTCGCGGTTGGCTGCGCCCGCGTGGCTAATGTTGGTGTACGCATCATCGACGATCCTGACGACGACACGCCACTATGCGCGCGCCAACGCGGCCGCCACCATCGCCGCGAAGTGCCCAGGGTCGCTACGTGTGATATTGACTTGCGGCGTATTGTGCCAATTCGCAATGCGCTTGAGGCTGCCTGCAATATCCGCCACCAGTTTATCCGTGATCCGCACACCCGACTCCAGATGCAGCACTTTCACTTCAAAGATGCCCTGCTGCCGATGCGCTTTCGCATCCAATCGTCCGACCAGCATCCCCTTACGCAAAATCGGCAGCGTGAAATAGCCATAGCGACGCTTTGCTTCCGGCGTATAGCACTCAAGGCGATAATCGAAATCGAACAACTCGCTCGCACGACGTCTATCCCATACGACCGGGTCAAATGGCGATAGCAGCGTGGTCACACTCGGCTTCAACAAATCCTGTGACGCATGTTCTGCCAATTCGCGATGCAGCGGATGAATATACACCGGCTCGCTCCAGCCCTCGACGCGTGCGCGCAGCAACAAGCCTTCATCGACCAAGGTTTCTGGATCAGGCTTGGGCTTGGTGCGTGCATAGCGGAAGTAATCGCCTATCCAGGTCGCTTTGGCCAGCCCCATCGCATAGACGGACTTCAACATGAAGCGGCGATAGGTCTCTGCCATATCAGGCATCTGGCTATCGTCCCAATGTGGCAGCACACGTTCGCGTAGATCATAGATACGCTGGAATTTTTCGCGACGTGCGATCATCAATTGTCCGCACGTGAACAGCACTTCCAGCGAACGTTTCTCTGGCTTCCAATCCCACCAGCCGCCGCTCTTGCCTTCCTTGCGCTCGAAGTCGGTAGAACGAACCGGGCCATTGGTGCGGATATGCTCGATCAGCGCCTCGATGGATTCGCGATGCTCATGCATCCATTGCACAGAATACTTCCAGCCCATCGACGCCGGGTCGAGCATGCGATGTCGGTATAAGCCGAAATCCTCGATAGGCAGAAAACAGGCTTCATGCGCCCAATATTCAAACAACGCACCTTCTGCCAGTAGTTCCTCAAGCCATTGCAAAGGATAATCACCGAGACGACTCCATAGCACCAGGTAGGGACTGCGCGCAACGACATGGATGGTATCGATCTGCAACACGCCCATTGCGCGTATCGCATTCAATACATCGTCCTTCACGGCTTTACGACGACGTGGCAACAATAGTCCTTGTGCAGCGAGATGCAATGCACGTGCGGACGGTAGGCTCAACTGGATATCGGACATCGATAAGCGACTATGTCAATGGTTTTGATGGAGGATATGCGCGATGTTTTATTTAATCGTAAGCGACAACTTCATAGCTAAACCAGCTTTGCTTATTCACAAAATATCTTTACGCATGCGGCAATATTTCTGCACATTATGGCGTAAAAACAAAAACGCAACGCACACATATGTTCATACTATTCTTGCCGCACAATCCTTTGCACTCTTCAAACGGACGTCTATAATCCTCAGACACGATGCGTTCAGCCCGGCAAAATTCTTGGCGACAAATACAGGAATTGATAGGACAAAAACCGCATCCCAAGAACATGAGCAATCCCGAGTAGCTATCGTTACCAAGGGTCACTGTCATGCAAATCAGGAGATTCAGGTCGGGCGAGGAAGCCGAGTTGTGGCATCTGTTCCACGATTCGGTGCGGCACATCGATACATCGTTGTATACCAGCGCGCAATTGCATGCGTGGTCACCAGACTCAGTCGATATGGCAAAGTGGCGCGCGCGCATGCGCCATATCTCGCCGTTTGTCGTCGAGCACGAAAAGAAGTTGATCGGCTATGCCGACGTACAGACGACCGGCTACGTTGACCACTTTTACGTGCATCATCTATGGCAAAGGCGGCGTGTTGGCACCTTGTTGATGCAAATTCTGATGGAAGTCGCAAAGCAGGATGCCATCGACAAACTGTTTGCCGACGTCAGCATTGCGGCCAAACCCTTCTTTAGCTCCTGGGGCTTCGATGTCGAGCGCGAGCAATTGGTGCATATCGATAAAGAAGTCTTGAAAAATTACAGGATGAGCAAGCCACTACGCGCAACGGCCAAACGCGTGGATGCCACCATCGAAATGCAGATATAAATCCCTTTTAACTCTCCTTTATGCCGGGAATATCGCTAATGCTGCGATAATGCTGCTTTTACGCGCAAGCATGTTATAAATCGCAGCATCATGACGAAAAACACGACAAACCGGCATCCTATTGTGGTCATCGGCGGCGGCCCTGCCGGGTTGATGGCGGCGGAAACGCTGACCGCAAATGGACAGCAAGTTGAGGTCTATGATGCGATGCCGTCGGTTGGTCGCAAATTCCTGCTGGCAGGTAAAGGTGGCTTAAACCTGACGCACTCGGAACCAAGCGAGCGCTTCCTGACGCGTTATGGTCAACGGCGATTGGTGCTTGAAACCATGTTGCAGGAATTCGGTGCCGATGCGTTACGACAATGGGCAGCCGATCTTGGCATCGCCACCTTCGTCGGCACATCAGGCCGCGTGTTTCCCACTGATATGAAGGCTGCACCGCTGTTGCGTGCATGGCTGCATCGCTTGCGCGAGGCGGGCGTGCGTTTCCACATGCGGCATCGTTGGTTCGGTTGGACTGATGATGGCAAACTACGCTTTCAAACACCCGAAGGTGAGCACACACGAGAGGCGTGTGCCGTCGTGCTGGCATTGGGCGGAGGCAGTTGGGCAAGACTGGGCTCCGATGGCAGCTGGGTGCAATTATTGAAAGACAAGGGCGCTGCGATTACCGACCTGCGCCCCGCTAATTGCGGCTTCAACATCGCATGGGGCGAATTCTTCCGCGAACGCTATGCCGGACAGCCTCTGAAGTCGATTGCACTAAGCTTTACCGATGGTCAAGGCATCTCGCATCATCGGCAGGGTGAAGCCATCGTCACCGCTACTGGCATCGAGGGCAGCCTGATCTATGCGCTGTCAGGCAGTTTGCGCGATACGCTGGATGCGCAAGGCAGTGTTGCCATCACGCTCGATCTGGCTCCCGGCATGAGCGCTGAACGGGTGGCAGAAGAAGTTACGCATCCACGTGGTTCGCGTTCGATGTCCAGCCATCTGCAAAGCCGAGTACATATTGCTGGCGTGAAAATCGGTTTGCTGCACGAAGCATTGAGCAAGGAAGCATTTACTGACACCGCGCTGGTTGCACGCACCATCAAGGCACTGCCGCTGAAGCTGGTAGCGACACGCCCCATCGACGAAGCCATTAGCAGCGCAGGTGGCGTGCGCTTCGATGCGCTGGATAAGAACCTGATGTTGAGCGCACTGCCCGGCATATTCTGCGCAGGCGAAATGCTGGATTGGGAAGCGCCGACTGGCGGCTATCTGTTGACGGCCTGCTTTGCTACAGGTCGCGCCGCAGCATCAGGTGTATTGCAATGGCTGCAATCGCAACCTGATTAATCGCTACGATATCGTCGCCGATTAACCGAACTTGCGCTGCGCATCCAGCGCCAAACCTGCGCCGATACTGCCGAACAAATCACCTTCGACGCGGCGCGCATTCGGCAGCAAAGCAGCGATCTTTTCACGCAACGACTGCACACCACTGGAGCCGCCGGTGAAGAATACCGTGTCGATGGCATCTGCTGCGACACCAGCATCATTCAACACCTTGGCAACCGCGCTTTCGATGTTGCCGACCAGATGCGCAATCGCATCATCGAATTGCGTACGATGTATCTGCATGTTTTGCACTGCCTGCAAGCGCTCCAGATGCACATCGATTTGCGGCGCATCGGATAAGGCGATTTTCGCTTCTTCCACTTGCATTGCCAGCCAGTGCCCGGCACGCTCTTCGACCAGATTCAACAGACGGTTGAATTTGTCCTTCTCGCGCACATCACGCACGACATCCTTCAGCTCCAGCCACACCTTTTGCGTATAGACCAGGTTGATCGTATGCCAGGTAGCAAGATTGAAGTAATAGCTGGATGGCACTTCGCTGCCATTCGTCATGCACGTACCCAATCCCAGCATGGGCATGACGCAAGACAGGCTCAGGTATTTATCGAAATCGGTACCACCGATATGCACGCCACCGGTGCCGAGGATGTCGTCACGACGATCAACTTTCTTTGCGCGTTCCGGTGACAGGCGTACCAGCGAGAAATCCGAGGTACCACCGCCGATGTCGGCGATCAACACCAATTCTTCTTTGTCGATTTGCGATTCGTAGTCAAACGCCGCTGCAATCGGCTCAAACTGGAAAGCAATATCCTTGAAGCCCGCAGCGCGTGCGATTTCTTCCAGTGTTTGCTGCGCCAGCGCATCAGCCTTGGGATTGTCGTCGATGAAGAAAACCGGACGCCCCATCACGACCGACGACAAGGCTTGTCCACTGACGGTTTCTGCCCGGCGCTTCAATTCGCCGATGAATTGCGCCAACAGGCCGCGATATGGCAAGGCACGTCCGTGCACTTCGGTTTGGCTATCGATCAGGCTGGTGCCGAGCAAGCTTTTCAAGGAACGCATCAAGCGTCCTTCATAGCCCGCCAGATAATTGGCAAGCGCTGCGCGGCCATAATAGACCGCTTCTTCTTCAGCATTGAAGAAGACCACAGATGGCAAGGTGGGCTTGCCATCTTCCAGTGTCAGTAACAGGGATTGATCAGGGCGCACCAGCCCTACTGTGGAATTGGAAGTACCGAAGTCCAGACCGCAAGCGCGCGCCATATCAAATCCCGAACAGAAAAAGGGCGCTTATGATACGCCAAGGCGCGGCGCTTAGGCCAGTAAAGAAATTTTATTTATCGCGTGCGAGTGCAAGAAACTCGGTGCGCAGTGCCAAGTTAGGTTGCAATTCGCCCAACATTGCCGAAGTAATGGTTTCCTCACCCGGCGTGCGGATGCCGCGGCTTTCCATGCACATATGGCGGCAGCGTACCACGACGCCAACCGCTTTCGGCTCCAGATGCGTCATCAGCGCTTCTGCGATCTGGCTGGTCATGCGTTCCTGCACTTGCAGGCGCTTGGCGAAGCAATCGACCAGACGTGTCAGTTTCGACAAACCAACGATCTTGCCGTTAGGCAGATATCCCACTGTCGCAGTACCGAAGAACGGCGCCAGATGGTGTTCGCAATGGCTATAGACCGGAATGCCGCGTACCACGATCAATTCGTTGTATTGCTCGGCACCGTCCTCGAAAGCCTTCAGTACTTCGCTCGGGTCTTGATCGTAGCCAGACGTCCAATGCTTCCAAGCCTTGGCGACGCGCTCCGGCGTTTCGACCAAACCTGGACGGTCAGGATTCTCGCCGAAACTGCTCAACAGACGACGCCAATCCTGTTCGTTAAATGGGGCATTAGACATGGCTACCTTTTCTATTGCAAACGTGGGAGTTGCAAGTTCTACGTAAAATCAAACAACTGATGTTGTCAGGGCTGGCAACGGCAAAAGATCGTTGCGATCTGGGTCTGCAATGAATGCAGACGGATGGCCGAATCGCGGAAAATTACGACCAAAGCAACATGCTACCTGAATTCGCGATTGTTTGCGTGCCGGCAAGGAATATAGCACTAGGTGGCATTGCCTGAAATCAATGCCAACATGGCATCGATCACCTGTTGCGGCTGGTCCCGATGCGGCGTATGCCCACAATTTGGCAACTTAAGCAATTGGCAATGCGGCACCGCAGCCTTGATACGATCCAATTGTTCCATCGTCGCATATTCGTCATCGATGCCCTGAATAGCCAATAAAGGTGCGCGGATATCCCGCAACATCGCTTCGATATTCCAGTTTTTGAATTGCGGAGCGAGCCAAGCATCGCTCCAGCCATAAAAAGCCGAATCCGGGTCAGCGTGATAGCGTGCCAAGCCTTGCTTCAGGTTTGTGCTTTGATATTGTGCGACGGTTTGCCTGATCGCATCGAGTGAGAAATCTTCAACGAATACGTGTGGTGCCAATACCGCAGCACCAGACAAGCCTTGCGGAAATGTAGCCGCATAAATCAGCGCAATGCTGCCACCATCGCTATGACCGAACAGCCAGGGCTTGCTATTGCTCAAGCCAAGAGCCCTTAACAACGCAGGCAACACCTCTGTCGCCTGCGTCTGCAGATAATCGACTGGCCATTTTTCATCTGCTGCACGCGGTGTCGATTGCCCGTAACCGGGGCGCGAATACAGGAGACCGCGATATGCACCAGCATCACACAGGCGCTGCGGAAAATCTTTCCAGATTGCGACGGAGCCCAATCCCTCATGCAGAAAAATCACTAGCGGCGCATCGGTGAGATGTGCATTGATCCATTGGTATTCGATGCTGAAGTGACGGCCAGTCACTTCTATGTCGGCGAATTGGCTAGGCATGAGGGTTTCATTTCATTTGGCGTGATTTGGCACGATTTGGCGTGTTTGCGCAATCGATTGGCAATCATACGCAACCGCGCATAAGGCGAGCGCGCTACAGTGCGAAGCACATCAATTCACATCAGGAGTCATCAACATGAGCCAGCATCATAACATCGCAGCTAATTGCACATTGGTACGCGCATTCGTCGAGCAAATATGGAATCGCCGTGACATGGCGCACCTATCTGAATATCTCGCCGCAAACTATATCGATCACGCCTACCAACCAGCGAATGCAGAAGGTTTAAGGAACATGTTGACGCAATTGGGACAAGCGTTTCCCGATGCGCATCAGCAGATCGATGCAGTCACCGCACAGGATGACATGGTGGTATGCCGCATCACCATGACGGCGACGCATCAGGGTCAATTTCGTGATGCACCTGCAAGCGGCAATGCTGTGCGTGTGCAAGTCTATCGCAGCTATCGGATCGTCGATAGCAAAATCGCCGAGCACTGGGCATTGCTCGATACCGCAACGCTGCTACGGCAAATCGGTGCGGCTGCATCGAACCAGAATGCCTGCGTTCGTGCCGCATAGCATGCCGCAGTGTTCCCCATCAATTTGCGATACGATACGCATTCATTAGAGGATTGAGCGAGCAGGCAGTGAACAAGCCGGAAAAAATCGATGACGCCATCTTGAAGTCGCATGCGTTTCACAAAAGCTTCGACGCGCCTTTCGATACCGGCTGGCGTTCATTTCCGCAGCATTATCTATTGTATGCATCAGCAGGCAGCTTCAATCTGGAAATTGCCGACAAGCGCTGGCTGTTGCCCCCACAAAGGGCTGCACTGATTGCGGCACACATGCCGGTCCGCATCTGGACATCGGCACCGGTAATGTCATCTTCTGTGTTGTTTGCTGAAGAGGAAATGACGATGCCGGAATCAGCCTGCAAGGTCTTCGCATGTACGCCATTGGCGACTGAAATGATACGACACGCGATGCGCTGGGATGCAACGCGTAACGCCGACAATGATGAGGCGAATACGTTTTTCCGTGCACTTGCATCGGTCTGCGAAGAACTTGCGGATACCCCGGCGCAGACTTGGTTGCCACGTGCGTCGTCGAAGGAATTGCAGCGTGCGCTCGACTACACACTGGATCATTTGCAGGATGAATTGACGGTCGATATCGTCGCGCAGGCAGCTTGCGTGTCGCGCCGTACCTTGGCGCGACGCTTTGCCGATGAGTTGGGTTTTCCCTGGCCGCAGTATCTGCGTCGCGCCAGATTGATCCGTGCAGCGGAATTGCTGGTGATGCCGAACGCGAATACGTCGCTGGTTGCCAATGCCGTCGGTTTTTCCAGCACCAGTGCGTTCATCAATGCGTATAAGGTTTTCTTTGGCGAGACGCCTATGCAAACGCATAAGCGTCTATACAGCTGAGCTTATTTTGCCTTGTCGTCGGCTTCTTCCTCTTCCTTCTTCGATTCCATCGACAAGCTGAAACCGCCAGGTCCGCCCGGCCCACCACGTGTGCTCTTCAGCTTGATTTGCAGACGCAATTCATTGGCCGAATCAGCATTGCGGATCGCTTCGTCGTAACCGATCAAGCGGCTGTTATATAGCGTGAACAAGGCTTGGTCGAAGGTACACATGCCGAGTTCGCGCGACTTCGCCATGATTTCCTTGATCGAATGGAACTGGCCCTTGAAGATCATTTCGGAAATGGTCGGCGTATTGAGCAGGATTTCAATCGCCGCCTTGCGTCCTTGACCATCTTCGGTACGCACCAAACGCTGCGAGATAATGCCGCGCAGGTTGGACGACAAGTCCATCAGCAACTGATTGCGTCGCTCTTCCGGGAAGAAGTTGATGATGCGATCCAGCGTCTGGTTGGCATTGTTCGCATGTAATGTGCCGAGACACAGGTGACCCGTTTCAGCAAACGCAATCGCGTGTTCCATCGTTTCACTATCGCGGATTTCGCCGATCAGGATCACGTCCGGCGCTTGGCGCAAGGTGTTCTTCAACGCATTGTGCCACGAATGCGTATCGACGCCGACTTCGCGGTGCGTGATCAGGCAGCCCTTATTCTTGTGCACATATTCGACCGGGTCTTCGACCGTGATGATATGACCGGCAGAGGTGGCATTACGGTGATCGATCATCGCTGCGAGCGTGGTCGATTTGCCGGAGCCAGTGCCGCCGACAACCAGCACCAGGCCACGCTTGGTCATGATCACGTCTTTCAGCACTTCGGGCAGGCCGAGCTTTTCCATGTTCGGAATCTCAGAGGCGATGGTACGAATCACCATGCCGACGTTTTGTTGCTGCACGAAGATATTGATACGGAAACGGCACACTTCAGGAATGGAAATCGCGAAATTACATTCCATTTCTTGCGCGAATTCGGCCCGTTGTTTGTCGTTCATCAGACTGTGCGCGAGCATCCGCGTGATGTCACCAGAGAGCTTTTGCTGGCTCAACGGCTTCATGCCACCCAAGGCTTTCATGCTGGGCGGAAAATCAGCAGATATGAACAGATCGGAGCCACCAGCCTGATGCATCACCTTCAACAGCTGATGCATGTAAGAGCGGGCTTCTTCGGGGCCGAATGTGGTCGACATAGATACCTTTCAAATGAAAGCCCGCAGCCGAGAGGGCGCGGGACTGTTGCGAAATCAACGCAACCAGACGGGGAAACCCGACTGGCGGCGCTACGGTACTTTCGCAACAGCTTCTAGTGCGCAGCGAAGATCAGACCGATATTTCAGGAATTTCGTAAGAAGTCTGTCGAGAAATGAGTGCGGCCGGATGCGACAACAGCGCTACAGCAATTTCTCAACAGACCCTAGATTATCTTGCCTGTTCTGTGTGGCAAGCAAGTGATTCTCTGACTATGTTGTCAGTTAACTGTTGTATTATGGCAACTTTTTAAATGGGAAGACTTGGTGCTTAAGAAAGCCCGGCTCAACGTAATCGCCCAGCACGCCATATTCTTTGGGGAATTGACGATCGGCTTTCACAACCGTACCAAACAGGTAATCGAGGAAAGCATAGTGTGCAGCGTAGTTGCGATCCAGCGCCTCCTGATCCGATGAATGATGCCAGTGATGGAAATCCGGCGTCACGATCAGATACTTCAACGGCCCCCAAGGCAGGTGGACATTGGCATGATTGAACACAGCCTGGAAGCCGACGATGATGATGTAGGCATCCATCACAGACTTCTCAAACCCGAATACGTAGAGCGGCCCGAGCACCGCGACACGGGTGAAGATCAGTTCCAGCACGTGCATGCGCGAGCCAGCCATCCAGTCCATGACCTTGGCACTATGATGGATCGCGTGGAATTTCCACAGGAACGGGACTTCGTGATAGGCACGATGCGTCCAGTACTGCATCATGTCTGCGACCAGGATACAGAGCAACAACTGCGGCACGAAGCTGATGTGCTGAATCATCAATTGGAAGTCGCCACGCACCATCCAACCAAATACGCGATGAATCAGGAAGTTCACGGTGAGCAAAATCAATCCGACCAGGAAGTGATTGACCAGGAAGTGCGTCAAATCGATTTGCCAGTCTTTGCGGAATACGACCTGATTCTTATAAAGCGGGAACATCTTTTCAAACGCGACGAAGATCAGCGTCGAGCCAAGCAAGTCGAGGATGAACCAGTCCAGCCCGACATAAGGCGTGTTATCCGGGAAGTCGCCAACCTGTACGCGCGAACCACCCATGGCGACCGCTACGATGACGAAGAACAGCGCGGAAATATTCAGGTTGCGGCGCTTGTTCAAGATGATGTTCGCCAGCGAAATCGCCCCGGCGATCAGCAACGCGCCGAACAGGATCTTACGCATCACATCGACCGAATACACGTGACGCAATTCCGGTGTTGTCAGGTATTGCGGAAAATGGAACGCCAATACACCAAGGAAGCTCAATATGCCCAGTGTCAGTGCCAACACACCGCTGACCAGACCAATGCCGAATTCCAGCTCGCCATTGTCTTGCAACAATGTTGCGGTTTCATGAACCACATCTTCAACAAGATGGGCGGATTTCTTGGTAGCTTCAGAAGCTTTATCGATTCCAGACATTGGTGCGCTCGCAGCTTAAATGGGAGAAATGTTGATATTTTAGCACAAATGCAATTTCAGCAATTGTTTTGTGCTATCGCCTTTAATTGCGCCATTTCTGCTGAATCCCTTACATTGCCGTGCATTGGCGCATTTCACATTTGGCAACAAAGGTTTTTCCGTCAGTACAATTGACCTTGTAAATCTCGCTCGGCCCTTCGTCCGTGATCAGGGCAGCGCCAAAGTCGGTAGAACATCCCTGATCTTTCGCCATTTGCTCCACGACGACGGACGAACGGCCCAGTTTCATCTGAGGTTTAGCTGTGGCGACTGAAGCCGCATTTGCCTGAGGCTTGCGCTGATCCTGAGTTACGGTATTTACCGGAGACGCATTGGGTACAACTTTTCCTTGACCAGCAATTTGAACTGACAGGGCTGTCAGCGCTTCCCCAATAGGAGTAAATAAATTCAAATTATCATTTGATGCAGCGATACCTATATCGGAAATGCCAATCACCGATCCATTTGCATCAATCAGTGGGCCGCCACTGTTACCATGCGTGTTGCCAACATCGCTTTGCACATAGTCCATATCATGATATTTACGCAATGCACTAACGATGCCTCGTGACAGTGTGTTGGTAAGTCCCATTGGCGAACCAATAGCGTACACATCTTCTCCAGGCTGCCCCAACGTAAATCTGATAGATAGTGGGGCAAAATCAATCTTAGCGGTCTTGATCAATGCCACATCTCTGGCGGCATTTATTCTGACGACCTCACCAACGATCTCTTCGTTCGTGCCATGGAAGATGACTTTCACAAACTTGGAATCTTTAACCACGTGGTAATCAGTGAGCAGGTATCCGCTTTTATCGATATAAAACCCACTTCCCTGGCTATTCGAAGCCATAATGGTCACAACAGCCTTTTCCAGAGCAGGGATATTTTTAGAAGCACCGCCAACAGGTGGCGATACTGCGTTAAGAGTCATCATCTCGCCAACCGGTACATTTGTTGCCGCACTAGCAGGCAAGGACGAGGTATCGGCACTTACAGCAGCAGCAAAACCAGGGTCAGCTAACAAATTGTTAAAGGCGTTGGTAATTGCCTTGTTGTGGATTTCTGCAGGAGCAGCGACTGAAGAATCTGTATTGAAACTTCCTTCTGTGGTCTTCGAGAAAATGACTTTTTGCTGCGCAACAGAATAGAGCTCCCAAAAGAATTTGTAGTAAACGCCGCCAGTTGCCTGGGTACCGGACGATACACAGATCGATGCACGATTATCTTTTATCGTTGCACCAAGCCATAGATCAGCACCATGTACTTCTGTAGTGTCAAATGCCGAATTAGCCCCTTCATAGCGCGAGTAGCCAGCATCACCGATTGCCTTGAGTACGCTACGGTCGATTAATTTACGGATACTATCGTAATACGTCTTCTCAAAGCGAATAGACGCAGATCCTGAGCAAAACAAACCCTTTTTGAGTTTACCGACTTCGGTGCCTTCAACCAAACTTTCACGCAATGTTTTGAACTGGATCGTCTTCGTAATGTTCTTGCCAGCTACAGAGATCGCCGGTTGTGCTGGAATTTCTGGAATCTGGACATCATCAGCCCAAGCCGATGCAACCATAGTCCAGGCAAGTGTCATCAAAGCGACAAACTGCCATCCACGACGAAAACCCATTTCTTTCCCCATTTTTATTCCCAGCCCATCCAATAATCTGGCCACGTGCCAGACAGCAATTATAATATTTCCGACCTGAAATCAACTTTACAAAACGTTACATAGAATTGGAAGGAACAATTTCACAAGACTGTTCTCATTGACAACACTTAAGCAAGTCTCTATGCCTTTTCTTTGCTTTTTAGTTTCTCTTCGGGTTAAATGCTAGGGTTTTTGGCGTAGAACAATAATTTCAAATAGACGCCCATAGAAAAATTTATTAAATAGCTATATTGCCGTTTGAACACGGATGCAATTCAAAGGGAAGGCAGGTCACCGTAGTGAGAAAGTTCATCGCCCAAAATCTTGGGGCAGTATTGTTGCTGATTCTGGCAAGCGGCTGTGCCGTTCAACAGCAACCGACCCAATTTTCCCCCTTGAACGCATCTGCTACCCCGGTTCGCCTACGTCTGGACAAGCAAGTTGATTTTTCCCTGAGCACCGGTTACTCGCGCACCTTGAAGTCCGGTAGTTTGTGGACTGATATCGGCAGCGTGACCGAAGGTGAAGTCCTCAAACCCTATCACGGTGTTTTTACACTGGAGGGCTCGAATGTTCAGGAAGCCTATCTTGTCGTTGCCAGCAACAATATGTTGACCGGCTTCTACTTGCCATATGAGCACAAGTTCTCGCCTATCGGCACACAAATTTCTCTTCCACTTAGCAAACAGGAATAATCATGTTGCGATTCATTAAGCTCGCCATTATTGGCTTGGCTATCCTACTGACTGGCTGCGCATCAGGCGTCAAATATTCGGTGATGGCTCCATCGATCCCCGCTGTAAGCCCTGATCAGGGACGCGTCTTTTTCTACCGCCCCAGCATGATCGGTGCAGCTGTCCAACCAGCGGTTCACATGGACAACGTCATCGTAGGCGACTCCAAATCGGAAGGCTTCTTCTTCGTCGATACGAACCCAGGTAACCACTTGGTATCGACCGCGACTGAAGTGGAACGCACCCTGACATTCAACCTGGATCCGGGCGAAACAAAGTATGTGAAGACCAGTGTTTCCCTGGGTCTTTTCGTTGGACACGTTACACCGGAACTGGTCAACCCTGAAGATGCACTGAAAGAGTTGCCGGACACAAAATATACCGGCACACCACTGCCGACAGGCGGGGCTGCAACTGCAGTCGCAACCCGTGCCCCTGCGCCAACGCCAGCACCAGTTGCACCGCCACCACCAGTTACAGTAGCAGTTGCAAAACCGGTTGAAGCGCCTGTTGCCCCAGTTGTAGCATCGACTCCAACCCCGGCTCCTGCGCCAAGACAACAGCAATATGCTGCTCCGTATTCTCCTTCGGAAGTCAGTCGCGCAGCTCCTGCTCCCGTTGCACCGGCACCGGTTGCTGCGACTGCAGTAGTTGCTTCAGCTCCAGTTCAAACTTACTCGGTTCCAGATAACAACGTAGTCGCTTCCAACAACACCCAGGCTTACGCAACTACGGCAGTAGCACAACAACCTGTATCAAGCGGCGAATTCAGGCTCGGCGAATCTTCCTATACTGTTGAAAAATTGGCCCGCCAATCCGGTTGCGACAGCAAGCAAGGTGCAGCATTGATTTCTGAAGCAGGCCCGGTTGAGAACTATCGCATGACTTGCGTGGATGGCAAGGTATTTGTTGCCCACTGCGAATTCCGCCAATGCTCGGCAATGCAGTTCCAATGATCTGATTGATCAGACCTTGCAGTAACAAGACACCCGCCTTGAGCGGGTGTTTTTTCGTCAAGATTCAAGTTCTGTGAAAGCCGGTCGTTAATGCTATCGTGAAGACATCCATTTTGGATGCACTACATGTGTCCGTTAGGAAAGTTTCATCATGTCAGTATCATCGATCGGTTCGCTGAACCCCGCCACCTACCAAACCACGACGCCGGTTACGACCTCGTCTGGCAGCGCGTCATCTCCGGTTGTACCGAGTAATGATCCGGGATTGGCAGAGCAAGTCAGTGCCTTATCAACGACAGCAGGCGTGGTTGCAACTTTGGGCTCGTCCACGACCAGCAATGCGTTGACCTACGATGCCGCCGGTTTGTACAACTCGATCGCCCAGGCAGGGCCGAGCACGACGACAGCACCAGCTGCGACTACGCCAACTTCCAGCGCGACAACAACCGGCGCAACCAGTACCACGCCGACAACCACAACAGGTACGGGATCGACAAGTACGTCTGGCTACTATAACGGCACCGGCGTATTGCAATCGGATGCAGCCAGCGGCAGCAATTTGTCGGCAAACTGGGCAAATGCGTTGAAGGAAAATCCAACGCTGGCGAATACGATCTCTGCCGACTCGATTGCGCAAGGCATCGTCGGCACGCTCTCTACAACTGCTTAATCAAGAGCAGTTTATTGTGGCTGCGTGATAGCAGCACTGTGATAGGCTGCGACCGTGATATTGTCATGTCCGCCTGCATGGTTGGCGAACTTCACCAGATGTTCACATAACTCGAACGCATCGGCATCTTCCCCGGCGTCTGCAACTGCATTGGTCATTGCAGGCAACTGGTCGGCATAATTCCACAAACCATCGGTACACAACAGCAACCATGTATCCGGGTCGAGCGTCATGCTGCGCGTGTGAATATGGATGTCGTCATCCAGCATGCCCAGGCATTGCGTGATCGAGTGCGAGCGACGGTCTGCCAGCGCTTCATCCAAAGTCATGCTACCGCCTTCGACCGCATCGGCCAGCCAGGAATCGTCACGCGTGATCAGGCGGCAATACTTGCTGTTGATGGCATAGGCGCGGCTATCGCCCACCCATGCGACCGTCACATCCCGGCCACGCACCAATGCGATGACGATGGTGGTTTCCGGTTCTTCACGTCGTTTGTCGCTGTAGGGAATGGCAATCACCGCAGCATGCGCTGCCGATACAGCGCGCGTCACCACCTCGGTTCCGGCTTCCTCATCCGCCGCTTCCATCATGACCTTATAGGCTGCGGCAACAGCGGTTGCAGAAGCGACTTCCGCCTTGTCTGAACTGGACACGCCATCGGCAACGGCGATGACGACTGCGCCACTGGAATTACGACCGACAAGGCCAGCATCCTGGTTGATGGGATGATGGCGTCCACGATCACTAACCATCGCCAAATCCGGCGCGATATCGAGTTTGACTTGCGCTACATGCTCATCCGTGGCGACTTTGAATCCGCAATTTTCGCAATATCCATTTTCATCCGGCGAAGCCATGCCAGCCGGGCAATGACAGATGGCACCTGCACTTGCTGGAGTGGGCGCAATCCGGGTTCCACATTCTTCGCAAAAGCGCTGATTTTCCAACACTGCGGCTGTGCATTTTGGACACTGCATGCTTGATCTCAATCGTGGAAGAATATTGTTATGGAATGCGAAGCGTCAAAACCTATCAATTGCGCGCGTGACTCAACTGGAAGCTTTCGATCCCATCGAAAATTGACAGCTCGGTAGCCAATGCGGAAACAGCCGCCTCGCTATGCCTGCCCAATGCTGTAGCGACAAAACGCCATTCCAGTTTGCCATCGACAAATTTGATCGAGATACTGCCGCGTGTCACTTCATAACCACGGTGTAACGCCAAACGACAGATAACCTCTTCATTTGGTGTGAAAGATTTGGCAAAAGTCAGTGTCACCGCGATCGCCTGCCGTGAAGGCAACCAATTTTCCAGGCGGGTCACCAGCGTCATGCAGAATACTGCGCACATGGCCATGACGAAAGCAGCCAGATAAAAACCGATGCCCATCAGCACGCCGATCACTGACGACGCCCAGATTGAGGCAGCAGAGGTCAGCCCACGTGTCGCATAGCCTTCATGCAGGATGACGCCAGCACCGAGGAAGCCAACGCCAGTGACAATCCCCTGGATCACACGGGTAGGATCGGGGTTGGATGGTAGCCCGGCATGACCGCCATACCAGAAAGATGAGTAAGCGACGATCACGGTCAATGCGGATGAAGCCATGCAGACCAGCCCGTAAGTACGCATACCGGCTGCGCGACCATGGTAGGAGCGCTCATAACCAACGATCAAACCCAGCACCAATGCGCCGAGCAGGTTGAAGATCACGGTGATGTTGGCGGCCAGTTCAGAACCGGTCCAGTAGACGAACATCGATTGCATCGACAATAAATTCATTACAACTACGATTTAAAATAATTTTTATCCTATTCCATCGTTGCCATGATAACTCTGGCAGCGCGGCAATTCCCCCAAACAAAGACGGGTAATCCCGACATTTGTCGTTTGGGCAATTCTAACACTGATCAAGGTACCAGTTAAGAATATCCAGACTTGGCACGAAACCAGCCCTGTCGTGCAAATTCGCTCGCAATGATATTCAAGCGATGGCCCTTGCGCTTGCTGCGTTCAGCATGCGCGAGTACACTCATTGCGCTTGCTGTGACGTGGCTAGACAGTCCGCAGGTACCCTCGGAGTTTCGGCGTGGCAGCTTTCGACCAGCCGAATCGATATCGACAATAACAGGATAAATCGATGAGCAATACTACGGCCCGTGTGGCCTTGATCGTTGCGCTGGCAGGCACGTATGCCGCCAATGCGCAAACCCTGCACTATCCGCAAACCAAGAAGACCGATCAGGTCGATACCTACTTCGGCACCCAGATCGCCGATCCATATCGCTGGCTGGAAGACGACAATTCGGCAGAAACCAAGGCGTGGGTACAGGAGCAAAACAAGCTGACCTTCAGCTATCTGGCGCAGATTCCTTATCGCGAAAAAACGCTGGAACGCATGAAGGCGCTGGCGAATTACGAAAAATACAGCGCACCATTCAAGAAGAATGACGATGTGTTCTTCTACAAGAACAATGGCTTGCAAAACCAGGCTGTGCTGTACACACAAAAGGGCTTCGACGGTAAGCCGGAAGTGTTGATTGACCCGAACACTTTTTCCAGCGACAGCACAGTGCGACTGACTTCCTTCGTGCTGAGCAAAGATGGCCGCTATGCGGCATATGGTCGCACGGCGATTCCAGGTTCGGACTGGTACGACCTGTACGTGATGGATATGAAGACGCATCAAACGCTGCCGGAAGTGCTGCACTGGGCGCGTTATTCGAGCGCATCCTGGCGTGGCGATGGCTTCTACTACAGCCGCTACCCTGAACCGGAAAAGGGCAAGGAGCTGACTGCAAAGAACGAAAACCAGAAGGTCTATTACCACAAGGTCGGTACCGCACAGAGCGAAGATACGCTGGTCTATGAAGACACCGCGCATCCAAGCTATTACGTCAGCGTCAGCACCACCGAAGACGAGCGCTTTGCCTCGCTGTACGTACAAGACCCGAACATGCGCGGCAATGCGCTGTTCGTGCGTAACGACGCCAAGGGCGATACCGCATTCACACCTGTCGTCAAAGACGTCAGCGAAGACAGTTTCAACGTACTCGATAACGATGGCGACAAGTTGATGATCGTCACCAATCACAACGCACCGAAACAAAAGGTCATGCTCTACGACCCTGCGCATCCTGACGAAAAGGATTGGAGCACGCTGATTCCTGAAGGTCAGGATCTGCTGGAAAACATCAACGCCACCGGTGGCAAACTGTTCGCAACTTACCTGAAGGACGTCAGCGGCCACACCTTCGTCTATGACCGCAGCGGCCATCGGGAAAACGAGATCAACTTTCCTGGCCCTGGCACGGTGATCGGCTTCGGCGGCGAAAAGGACGACAAGGAAACGTTCTACCTGTACACCGCGCTGAATTATCCGACCACGATCTTCCGTTACGACATTGCAAGCCAGAAATCGAGCCTGTTCCGCGCGCCGGAAATTCCTGGCTTCAAGGCGGATCAGTACGAAAGCAAACAAGTGTTCTACACCAGCAAGGACGGCACACGCGTGCCGATGTTCCTGGTTTACAAGAAAGGCTTGAAGCTTAACGGCAAGAATCCAACCATCCTGTACGGCTACGGCGGCTTCAATATCTCGATCAATCCGACCTTCAGCTCCAGCCGCATCGCATGGCTGGAACAAGGCGGCGTGTTCGCGATTGCAAACCTGCGCGGTGGCGGCGAGTACGGCGAAAAATGGCATGAAGCCGGAATGAAGCTGAACAAGCAAAACGTGTTCGACGACTGCATTGCAGCTGCCGAATACCTGATCCATACCAAGTACACGTCATCGAAATATCTGGCGCTGCAAGGCGGCAGCAATGGCGGCTTGCTGGTGGGTGCAGTGTTGAACGAGCGCCCTGACCTGTTCAAGGTTGGCTTGCCTGCAGTTGGCGTGATGGATATGCTGCGCTTCCAGAAATTCTCCGCCGGTATCGGCTGGGTGGCGGACTATGGCTCCAGCGATGATGAGACGCAATTCCACAACATCATCAAATACTCGCCACTGCACACGATCAAATCGGGTGTGAAGTATCCGGCGATTCTGGTGACGACATCCGATCACGATGATCGCGTGGTGCCTGCGCACTCCTTCAAGTACACCGCGACTTTGCAGGAGAAAGTGACTGCTGGCGGGCCAACACTGATCCGCATCGAGACCAATTCCGGTCACGGTGCCAGCAACCTCTCCAAGAATCTGGAAGAAGCAGCTGACATGTATGCGTTCTCATGGAAGAACATGGGGGTGACGCCGAAGTTCGCGAAGTAATCGACATCGCACAAACGCAAGCAGAAAAATAAAAGGGAGTATGGTTTGACCATACTCCCTTTTTTACATCCTAGCTTTATGCAGGATTAATGCACGACTGAGAAGTTAACCGGCACCCAGTCATAACCCTTGCCATCGGTACGCACATGGCCGATGCCTGGAAACGAGATATGCGCGCCAGCCACCAGATAGCCATCCTTCGCCGCTGCTGCATATTCCTTCTTACGCTCTGCCAGACCGGCCTTGCTGTCGGAATCGAACATCATCTTCGCTTCAGGATGACCGAACTGGTAAGCCGCGACGTGGATCAGGTCACCCCATACCATCAGCTTCTGGCCCTTGCTTTCGACGATGTAGGATGTGTGGCCAGGTGTATGACCGACGGTTGCATGTGACAGCACGCCCGGCACCAGTTCGCCATCGGCTTCGATAGGCTTGAAGTGACCCGCATCGATGTAAGGCTTCAGTGCTGCTTGCGCATGGGTGAAGGAATCCTTACGATCTTCCGGTGCCTTCTCCATGTTTTCCTTGCTCAGCCAGAAGTCGGACTCGCGCTTGTCGGCACGTACGACAGCATTCGGGAACGCAGCCTTGTCGCCATCAAGCAGTCCACCGATATGATCGGAATGGAAGTGCGTGATATAGATTTCATCGACTTGCTCAGGTTGATAACCGGCTGCCTTCAGGCTGTTGGCCAGATTACCCAAGGTTGGGCCGAAGAAGTGACCAGCGCCAGTATCGATCAGCACCAGCTTACTGCCCGTATTGACCAGGAAGCCGTTGAACGAGGTTTCAATCGGCGTGCTCAGGTAAGCGCGATCCAAGGCCTTCTTCAAGTCTGCTGGCTTGGCATCCGATAGCAATTTATCGGCTGGCAAATTTGTTGTGCCGTCATTCAAGGCAGTCACTTCGATATCGCCAACCATCACGCGGTAAAAACCAGGGGGATTGGTCTTGACTTCGGCTGGCCCGGCAGAGGCAGCACCGGATACGAACACGCATGCGGTTGCCGCTGCCAACAAACCAGTACGCAAGAAACGGGGAGTGAACATTGAGCATTCTCCTTATGTCAGTGTTTTATGAAAAGCGGTAGATCAACTAGCCGGGGGATTGTAACGCTTATTGGCAATTTGCACTTTTTGCTACGTCATGGCTAATCATGTCCCAGATTTCTCGGGCACACAAAAACAAAAGCCGCCGGATTGTGGCCCGGCGGCTTTGTTCAGATCAATAATAACTTATGCTGCGCTTGGTTCTGCTTGTGGCATATCACGAGGCGCATTCTTTTCCGCGCCGTGCATCCAATCAACCAAGGTTCCAGACAGGAACCACAAAGCGATTGCAAATACGGTCAGAACACCAGCAATTCCGGCAAATATCGCCAGCTCGCCGACTTTGGTTGAATATACCCCAATGTACCCAGCCAACAAATTTGCAAAGAAATTGATCAGAAACCAGACGCCCATCATCAAGCCACCCAACCGAAGCGGAGCCAACTTGGTCACCATCGACAAACCTACAGGAGAGATACACAATTCACCCATGGTATGGAGGAGATAAGCAAGAATCAGCCACATCATGTTGGCTTTACCATGAGCTTGCTGATCATATACAGCTGCAACCATGGACACAAAACCAAGTGCGGTCAGCAACAAGCCCAATGTCATCTTGATCGGAGTCGGCATACCTCCTTTACCGTTTTTCGATAGGTATACCCAAAGCATGCCAAATACAGGTGCCAGCAAAAATATGAACATTGCATTGACAGATTGAAACCACCCCGCTGGCACTTCAAACGAACCGATCACACGATCAACTTTTTTCAAAGCAAACACACTCATCAATCCACCAGCTTGCTCAAACGCTGCCCAGAACAGTAAGACGAAGACAAATAACATGAAGATCACACGCAGACGGTCACGTTCAACACTCGTCAACGGTTGATGTGTGCCGCCAGATTGCGCCTTTGAACGCTGAGCAGAGGGACGCATGCCAAGATCACCGAGATAGCGACGAGACAAAAGAATTTGAATTATTGCTGAGAGGGTCATACCGCAACCAGCAGCCATATAACCAAATTTCCAGCCAAACGCTGGATTTTCGCCGAGAGTCGAACAGACAAGCGGCGCAAGGAAAGCCCCTAGATTGACGCCCATGTAAAAGATCGAAAAAGCACTATCGCGTCTTGCATCTCCCGGTGCGTACAATTCACCAACCATCGTGGAAATATTTGCCTTAAACATGCCATTGCCGCAAATCAGCACAACCAGCCCGACGTAAAACATGTTCAAGTCTTTAGCAATACTCATCGACAACGTGAATTGCCCAATCGCCATAATGATCGCCCCAATTACAACAGCCCTGCGTTGCCCCAAGAAATTATCAGCCAACCAGCCACCGATCATTGGAGTGAAGTAACTGAATCCCGTATACCATGCGTACAAGGTATAAGCAGATTCTTCTTTCCACCCAAATCCAGGATTGGCGGATCCAACAGCGGCGATCAATGAGTAGACCAACAGCGCCCGCATGCCGTAATAGCTAAAGCGCTCCCACATTTCCGTGCCGAACAGCAGGAATAGTCCTTTCGGATGTCCAAGGATCTCGCCCTTGGGTATGTTCAATCCATTGCTCATAAACTCCGTCCTCGTTGATTTAAATATCGGGTCAAAATGCCCGTTTCTTTTGCTGGTATTGTAGTTGGCCTGTTCGCTTACGCAAACCGCATTTTGTTACTGGTCAGTCAGGGAATCCAGGAAAACAGGAAGCCGCAGCGTTTAACCGCTGGGCGCTTGCGTGGCGCAAGCTGATAGATGTGCAGAAGTCATCGATTTCTCCTGATTTTCCCGGCGTTACGTCATCCTTTTGGGATTGCCGCGCCGAAATTGGCTATGATTTTGCGCGTACTTTACCATGCAAACCCGCTGGCAACGGCAATTAAATGGAACCATTCCGCCTCGATGATGGGCTTATGACAAGATTTTTTCACGCTGCATCGCAGCGACTGGCGGGGCTGAATCCGCTATTGTTCATCTACCTGACGTGGCTGGCGACTTACGTAGTGCTGTTGCCGCTGATCCTGTTGGATAACGTGGTGGTCAGTGACGCACTGCATCAAAGCAGCGGGCCGACGAATCTGCCGCGCTTCAATATGGGCGAACGTCTATGGGTCGGTGCGGTGATCACGCCTGTTGTTGAAACAGCGCTCTTCCAGTGGCTGCCGATACGTATTGTGCGTACGTGGTTGAAATTGCCAGTGTGGGTTGCAGTGCTTGTGTCTGCCACGCTATTCGGCTTCGGTCACACGTATAGCATCGGCTACGTCGTGTACACCTTCATGATTGGACTGGTATTGGCCTATGCTTTTACGCTCAAGGACTACCGGCAGGGCCAAGCGTATATGCTGATCTGCATCGTGCATGCGATCAGGAATACGGTGTCGTCGCTATTGATGTAGACACCGTATTCCGTTTGGTTGGCCTATCCGGGGCTGTTCGATTACAGCGCCAGACGCTGGCGTGCAGCCTGGTATTCCGCCTTCAGACGTTCAACGATTTCACCTACGGTCGCCACGTCATCCATCAAGCCGACGCCCTGACCTGCACCCCAGATGTCGCGCCAAGCCTTGGCCTTGCTGCTACTGCCAGAGCCGAAATTCATTGCACTCTTGTCCGCAACCGGCAGGTTTTCCGGGTCGAGACCAGCGTTGACGATAGATTTCTTCAGGTAGTTGCCATGCACGCCAGTGAACAGGTTGGTGTAGACGATATCGTCCGCTGCGGACTCCACAATCGCCTGACGGTAAGCGTCGTCCACGTTCGATTCCTTCGTCGCCAGCCAGCGCGAACCGATGTAGGCGAAATCGGCACCCATCGCCTGTGCCGACAACACCGCATCGCCAGTCGCAATCGAGCCGGACAAGGCAATCGGGCCGGAGAAGAATTTCCGCACTTCGCCAACCAGCGCAAATGGCGACAACGCGCCCGCGTGCCCACCCGCGCCAGCTGCAACCAGGATCAAGCCATCCACACCGGCTTCCAACGCCTTCTTCGCATGACGGATCGAAATCACGTCATGCAGCACGATACCGCCGTAGCTATGGATCGCATCCAGCATTTCCTTCGGTGGCGCACGCAGGCTGGAAATGATGATAGGAATCTGGTGCTTCACACATACCTCAACGTCATGCGCCAGGCGGTCATTCGACTGATGCACGATCTGGTTCACCGCAATCGGGCCAATGATCGCATCCGGGTTTTCTGCCTTGTAGGCAGCCAGATCGGCCTGGATTTGCGTCAGCCATGTATCGAGCAATTCCGCCGGACGCGCATTCAAGGCCGGAAAAGAACCGACGATACCCGCCTTGCATTGCGCGGTAACCAGCGCCGGGCCGCTGGCGATGAAGAGCGGCGAGCCGATCACAGGCAGGCTCAGATTCTGAAGTGCTTTAGGCAGATGGCTAGTGTTCATGGCAAATCTTTCACAAAGGACAAGCTCTGCATCTTGTTGCAGGCGTTGTAGAAATCGTCAAAGTAGTTGTGTTTCCGGTTGCGTTTTCCACCGAACTGGATATGATGTTAAACGATGTTTTTGTAAAAAACAATGTTATTTTCATGCCGACCAAACCCGCCAAACCCAAAATCGTGGACTTCCGCCAAGGGCAGGAAGAATTACATCGTGCGTTGCGCCAAGGCATGCTCGACGCCGCAACGCGCCTGCTGACCGAAGAAGGCCCGGCAGCGCTGACGGTGCGCCGCGTCGCCGAATCGGTCAATTGCTCCACCACCTTGCTGTATTCGCTATTCGGCGGCAAGGACGGACTCGCCAATGCGTTGTATCTGGAAGGTTTCGCCCGGCTGAAAATCGAATTCGACGCCAACGCCGCGCAACTGCAAGGCAAGGAACAGCATGGCCTGCCACGCCTGGCTGCACTCGCACGCATTTACCACCAATATGCAAAAGGCAATCCCAGCTATTACATGGTCATGTTCGGTGATGCGATTGCGGGATTTGTGCCGCCGGTCGAATCGCGCAATCAAGCATGGGAATCGCTGGCAGTGTTGATCGATGCATTCGAGCGATGCATGCACGACGGCATACTACCGCCCTCAAACCCAACGGCTGCTGCACGCCTGCTGTGGGCAGCGATGCATGGCGCGATCAGCCTGGAATTGAAAGGCTATTACCTCAAAACCGAACGCGCGGATGAATTGTTCAACAACGCAGTGCATGCCGTGCTGCACACGCTGAAGACCGCTCCAGTCGCGCCCGAACATTATTAAAAAATCAGGAGACATCAAAATGAGCTACCGCTGCTTCAATTTCACGATCACCGATAAGATCGCCCACCTGCAATTCAACCGCCCCGAAGCCTTGAACACGATGCAGCCGGTGTTCTGGCGCGAACTGGAAGACATCACCGACACGCTGCAACGCGAAGCATCGGCACGCGCACTGGTCATCTCCTCCACCGGCAAGCACTTCACTGCGGGTATGGCGCTGGACGTATTCAGCCCGAACCCGGACGGCGGCGTCAAGCTGGACGAGCGCTGCGCCGCGGGCCGCGCCAACATCGCCCCGCAACTGGCCGACATGCAGCGCGCATTCACCGCGCTGGAAAATCTGCGCATGCCAGTGATCGCAGCCATCCACGGCGGCTGCATCGGTGGCGGCGTTGACATGGTGAGTGCATGCGACATCCGCCTCTCGACAGCCGACGCCTTCTTCTGCATACAGGAAATCAACATCGGCATGACCGCCGACCTAGGCACGCTGCAGCGCCTGCCGAAACTGATCCCCGAAGGTGTCGTGCACGAACTCGCCTACACTGGTCGCCGCTTGCCAGCACAACGCGCACTTGCGCTAGGCTTGGTCAATGAAATCTTCGCGACACAAGACGAGATGATCGCCGCCGCACTGCAAATGGCAAAGGAAATCGCGGAGAAACCCCCCGTTGCCATCTGGGGCAGCAAGCAAGCGATCCACTATGCACGCGATCATTCCACCGACGACGCATTGAAGCAAATGGGTTGGCTGCAATCGGGCATCTGGCAAAGCAGTAACCTGCTGGAATCCTTCTTCGCGAAACAACAAGGCCGTGCGCCGCAATTTGATGATTTGCAGCCCGTGAAGTCGTTCAACGATTTCAAATACGAGCTGAAATAAACCGATATCTGGCGGCGTTCAGTCAACAGACTTGAACGCCGTCCCCGGCGCATGCTCTGCCGCAAATGCAACCGCCGCTTTCAGCTTCTTCACCGTAAGCGTGACGCCAGCACCGTTATTGACTTCCCCAGCAGATGCATACATAGGGAATGCATTGAGGCGGGAATGGTGCTAGACGTCAATCACCTTGCGTAACAAGCCGGGGGAAACGCGCCAT
>Ga0116226_10000776_pt1 | contig 27356 bp, 20 predicted proteins | sample S1TSphfallax_FD_89692 | JGI IMG/M metagenome (GOLD analysis project Ga0116226, IMG submission 89692) | Host-associated microbial communities from peat moss isolated from Minnesota, USA - S1T2_Fa - Sphagnum fallax MG | ecosystem: Host-associated > Plants > Peat moss > Unclassified | place: USA... | reverse complement strand
TTCTCGGCTAGGCATAAACCTCAGCCGATTTCAGTAGTTGGTATGGCATGGGCGGGGTTCTGACGCTGGCCCAGGTCAGTCGGGGGATCATGGCCTTGAGGTCAAAGCGTCGATTGAAACGGTATTCGAATTCCGCGAGGTAGTGCTGCGTGTGTTTGCTGCTTATCGAGCGGTATGTGCGGTTCAGCGCTGACTTGATGTTGCCAAGCGCAGTATTAGAGCATTTTCAGCCTGACTGGAATCGGCCTTCATGAGCCGGCGGTTTGAGGCTGATACAAATGCTCCGCAAACAACTGGCTGGAGCGGCCCGTCGGATGCCGATGAATGATGCTGTGTTGTTGGCGGCCACCTTCCGGGCAAACGAAGCCATTCGGCCAACGCGCCGCGATGACGACCGCCCGGCATTGCTCCTCAGTGCCGTAAAGCCGGTCAAATTCCGGCTCGCTGAGCCCTTCCTGAAACTGGACCTTGTTGTAGGCCACGACACAACTCCATGAAATCGCTTTGAGTTCACGTTTTGTGCTAGCTAAAACGCGGCTGAGCAAGAGACCCAACCAAGAAGGTTTTTTGTTCCTTTTTTCAGAAACGAACTGCTTCGTATTCTTCGCTGGTGCGTCAGTCTTTATGCGGGTCGGTATCAAGCGCAAGAAACTCGATGGCATAGCGATTGAACTCGGCCGCCCGCTCGACCATCACCCAATGACCGACCTTGTTGAAAATCATGAAACGAACGTCCGCGCACCGCTCGAGGAATTTTTGCGCGCCGGTGACCGGGCAAAATCCATCTTCCTTGCCCCAGAAGCCAAGAATCGGCTGAGACAGTTCCGCGAGCCGCGGCGACAAATCTGGCACCCGCATACGGGCGAGCACATCCTTTGGCTGGGTGCGGGCCACCTGATAGCGTTCCGCGACCAGCGCATCCGTAATCACGCAGGGGTCATAAACAAGGTTGCTGATCATCCGGCGCTGATCGCCCTCGGTGAAGTCCGGCGAAGTGAAGTCCCCGACCATGCGGGCAATGCCCGGCATGGCAAAATACGTTTCGCGGCTTTCAACGCCGCCCGGCGCCATCAGGACCAGTTTTTCCACCAGGGCCGGTTGGTCGAGCGCCGCCTGTATCGCAACGGCGCCCCCGAGCGAATTGCCAACGAAACTGGCGCGCTCAACCCGCATCGCCGCCAGCGCCTCGAGCAGGGTGTCGGTGAATAAGGCCAGAGTGTAGTCGAGGCCGGTCGGCTTCGATGATGCGCCGTATCCGAGCAGGTCCGGCGCAATCACGCGATAGCCCGCGTCGGCGATGGCGCCGAGATTTAGCCGGAAATTGGACATTCCGCTGGCACCAGGGCCGCTGCCGTGCACAAATACGACCGCCGGGCCGGACCCGGCTTCGTTTACTGCGATTTCGTATCCGCCGGACACCGTTACGTTGTGTGAGTGGAACTTGCTATTAGAGCCGTCTGCCATGTTTCTCTCCCGTGGCGTAGCAATCAAGTAAGAAATTCCTTCTTTCCTGAAAAACAGAAGGAAAAATATTGTCTATTGGCTTGCGTGGCGCGCGCCATGAGTTTGGCGTAGTTCGCCCTTCAAAATTTTTCCCGATGCGTTCGTCGGCAAGTTCGCGCATATAACAATTTCCCGTGGCACCTTGTAATTCGCCATGCAGGTGCGGCACCACGCCAGCAACTCATCCGAAACAACCGATATTCCCGGCCGCGGCACGATGCAGGCACAGCCGACTTCACCCAGACGCTCGTCCGGCACGCCAATGACGGCGACCTGCGCCACGCCTGGATGTTCCGCAATAATCCGCTCGATCTCGGCCGGATAACAATTGAATCCGCCGCTGATATACATGTCCTTCAGGCGGTCGGTGATTTGCAGGTAGCCGTCGGCGTCCAGCCGCCCGACATCGCCGGTGTGCAACCAGCCATCGGCATCGATGGCCGCCTGGGTCGCCGCCGGGTCCTCGAAATAACCCTGCATGACGTTATAACCGCGCACCACCACCTCGCCGGCTTGCCCGGTTGGCATTTCGCGCATCTCCGCGTCCACGCAACGCACCTCGACACCCGGAATGGCACGGCCACAGCTCGTTGCAACGCGCGCGGCGCTGTCGGCGGCGTCGCTCAGGGTGACAACGCCGCATGATTCCGTCAGGCCGTAGCCGGTCAGCACGCGCGCAATGCCGAGTTCCTTACGCATTCGCTCAATGAGCGAGGGCGCGACCGTTGCGGCCCCGGTGACCGCCAGGCGCAATGAAGACAGATTCGCAGCGCCGCCGGGCGGCCGCGCCAGCAGCGCATGGAACAGCGTCGGCGGACCGGGCAGGACAGTAATCCTTTCGCTGTCAATGCGTTCGATCACCCGTGCCACGTCCAGGCTTGCCTGCGGATAAATCGTGGCGCCCGCCAGAATACAGGCGAGCCAGCCGGCCTTGTAGCCAAATGTATGAAAGAATGGATTGACAATGAGGTAGCGGTCCCCTGCCGCGAGCCCCACCCGATCGGCCCAGGTGCGGAATACTGCAATACTCTGCCCGTGGCCGCACACAACGCCTTTGGGCTGGCCGGTCGTGCCGCTGGTGAACAGAATGTCGCTGGCATCGCCGGCAAGCACGCCGGCGCGCCGCAACGCCGCCTCTGACCTGTCCGCGGGACTCGCCATTTCCGACAAGGCGGCCCAATCAGCGCTGCCCAGAACGATACGGTTCGCCAGATGTGGCAGATCAAGGCCTTCCAGTTCCCGCTCATAATCCATGTTCAGGAACGGGCGTGCCATGACCAGGATTCGGGCGCGGCTGCGGTTGAGGATGAACTGTGCCTCGCGCCCCTTCAGCCGTGTGTTCATCGGCACCACGACGCCGCCGGCGGCCTGGGCCCCCAGACAGGCAACGATCCATGCGGCGGAATTTGGCGCCCATAGTGCGACCCTGTCGCCCGGTTGCAGGCCCGCGGCGACAAAGCCGGCCGCGGCGCAATCCGTCTCGGCGTGCAATTCGGCGAAGCTGAGCCTGAGGGCACCGTCCACCAAGGCAGGGGAGTTGCCGAACGCTTCTGCCGCGACGCTTACCGCCTCCGGAATGGTAGCGGCGATGGCGTTACGCATTATCTCGTCTCGCTGAACGTCGGCGTCCATGCGGCCTGCCCTAAGTGCGCTGGTTAGGATTGTGTTTGGCGCATCGCGAACGGCGGCATCGCCGATTCCTGTTGCGGCTGATTTAGATCGCCACACGCATCGATCCGGCTGCACGCATCAGCAACAATCTGCTCGATCAAGTCTTTGCAGCCGGGCAGGTCGGCGATCGTTCCGGCAATCTGGCCGGTCGCCATAATGCCCTCATCGGGTCGGCCATCGACCACGGCGCGCTGGATCAACATCGGTGCCGTTGCCGCCATCACCGCCTGCGGCAACGACAGCCCCAAGTGACGGGACATTCCGCGCGCCATCCGCAGCAGGTCGGCCGTGCTGGCGCCGGTTTGTCGTTTCAGTTCCAGGCCACATTCCACGGCGCGGCGCCACATGCCAAGGCTGCCGGAATTTTCGATACGCTCCAGTAGTTGATTGCGGATCATCCGTTGCGGCATTCCGTCCACCCGCGTGGAGACGATGATATCGTCCACGCCCGCGCCGAGATATTTCGCTTTGGTGATGTCGGGCACCGGGCTTTCCCGCGTGAGCAGGAACCGCGTGCCCATGGCGATGCCGGCGGCACCGAAGGCAAGTGCCGCGGCAAGACCGCGCCCGTCGCGAAACCCGCCGGCCGCGAATACCGGCACACTGACCTGATCGAGCACTTGCGGCAGAAGCACCGTTGTCGCGACCGAACCGGTGTGGCCACCGCCTTCACCACCCTGCACGGTGAGCATATCGACACCGAGCTCGATCATCTTTCGTGCGTGTTTCGCAGCACCTACCGTCGGGATGCAAAGCACGCCGGCATCGCGAAAGCGCGCGATCATTGCGCGATCAGGCCCGCGGCCGAAGCTCACGGCACGCACTTTTTCAGTAATTATAGTGGCAACGATCGCGTCGGCACCAGGCTGGAACATGTGGAAATTCACGCCGAACGGCCGGTCGGTCAGCGATTTGACTCGCCTGATGGCGCGGCCCACCTGGTCTGGCGTCATCACCGCGGCGGCAAGAAAGCCGAACGCGCCGGCATTGCAAGTGGCCGCGACCAGTTCCGGTGTGGCGATCCACCCCATGGCCGTCTGGATGATGGGGTGCCGGCACCCAAGCCGCAGGGCAGCCGCGGTCTGCAACGGTGTAATCCCCGACGTCACAACGCATTACTCCCTTGTGGCAAAAGTTTCTTGCTTCGTTTTTCAAAAAAGAGGCGCTTCCTTCCTTCACGCATGGACTTCGGTATTCCAACATGTATGACACGAATCAATTGGCCGGGGAAGCGATCGATGCAACTTGGATTCTCCACTGATGAGGAGGCATTCCGCGCGGAAGCCGCCGCCTGGCTGAAAACGCAGATCGACGGGCAGTTCGCCCACCTCAAGGACCTGCGCGACCTGACAAGGCAAATCGGCGATCGCCGGCGGTGGGAAATGGCGATGGGCGCTGCGGGGTGGAGCGCCATCGGCTGGCCGCGCGAGCATGGCGGCCGCGACGCGACGCTTTCACAACAAGTCATTTTTGCCGAAGAGTACGCGCGCATCGGCGCCCCGAACCGCATCGGACATATCGGCGTGGAACTGATCGGCCCCACGATTTTGGCGTTCGGTACAGAAGCTCAAAAGAAGCAATTCCTGCCGCCCATCGCCGCCGGTGAGCACATCTGGTGCCAGGGCTATTCGGAGCCCAACGCCGGCTCCGACCTTGCGGCGGTGCGAACGCGTGCGCAAGCGAGGAACGGCGAGTGGGTCATCGAAGGTCAGAAGGTGTGGACGTCGCTGGGCCATTTTGCCGATTGGATATTTGTCCTTGCGCGCACCGAACCTGGCAGCCATGGCCGGCACGGGCTCTCATTTCTCCTGGTACCCATGCGGCAGGCCGGGATCGACGTCCGACCGATCCGCCAGATGACCGGCGAATCCGAATTCAACGAAGTATTCTTCGATGACGCAGTCACGGACTCCAAGAACATTCTTGGCGCGCCAGGCGATGGCTGGAAAATCGCCCGGTCGCTTCTGGCCTTCGAACGAGGCGTCTCTACGCTCGGCCAACAGATGGCATTTCGCAATGAACTCGCGGAGCTGATCGCTATCGCACGTGCCAACGGTCGGGCGCGCGACCCGCTCATCAGACAACGCCTGGCCGAATCCTATGCGGGGCTAAAAATCATGCGCTATAACGCCCTGGCCATGCTGGCGGATGACGGCGCCGCCGCAGGACCGGAAGCCCTGACCTACAAGCTGTATTGGTCCAACTGGCACCGGGCCCTTGGCGAATTGGCCATGGACGTGCTCGGGCCATTTGGCGAAATCGGCGCTGCGGACTACCATTTCCCGCCTCTGACCAATATGTTCATGATGTCGCGGGCGGAAACAATTTATGCCGGAACTAACGAAATCCAGCGTAACATTATCGCAGAACGCGCACTCGGGCTGCCGCGGGAGCCGCAAACCTAAAAGAAAGCAAGCAAGCGCTTCGTTTTTGAAATAAGAAGCAAAAAACTTTTGCTAATTCGCCTCTGGGTAATAGCGGCTTATCGTGTCTACGATGCAAGCGGGCTTCGTCTCGTGCTCGATTTCCACTGTCACGCGCACCGTGGATTGCACGGCACCTTTGATGGCCTCAACCTTTTCCAGGCGGCCCGTTCCCCTTATGCGAGAATCGACGCGCACGGGAGTTAGAAAGCGCACCGAACCGCAGCCAACATTGACGCCCATCGAGAAACCACGCACGTCAATGATTTGCGGCAGGAACATATTGACCATTGCCAAGGTGAGATAACCATGCGCGATCGTGCAGCCGAAAGGGCCGGTGCGGGCGCGTTCACGATCAACGTGAATCCATTGCCGGTCACCCGTTACCTCGGCAAATCCATCGATGCGCACCTGATCCACAAGCGCCCAGTCACTGGTGCCGAGCACCTGCCCCTCCTGCCCCAGCATGGCGTTCGGCGTGCTGAATATCGTCGGCATGGCTCACGCTCGCTGGCTGGAAACCGGCACGATCTCGCCGGTCATATAGCTGGAAAGGTCGCTCGCCAGGAACACGATCACATTGGCCACCTCCCAAGCTTCTGCCGGCCGGCCAAAAGCCTCGCGCGCTGACAATTCCTGCAACACCGCCGGCGTAGTCACTTTGGCCAGAAACTCGTGCATGGCAATGGAAGGCGCCACCGCATTGATACGCACACCGTAGCGCGCCGCCTCCATGGCGGCACAGCGCGTGAATGCCATAACGCCCGCTTTGGCAGCAGCGTAATGAGCCTGTTGCGGCTGCGCGCGCCACCCGAGCACAGAGGCATTGTTGACAATAACGCCGCTGCCGCGTGAATACATCGATGGCAGAAAGGCCCGGCTCATCCGGAACACGCTGGTCAGCGTAACATCCAGCACGCGTGTCCATTGCTCATCCATCATATCGACCACATTGGCGGAACCCCCAAGCCCGGCATTGTTGACCAATATGTCCAAAGGGCCCAACACTCGTTCCGCCGCCGCTTGCAGTGCCTGGATTTGATCCTCCCGCGTGACGTCGCATAATTGCGTATGTGGACGCTGGCCGGTCTTGGCCAGAATGCGACCTGCCGCCTCGCCCAGCCGTCGCTCATGAATGTCACTGATCAAGATTCGCGCCCCCTCCTCGGCAAATCGTTGTGCCGCCGCAAACCCTATACCGGTGCCTGCCGCCGCCGTTATCAGCGCCGTTTTCCCACGCAATAAGTCACGCGGCGGCGGATACTGCGGGCTCGCCGGACCAGGCCGTTCCAGGTCCTTCATTTCCTCACTCCACTGTCTTCAACTGATCTATCCAGCCCTATCAGTCCCGCAAGGATTTCGCGGTGATAGGCGGCATCCCCCAACAGGCTCGCCGACGAACGCGCGCGTTTGAAATAAAAATGCGCATCGTGGCCCCAGGTAAACCCAATGCCACCATGCACCTGAATTGCCTGCGCCGCACAAGCGGAAAACGCATCGCTGCAGTAGCTACGCGCAATCGCGGCGGCTTTCTCACCTTCCTCCGGCAATTCACTCAGGGCACAGGCAGCGTAATAAGCCGCCGATCGGGCCCCTTCCACCAACACCATCATGTCCGCGAGCATATGCTTAATTGCCTGAAACGACCCGATCGGCCGGCCAAATTGCACCCGCTGCTTGGCATAGTCCACGCTCATTTCAAGAACCCGCTCGCCGCCGCCGAGCTGTTCCGCCGCCAGCATCGCCGCGGCTGTTGCGAGCGCCGCCTTCATCCCCGGTCCGGCCGCCTCTGCTTCGCCCATAATCACCTCATGCGGGATCCTCACGCTATCGAAATGCACTTGCGCATAGGGTCGCGTGAGATCCAGGCTGACCGCGCGCTCGATCCGCACACCGGCGGCATTCGCCGGAATCGCAATCAAGCTGACACCTTCCCAGGCCACCGAACCCGGGGCCCGCGCGGCCACCAGGAGGATATCAGCCGCATGTCCGAATGCCACAAAATGGGCTGTCCCACGCAATGTCCACTCATTCCCACGACGCAAGAGATGAGCGGGCAGCTCCAACGGCGCGGGCGCGCCGCTCGCGCCGGTCATGCACAACGCGAATCTGGTCGTGCCGCTCCCAAGGCCGGGCAGCAGCCGGGCTTGCTGCGCGTCGGTAGCGGTTGCCAAAATAGCGGGCGCGCATAGCCCCGCGGTCGTGAAAAAAGGCGCCGCGGCCAATACGCGCCCGGTCTCCTGCATCAGAATCGCAAGCTCCACCAAGCCAAGTCCGCTTCCACCATGCAATTCCGGCAGGGCCACGCCAAGCCAGCCAAGCTCCGCGCCCATCGTTCGCCAAAGCGCCTCGTCCCAGCCCGCCGGTGACTCCAGAGCAGCGCGCAACTTTTCGGAGGACGCGTGTTCGGCCAGGAAGGCCCGCGCGTTATCGCGGATAAGTCGTTGCTCTGGCGTGAAACGAAAATTCATGCGGGAATATCGATTATAGAAAAAATAAGCAGTTCTTTTTTGAAAAAAAGAACCAAAAGACTTTTGTTAATTGTTGAAGCATATCGTTACTTATAACGGACAAAAGTTTCTTGCATTTTTCTCTCAAGAAAGAACTCCTCCCTTACTTTGTACCGTACACTTTTTGTACCGTTCCACGGGCCGCAAGCAGGCGATCCACCGCCGGGCCCACATCCGCGGGCACCCACCTTGTGCCAATGTCCTCGCCGGGTCCATCGCGCCAGCCTTCGGAAAGCATGATCAATCCACCTCGCAATTCAAATACCTGGCCAGTCACGTGAGCCGATTGGCTGCTGGCCAACCAGACGACGCAGGGTGCCACATTGGCCGGATCGCTGATGTCGAAACCAGAGTCTGGCGCCTTCATGGCGTCGGCAAAAGCCGTTTCGGTCATTCTGGTGCGCGCCGCGGGCGCCAGCGCGTTGGCGGTAATGCCATAGCGCCGCAACTCCGCTGCCTGCACCAGGGTCAGAGCTGCGATACCACCCTTCGCGGCGGAATAGGCGCTCTGGCCAATGGAACCTTGCAGGCCGGCGCCCGAACTTGTGTTGATGATCCGCGCATCCACCTTGTGCCCGGCTTTGCCTTCGGCGCGCCAATAATCGATCGCGTGACGCGAGGTACAAAAATGCCCCCGCAAATGCACGCGCATTACGGCATCCCATTCGTCCGCTGTGGCGCTTACGAACATCCGGTCGCGCACAAACCCGGCATTGTTGATCACCGCGTGCAATGCGCCGAAATTCTCCAGCGCCGTGCGCACTATTCGGCCCGCCGCGTCCCAGTCGGCCACGTCGTCAAAACTCGCCACCGCCCGGCCGCCGCCCGTAATGATCTCGGCTACTACCGCCTCGGCCGGCCGCTCCCCTGCTGCCTCCTCACCATGCGTGCCTAAGCCCAAATCATTGACGACGACAGCCGCTCCCTCGGCGGCCAATGCGCGTGCGTAGGCGCGGCCCAATCCGCGGCCGGCACCGGTGACGATAACAACCCTTCCGTCACAAATTCCCGCCACGGCACTTCCCTCTCAGCCAAGCCGCTCGATGATAGTAACGTTTGCCTGGCCCCCGCCTTCGCACATCGTCTGCAATCCGTAACGCCCCCCGGTGCGCTCCAATTCATGCAGCAATGTGGTCATCAGCCGCGTGCCCGTAGATCCAAGCGGGTGGCCGAGCGCGATCGCGCCGCCATTCACATTGACCTTCGCGAGGTCAGCCCCGGTTTCCTTTGCCCATGCCAAAACAACGGAGGCGAATGCTTCGTTTATTTCTATCAGGTCAATGTCCTGCAACGACATTTCGGCCTTCTTCAGCGCGTAGGCCGTGGCGGCGATTGGCGCCGTCAGCATGAAAATCGGATCAGCGCCCCGCACCGACATGTGATGAATGCGGGCGCGCGGTTTCAAACGATGCGTCCTGACGGCATGTTCCGAGGCAATCAGCATTGCCGACGCACCATCGCTGATTTGGCTCGACACCGCAGCAGTTATCCGCCCGCCCGGCCGCACCGGCTCCAGCGACGCCATGCGCTCCAGGCTGGTGCCGGTCCGCACTGTCTCGTCGGCCGCGAAACCACCCACCGGCACAATTTCCCGGCAGAAATGGCCGGCATCAATCGCTGCCTGGGCCCGGCGGTTAGATTCGAGTGCATATATCTCCATGTCGCGCCGGGTGATCTGCCATTTTTCGGCAATCATTTCGGCAGCGTGAATCTGATTCACCTCCTGCTCACCGTAGCGGGCGCGCCATCCCGCCGAACCGATGAAGGGATTGTCGAATCCATAGGCCTGCCCAGCAGCCATCGCCGCCGATATGGGTATCTGGTTCATGTTCTGCACACCACCGGCAATGACCATATCCTGAGTGCCGCTCATCACGCCCTGCGCGGCGAAATGCACAGCCTGCTGCGCCGATCCGCATTGCCGGTCCACCGTCGTGCCCGGAACATGATCCGGCAATCCAGCAGCAAGCCAGCAGGAGCGCGCAATATCACCAGCCTGCGGCCCGATCGCATCGACGCATCCGAAAACGACGTCATCCACCGCACCCGGATCGATACCGGCGCGCTCAACGACCCGTTGCATGACGAGACCGCCGAGATCGGCGGGGTGCATGCCCGCAAGGCTCCCTTTTTTCTTGCCGACGGGCGTGCGTATTGCCTCGATAATATAGGCTTCCGGCATTAATGCTCTCCTCAGCCAGGGAACTTCTGCTCGGTTCCGCGCGGAATAACGTTGCTCATTTTGACGAAACCGAAGATTAATCGCAATCGGACGGTGACGCTTTCTCCTGGACAAATTTATCGCGAGCTTTCTGGCTGTCCGCATGCATGTACATTTCGAGCGTGAAACCCTGTTCAAACCGGTAGCCGTGATCGACATCGCGTGCCTCCAGGCCGTTAAGCGCCTGTTTTGCCAGCACCAAAGCGGTTCGGCTCTTGCCTGCGATCAGGCCGGCGAAATCGCGTGCCTCGGCCAGCAGCACGTCGCGCGACACCAATTTTTCGACGGCGCCGAGACGATAGGCTTCCTCGGCCGGAATACGCCCGCCGGTGAAGAACGCCGCGCGCACCTTGTGCAACGGCAACATGCGCGACAGGTGCGAGGCACCGCCCATCGCCCCGCGGTCTATTTCCGGCAGCGCAAAGAAGCAGTCATGCGACGCAATGATGCTGTCGGAGGCGCCGCAAATGCCAATGCCCCCGCCAATGACAAATCCATGCGCCGCCACCACCACCGGCACCGGACAGTCACGCACCGCCTTGAACGTCAGGTAATTGCCGCGATTGAGCGCAACGATGCGCTCGGGATAGGCCTGCATTTCCTTGATGTCGACGCCGCCGCAAAAGCCGCGCCCTTCCGCCCGGATCAGCAAACAATGCACTTCCTCGCGCGCTCCAAGTGCCACGATCATGCCGGGCAGCGCATTCCAAAGCACCGAATCCAGCGCATTAACCGGCGGATGATCCAGCACGATCTCCCCCACGCGCCCGTCGATATTTGACGCTATCCCCATAGCAAAAGTTTCTTGGTTCTTTTTTTCAAGAAAGAACAGCTTCCTTCGTTCCTCAACGTGCCTCCCGCTTATTAGCCGCCGCCATGGCCTTTCCGTCCATTCCCGCCAAACTATCGCCACTAACGATATCGTTCTGTGCATGAGCAAAATGGTGCATATGGAACACGGCATCCATTGCCGCCCGCTTGCCGCGCAATTCCTCCACGTGATTAATTGCCTGCTTGGTCAGCCACATGCCAAGCCGCGGCTGTTCGGCGAGCCTCGCGGCAACTGAACGCGCCTCGGCCTCCAGGCCCTCCCGCGGCACAATGCGATTGACCATGCCGAGTTCGTAGGCACGCCGTGCCGGCATTCGTTCGCCGAGCAGGAGGAATTCCTTGGCCACGCGCGGCGGCAATTCGAATGCATGGGCGAAATATTCAACCCCGGGAATCCCCATGCGCACGACAGGATCCTGAAAAAAAGCATCGTCTGACGCAATGATCAAATCGCACACCCATGCCAGCATCAGCGCGCCGGCGATGCACGCCCCCTGCACGGCGGCCACGGTCGGCTTGGGCAAATCACGCCAACGCCGGCACATCCCAAGATAAACTTCCTGCTCGCGGGCATACAGAAATTCCGCGCCGGGCTTGTCCGTGTGGTCATAAACGAGGTGCCGCCGATCGAATGTTTTCGTAATATCGCGGCCCGGGGTGCCGATATCATGCCCGGCTGAAAAATGCTTTCCGGCACCTCGCAGCACCACCACCTTGATGGCATCATCATCGGTTGCACGGCGAAACGCATCGTCCAGCGCGTACGTCATTTGCGAGTTCTGGACATTATGAAATGCAGGGCGGTTCATGGTAATCCATGCGACTGCGCCATCCGGTTCGTACAATATGGGTGTATCGGTTTCGTATTGCGGATCGGGGCCCCGCGGGCGCACCGGATCGGTCATGCCACGCCCACCTGGCCGCGATCGCCGGGCGGGTCTCCCTTGAACACCGTTTTGCGCAAGCCGTGCGGATCAAGCCGTTCGCGAATGATGGACAATTGCTCCTCGGTCGGCACAGGTGTGGTCACCGCCTCCCCCGAGCCGGCAAGTGGAAAGCCGGTATTCTGCTGCACCTCGGCAAATGTCACACCTGGATGCAACGAGGCAACCCGTATGGCGTTGCCGGGGCCGTTGAAATCCAGCACCGCAAGGTCGCTTACGATAAGGCGCAAATCAAGCCCCAAGGGTTTGCGGCGGTGCGGCCATCGGGCCGGATTGTAGCCCGCGCTGCAAACAAAATCGACCTCGCCGGCCACGAAGGCACGATTATTGTGTGACGGAAAGAAAAAACTGTTCGGGTGGTGAACGCTGTTGCCGGGGAACCCGCGTGCGCCAAGCAGCGCCACCTTCGGATGCGCCCGATCGCCGATCGTGGAGATGTTGGTTTGCCCGAAGCGATCGATTTGTGTCGGCGCTACAAAAGCGTGCCGCCGTCCGCCCCACAGATTGTCAAACGTGCGCGCATACGGCGCCCACCCCTCGATGACCGGCGCGTAACCATTGCGCGGCCCCAGCGGCACCGGTTCGGCCACGAAGTAATTCTCGCCGTCCGTCACCATCAAGCCATCGTTGAAAGTCAGCCTCGCAAGCCCGGCGGCGATGCGCGGCACTGGCGTGAAGCCGGTCGCCAGCACCTCTCCGTCGTGCCGCCACGCTTCGGCCGCAGCAACGATACAGAGTTCCGCAAGCGAATAATCAAGTGTCATGCTGCCCGCCGCCTCAATAAATCGCGGCCGACAAGGCGCGGACATGCGACGCGCCGCCGACCGCAGCCAGATAGGCATCCGGATCGATATCGACAAATTTCGTGCGATACGCGGCCCATCCGTCCGCCGTACCGGCATCGGCATAGGTTTTCAAATGCGCCATATCGATACCGTAATCCGGTGTCGCCGCCGTGGGATGCGCACCGAACGGCGCTTCCACCACTGCGGCCACGGCGCTGCGCTCGAACGGGTGAAAGCGGGCCATGGCAGGCAGATCGAGCGCCTCGGTGGCGACAAGCTGTTCTGTCGAAACAATCACGTCCGCCGCCGCACGCGCCATCAAATCATCGAAGAACGGGTCGGGACTCAATATAAGCGTATTGCCGCGCCGATCGGCACGGTGCACATGCAGCAAGGCGGCGTCCAGCTTCAACGCCGGCATGGCAATGAATTCCTCGCCGTCGTCATAAGGGCTTGTCACGGTCCTGAAGCCCTGCGTGGCGATGCCGGTGGCGAGCCCGGCACGGGTCGGCAGGAACGGCATGCGCATCGCAGCCGCGCGCAGCCCCCAATGCAGCATCCCCTCATCCAGTTCCAGCACCTCCAGGGCGCCTGACTGGCGCGCCTCGCGGAAATGCGGGTCGAGCGGAAAATGGTCGAGCGAAACGAATCCGAATATCAACTTGCGCAGTTTGCCGGCGGCAGCAAGCATGCCCACGTCCGGCCCACCATAGGAAACGATGGTAAGATCACATAAATCCGAGCGCACAATGGCGCGAACCAGCGCCATTGGCTTGCGGCGCGTTGCCCATCCGCCGATGCCGATCGTCATGCCATCGGACAGGCGGGCGACTGCATCGTCCAATGTGATCTGTTTGTCGAGCGGCATTTATGATCAGCGGCGGTCTATAAGAAGCAGCACCGAGTGGGCCCTTATCGGAACGAACGCCAGACGCAATTGGCAAAAATTTCTTGGTTCCTTTTTCGAAAAAGAACTGCTTCCTTCCTTCCCCTCACTGCAGAGACCGGTCTCTTGTTTCTGGCAGCAGCAGTGCCCCAACAACCACCGTAATGCCCGCAATCACAATCGGATAGATCAATCCCGCAAAGATATTGCCACGGAACACCGCAATCGCCAGCATGAAGAACGGCAGAAAGCCGCCGAACCAGCCGTTGCCAATATGGTAGGGCAGCGACATCGACGTGTAGCGTATCCGGGTTGGGAACAACTCGACAAGATAGGCAGCGATCGGGCCGTACACCATGGTCACATACAGCACCAGAATGAACAGGATACCGATCGTCATCGGCCAGTTCATTTTGGCAACGTCCGCGCTGGCCGGATATCCGGCCACCTTCAGGGCGGCCTTCAGCGCACCGTCAAGCGCCTTGGCGGCCGTGGCATGGTCGGCACCCGGCTTGGGAAACACCTCGCCCTTGCCGTCCCTCAGCGTGGTCATCGTATAGGTTTTGGCCGCCTTGTCATAAACCAGGCTGGCCGCACCGCCAAATGTCACCGCAAGTTCCGGAGCACCCGCCGGTGCGTCCGCACGCGTGTAGTTCACGCCTGACTTGTACAGCGCCTCCATCGCCTTGTCGCACGGCGAGGCGGCCGGAAAGAACGCCTTGCGGAAGAAACTCGTCTCGCAACCGGAAGCGACAACCGAGGCCGGCGACGCGTTCTGCGCCGCGATCAGATCGGGATTCACCGCCGTGCCCAGGGCATGGAAAAGCGGAAAATAAGTCACCACCGCCAGCAGGCAGCCGCTCAGAATGATCCACTTGCGGCCGATCCTGTCCGACAGCCACCCGAACACCAGGAAGAACGGCGTAGCCAACGCCAGCGCAATCATGATGACGATGTACGAGGTGGTATAATCCAGCCGCAATGCGTTCTGCAGGAAGAACAATGCCTGGAACTGTCCGGCATACCACACCACCCCCTGCCCCATGGTAAGGCCGACGATGGCGAGCAGCACGATTTTGGCGTTGGACCAGCGGCCGAACGCCTCGGCGATCGGATTCTTCGAGCCGGCACCTGCCGACTTCATGGCAACGAACATCGGGCTCTCATTCAGCTTCAGCCTGATCCAAACCGAAACCGCCAGCAGAACAAGCGACAACAGGAACGGCACCCGCCAGCCGTAATCCTTGAATTCCGCCTCGCTGAAGAACGCACGGCACGCCATGATCACCAGCAGCGAAAGGAACAGCCCGCCGGTCGCGGTGGTTTGGATCCACGCCGTGAAGAATCCGCGCCGATCGGGCGGCGCGTGTTCAGCGATGTAGGTGGCGGCACCGCCATATTCGCCGCCCAGCGCGAGCCCCTGGGCCAGCCGCAATGTGACCAGAATGACCGGCGCCCAGATGCCGATTTGCGCATAGGTCGGTGCCAACCCGACGAGCGTGGTTGACAGGCCCATGATGACGATGGTGATCAGGAACGTATGCTTGCGGCCCCACAGGTCGCCGACATGCCCGAAAACAATGGCGCCCAGCGGCCGCACGCCGAAGCCGGCGCCGAACACCGCCAGATTGGCCAATACCGTGGCGGTCTCGTTACCAGTGGGGAAGAACTTGGCGCCGAAGAACACGGCCAGCGTGCCATAGAGGTAGAAATCGTACCATTCGAACACCGTGCCGAGTGCCGAGGCAAAAATCACCAGCCGCGGGCGCGACTCCGCCTTCGGTACATCAAGCAATACATTGCTTCCCCGGCTCGCCTGAAAGGCCTCGTTTGCTGTGGCCATGGTTCACCTCCCCTTGCTTTATTTCTTGCAACCGCATTACCGCGAAAACCGAAGCAAGAGTAGGGGAAGCCGTTCTTTTTTGAAAAAAAGTACCAAGAAGCCTTTGTTGAGCCTACCAGCGCTTCATGAGAAGAAAAGGCTACCTGATGCACTTTTCTTCCCAAGCGCGGCAGCCTTAATATAAATAATGATATATTTTTTAAAAAATATTTTCCTTTCCTTCTCTATCCTGCTGGGGCGCCCTGCCCGCGCCGGCGATGCGCACCTGCACCCGGGCGGTCCTCTCCAGGCAAGGACCGCAATATCGCCAGCCCTGGTCATGCATTTCCTCCGGCGAGAATTGCGCGCCCGGCACCGTGACGCTGCGCCACGTCCCCCGGCTCCAGCGCCACAGATCGCAGTTGGCACTGAAGGGGTGCAATGTCTCGGATACGGGTGTCACATAAAGCAGCCAGTGAAATTCATGCTGCTCGCGATCCTGCGGCGGCTCGCACGACAATCTGGAATCGACCAGACGATGCCCGTGTTTTGCACTGACCGAAGTCAATTTCAGTTCGAATGCATTATCCGCCGTCAGCGGGCTTGTCGCCGGTGATCCGCCGGAACCCACGCCAACCGATTGCCGGTTCCAGGGGCTCGCAATATCGATCCAGCTACACGCCCGCGTGCCGTTCAACGGTTCGTCTGGCATGCTGGAACCGCCTGCCCGCTCGGCCGCGTCGCCGTCCATGGCGACCGCGCGCGGATAGCGCTCAGCCGACACCGCCTGGGCGGGCCGGCGCCGGATAAGCGAAGGCGGCGGCAGCGGCAATCTCATTACGTCCGCGTCTGGCAGCGCCGGCGTCTGCCCGACCGCGCGAAGGATCGCTTCGTTCAGCGTGTCGAAGCGGAACGGTTTGGCAAGGTGCGCGTTCATCCCGGCCAACCGGCACGCCTCCACCTCGTCGCTGAACGCAAGCGCGGTCAGTGCTACGATGGGTGTGTGCCGCCGCGCGCCCGCCAAAGCGCGGATTTGCCGCGCCGCCTCCAGCCCGTCCGTTCCGGGCATGCGCACATCCATCAGAATGACATCGAAATCCTCCGCCGCGGCGGCCGAAACCGCGTCGTCGCCATTTTCCACCATGGTAACGGTGTGATCCGCCGCACGCATGAACGCAGCGGCAATCTCCCTGTTCATTACGACGTCGTCCGCGATCAGCACCCGCAGGTGGCGCGGCGGTTCAGTTCCTCCATGCGTGTGCAGGGCAACCGTTAGCGCATTCGAAGCAGCATCGAAGTGGCCGTTCAGGTCGCGGCTGGCACCCGCATCCTCGATCCGCCAGTTCGAAGGTTCGGATTCGATGTCCGAAATATTGAGCGCGGTATAGATCTTTTCCAGCAACTCGGTGCCAGCTTCCAGCATGCTGTCCAGCCGCCGTGCCTGCGATCGGGTGAGGTTGCCTTCCAGGCGTAACGTTTGGATACAGCCCAGCAGCGCGTGCAGCGGTGTGCGCAGCTCGGGGCTCATGCCGGCCAGGCGGCGCAGCCGGGCGCGATGTGCCGGCTCCGACATGTTGCGCGTGCGTTCCCGTTCGGCTTCCAGGTCTTGCAGGTCGTGGTTCAGCTTTTCCAGGTTTTGCCGGCACGCATCGCGTTCCACCTCGATACGATAGCGTTCCTGGTCGGCGCCGCGGCCGGGCGCGATGATGCCGTCGGCCGCGGGCTTGTAGTCGGCAAACGGGGCGGCGGCTTTGCCGACATGATCCACTTGTGGCACTCCTCGCTCGGCGCTCCCACGTGTTGAGAGCGCCGCAATCGCTGTCCTATGAATGCCATCATTTTCTCAATATCTGGATAATTTCCCGCGAAAGTTACTTCGGGTGAACCCGCGATTGATAACATGACCGGCGGTTAAATCGACGGAATCGCCACGCGGATTGGAAAATTGTTAACCATTGCAATGCTAGACAGACTGTCGGTGCATTTCTGCCTCACGCCGTGAAGGCCCGCCGGGCGCTGGCGAGGAACCCAGTTGAAAAGGCGCCATGCAAATGCCTGAAGCCGAGATCCGCGAAGCACTGATTGGGGTGAATTTATGTGATACCGAACCGATCCATCTCCCGGGGGCGATCCAGCCGCATGGCATAGCGCTCGGCATTTCGCCCTCAACGCTCCGCATCTCCGCGGTGAGCGCCAATGTCGTCCCGGGCGGTAACGGCGGTCCGCGCGACTTGCTTGGCGCGCCCCTCGCGCAGTTTATGGACGCGGCAAGCCTCGATCAGCTGTTGGCAGCCGACCTCTCACCGGGCAAGTCCTTGCGGCTGGCCAGCCTGTGCCCGGCCGGCCATGCGGACAAACCGTTGGCCGCTGTGCTGCATTGTCGTCAGGACATCATCCTGCTCGAGGCCGAATTTCCGCATCCATCGCGTGCCCTGAGCGCGTTTGATCAATTCGCGGGCTTTGAAGGCGCCATTCTGCGCGTGCAAACCGCAACCGACGTGGAGTCGACCTGCCAGCGGCTGGTTGAGGAAGTTCGCGGATTGGCCGGCCACAGCCGTGTCATGATGTATCGCTTCGCCGCGGATTGGAGCGGCCAGGTCATTGCGGAATCCGCGGACGGGCGGTTGCCTGCCTTCCTTGGCCTGCATTTTCCCTCGTCCGATATTCCCATGCAGGCGCGGCAGTTGTACAGCCGCTCCGTCGTACGTCACATTCCCGACGTCAACTACGCAGCGGTTCCCCTGCTGCGGTGCGCCGGCGACCCGGTTGACCTGAGCCCGCTCGGCCTGCGCAGCGTATCGCCCATTCACATCGCCTATTTGCTCAACATGGGCATCGGCGCGGCGATGTCGATTTCGGTCATGCAGAATGGCGCGCTGTGGGGCCTCGTCATCTGCCACCACGGCACGCCGCTTGGCTTGTCCCCCGAAACGCGGCAATCCAGCGTGCTGCTGACACAACTGGCCGCGGCCCGCTTCAGCTTGATTGAGGAAGCCCAGATCGCCCGGCGCAGCAACGCGGTGAAAATTGTCGAGACGACGCTGCTGCATGATGCCGCGCGCGGCGGCGAAGGGCGCGACGCCGTATTGCGCAACGGCGGAATGATGCTCGACATGCTCGGCGCCACCGGGCTCGCACTGAGCAGCGGCGGCATTGTGACAACCCTGGGCGAAACACCGGCCGGCGCCAAATTGCAAGGCCTGCTCGCCTGGCTCGGCGACCGCGAAACGTCGGTACTGGCGGTCGACCACCTTGCCACATACTATCCGCTGGGTGCCGGGATGCCCGAGGCGGCTGGCCTGCTCGCCGTGCCGTTGGGGGGTGCCGCACAGAACCTGCTCGTCTGGTTTCGCAAGGAAACGAAACGGATCGTCCACTGGGCGGGCGAACCGATCAAGGCAATGGAATTGGTGGGCGACGAACAACGGCCAATGCCGCGCCGCTCGTTCGAGCCATGGCCGATCGAGGTGCGCGGCCGCTCGCGCCCGTGGGGCCCGCTCGATATCGCCGCGGCGAACAGCCTGCGTGATACGGTCGCCGAGGTCGTCGTGCGGGGCTCGCTCGACATTGTCCGCATGAACGCCCAGTTGATGCGCAGCAACCAGGAATTGGAGGCGTTTTCGTACGTCGCCTCGCACGATTTGAAAGAGCCGCTGCGGCAGATCGAAATCTTCGCGACATTGCTGCAACGCGCGTTCACCCGCGGCGACACCCCACTGGCAAAAATCGAGCGTTGGTTCGATGGCGTGCTGAGTTCCTCCCGGCGTCTGCGCGCGCTGATCGACGATCTGGCAAGGTTTGCCCGCCTGGGCGGCGAATCCCGGCCGTTTGCGCCGGCGGACCTGAGCGACATGGTCCGCGACGTACTGCTCGAGTTGGACGTGCGCATCGCCGAGGTGGGCGCCACGGTGCATGTCTCGCCGCTGCCGGTGATCATGTGCGATGCGACGCAGATACGGCAGATGTTGCAAAACCTGATCGGCAACGCGTTGAAGTTCCGCTACCCGGATCGCTTGCCCATCGTGCGTGTCAGCGCCCACATTCTGACGCTGCCCGGTGACGGGCGCGACGCGCCTCTGCCAGTTATTTCGATACGTATCGAGGATAACGGCATCGGCTTCGAGGTGCGCCACGGCGAGCGGATATTCGAGCCGTTCGAGCGGTTGCACGCCGCAGAACAGTACGAGGGCAGCGGCCTGGGCCTCGCGATTTGCCGCAAGGTTGTCGAGCGCCATGGCGGAACAATTACCGCGACCAGCCGGCCCGGTGACGGGTCGGTCTTTATCGTCAACCTGGCGCTTCGGCCATTACCGGAGCAGGAGGCAACGGCAACATGATGCAGCCAGCCGCAAAAAGCACACCAATCGCGGTTCTCGTCGCGGAAGACAGCGAACTGGACCGCATGCTGCTGCGCGAGGCATTCGAGGAGCTGTCGTTCGACGTCGACCTGAGTTTCGTCGGCGATGGCGAGGAACTGTTCGACTATCTGCGCCGGCGCAACGCTTACGCCGCCGAAAAATCCATCCCGATGCCGGCGCTCATTCTGATGGACCTGAATATGCCGCGGATGAAAGGATTGGATGCGGTGAAGGAATTGCGCGCCGATTCCGTTTTGCGCACGTTGCCGGTGATCGTTCTGACCACCTCCAGCAGCCCGAAGCAGATCGCTCAGGCGTTTGCCGCCGGCGTCAATGCTTACATGACAAAACCGGAGCAGTTTTCGGCCCTGCTGATTATGCTAGAGAAGTTTGGCGATTTTTGGCTGCGTTCGAGCAAATTGCCGGATCCAAGTGTTCTTATATAAGCAACGATTTAACTGGGCCAGTCAAATGCGGCTCTTAACAGATGAAAGTTTGTTGGTTCTTTTTTCGAAAAAGGAACGGCTTGCCTTCCCTTCTCTTGTGCGAGTTCCCCCGTGCGCATCCTGCTGATTGACGATTCCGCGGCATACCACGAAGAATTCGCCGAGCTGCTCGGCGCCGGAGCGTTCGCCGATGCGGCGCTCGACCATGCCCGCAACGCCGCGGATGGCGCGCGCATGATGAACCGCGGCGAGCACGATATCTACTTCGTCGATTATCGCCTCCCTGGCGAGCGCGGCACCGACCTCATCCGGTCCGCGCGCGAAACCGGCCTGCTTCAGCCAATCATTTGCCTTACCGGCTTCGACAGCCCGCGGCTTGACCTCGAAGCCGAAAATGCAGGTGCGAATGGCTACCTGTCGAAAGGCAGTTTCTCCGCCACGATGCTCAGCCGGACAATCCGTTTCGCAGTGAGCACGGCGCGCCGCCCGTCCATGCCAAGCGACGCCGAAAACCGGTTTCGCGTCGCCCAGGACACCGCCAATATCGGCACCTGGGAGTGGGATATCGCCAATCGCGCCATGATCTGGGATGACCACATGTATCAGTTGCATGGTTGCGAGCCGTCGCCCGGCGTGCCCGCCTATGAATTGTGGCAACGTGCGCTCCGGCCGCAGACATTCCATGAAATCGAGCAGGCGCTGCGCGCGTGCGCCCTCTCCGATGAGCCGTTTCGGGGCGATTTCGACGTGACTTGGGACGATGGCAGCCTGCATTACATGCGCAGCGCCGGGCGCGCGGTGCGCGACACCGGCGGCCGCACCACGCGCGTAACCGGCATTACCTGGGATATTACGGAATTGCGGCATCTCGTCGCCGAACTGGCACAGGCACGCGACGAGGCGCAGCGGGCCAACAAGGCCAAGTCGCATTTCCTGGCCGGCATGAGCCACGAATTGCGAACGCCGCTGAATGCGGTGCTCGGATATGCCGAGTTGCTGCGCATGGAGGGCGGCCTGTCGGCAAACCAGACAGCGCGCGTGCAAACCATGCTGGCCGCCGGCAACCATCTCCTGGTGATGATCAATCGTGTGCTCGACATGTCGGAAATCGAGGCCGGCAGGGTCGACCTGCAGGCCACCGGCATCGACCTGCAGGCGGTGGCGGCGGACTGCCTAGACCTTGTGCGCCCGCAGGCCCTGGCGCGTGGCTTGGCGCTCAGCGTTGTCGTGGCACCCGGCACGCCGCGAAGCCTGGTGACCGATCCCACCCGGCTGCGGCAGATTCTTCTGAATCTGCTTGGCAATGCGGTAAAATTCACCGGGCAGGGCGGGATCATTTTGCGCCTGTGCCCGGACGAAACGGGCGAGGCGGTGCGATTCGAGGTCGCCGACACCGGCCCCGGTGTGCCGCCAGACCAGCGCGGGCGTCTTTTTCAGGACTTCGCGCGACTCGATACCGAGTCGACACGTGCAGCGGAAGGCGCGGGGCTGGGCCTGGCGTTGTCGGCGCGGCTCGCCACATTGCTGGGCGGGCACGTGGCGTATGCCGATAATCCGGCGGGCGGCAGTGTGTTCACGCTGGACCTGCCCGCGCACGGCGCAGCACAGCCGGCGGCAGGCAGCCCTTGCGCGGCCGAACCGACCGCGCCGCCGCCCGGCCGCACGCTCCGCGTGCTGGTGGTCGACGACACCGCCATGAACTGCGAAATTGCGGCGGCGTTTCTGCGCGCCGCCGGCCATATCGTCACCTGCGCCGCCAGCGGGGCGGAGGCGATCGCGCTGCTCAGCCCGCATCCTGCCAGCGCGTTCGATATCGTGCTGATGGACGTGCGAATGCCCGACATGGACGGGCTGGAGGCGGCGCGGCGCATCCGCGCGCTCGGCGATGAAAGCGGGCAGGTGCCGATCGTCGGTCTTACGGCACTGGCGTTCGCCGAGCACGTGCAGGAGTGTCATGACGCCGGAATGGATTCGCACCTGGCCAAGCCGTTTACGCCCAGCGGGCTGCAGGCGTGCGTGGCGAAAGCGGCCGCGCTGCGAAAGAAGGAAGCCGTTCTTTTTTGAAAAAAAAGAAACGAAAAACTTTTGCTCATGGGCCATGTGTGCCCAAAAGCAAAAGCTTGTTGGTTCTTTTTTTCAAAAAAGAACCGCTTGCTTTTCTTCTCCTTCATCCAGCACCCGCCTAAGTTCCCCAAGCCATGGCTCAAAATGCACCCACTGATTAAGGCCCTCGGTGAAAATCGGCCGGCGCACCTGCTCCGAACTGGCGGTGCGCACGCTGCGTTCCGTGCGATGGAATTCGATGCATTGCGGCTCGAACGGCAGGCCGCAAAAATCCAGCATCCGCCGCACATTGCCTTCCAGGTCGGCAACCACATCCTCGTGCTGCACGCGCAAGATCCTGCCCGGCAAAACGGTCTCCCAATGCGCCATCAGATCGACATAGCTGCGATAATAGCGCCCGATGTCCCGCAGATCGTAAGTGAATTCCTGGCCCGACGCGAACAGTTGCTTGAAGTTGGAAAAACAGCAGGCCATCGGCTCGCGCCGCGCATCGATGATCCGCGCATTCGGCAAAATGAGGTGGATGAGCCCGATATGCCGGAAATTGTTCGGGTTCTTATCAATGAAATACGGCTTGCCGGTGCGGTAAACCTGCGTATCCGCCAGATATTTTTCACCGAAGTCCCGCAACCGCCCGGCCGGCATATCGCGCAAATTCCCCGGATACGCCGGCGCCGTCTCGTCGTGGCCGCGCCCTTGCAGGCGCACCACCAGCCGCGTGATATCCGCCAACTCCATCGTGCCCTCCACCTGCGAGTGGGAGGCAAGGATCTGTTCCAGCAGTGTGGATCCCGCCCGCGGCAAACCCACGATAAAGATCGGATCGGCGCGGGCGCACCCCAGGCCGCCCCTCGCCTGCACAAACGCCGGCGTGAACACCGACATTTGCCGCCGCGCATTCCGCTCGGTCACCTCCGGCCGATAGGCCACCTCGGCCTTCTTCAGCGCATTGCCACGTTCGTAATAGCCGAACGATACGGCATATTCGCCGCGATCCTCGAACGCCTTGCCGAGAGCGAAACAAAGATGATAGCGATCGGCCATCGCAATGTCAGCGCCTGCTTCAGCCTCCCGCATGCGATCTATTTCGGCATCGGGAAATCGATACGTCTTCAGATTGGCTAGGCTCCAGTAGGCGTCGCCGAAGCGCGGATTGGCCTCGTATGCGGCCTGATAGGCGGCAATGGCTTCCGGCTGGCGGCCGAGGGTTTTCAGCGCATGGCCGACCGAGAGGTGAAGGTCAGCGGCACCCGGCGCTTCCCGCAGCAGGTCACGATAGATGCGAATGGCCGCCTCGTAATCCGCGAGGCCCACGCAGGCCGAGGCGTAGGCCGCGCGGTAGTCGCGGTTTTGCGGGTCCGCCTGCAGCAGGATGCGGGCTTCGGCCAGCGCCACGGCGTTGCGGTGGCGTTGCAACAAGACACGCACATAGTCGTATCGCGCCAGTTGGTAATTGGGCGAAAATTCGAGCACGCTCTCCAGCAGAAACTCGGCATCGTCCAGAATATCCAGTTTCACGCCGATGCGGGCGAGCAGGCGCATGGCTTCCACATCGGTGGGGTTGGCTTTCAGGTGCCGGCGGATCACCTCCTCGGCCGCATAAATCTCCCCATCGGAAAACAGGCTCGTCGCGGTGATGACGGCAGGCGCCAAGGTTTTCAGCTTGGCCACATGCCCGGCGGCGTTCTCCGAGTCCGCCATCCGGCCGCAGGCGCGAAACAGCACGCGCAGCGCTTCCCACGAAGCGGGCATGGCAGGATTTAGGGTGACGGCCTGCAAGTAGGACTCAAGGGCCGCGCCCGGCGCCCGCATCGCGGCATGGCAATGGCCGCGTTCCTGGAACAGGCGGCTATAGTTCGGGTGCAGCGCCTCCAGCCGCGCAAGAGTGCCCAGGGCCTCGGCCGGGCGGCCCAGATAACGCTGATTGACCGCGATTATATAAAGAACGTCGCGGTTTTCCGGCACCTGCGCAATCAGCGTCCCCGCGGCCGCGAGTGCCTCGCCATAACGCGACGCCTGCATGAGCCCCCGGATGCGCACAACCTCCGCCTCGACGGGCGAAGCAGCTAGGACGGCTTGCGGATCGGCGATCATGGCAGGTCGAGTTGCAGCGAAAAGCAAGAAAGGCAAGCACTTCTTTCTTGAAAAAAGAAGCAAAAAAACTGTTACTAAGTGCGTCCAGCTAACCGCCCATCAGGCGCCGCCCGCAATAAGTAAATGTTTTTTGGTTCTTTTTTCAAAAAAGAACTACTTGACTTCCTTTCTTTCTAAAAATGATAAGTCAGCTTCGCCCCCGCGGTAAGCGGCCGATCGACAATCACCGCCTGCACGAACTGCGACGCGTTGATGAACACCTGCCCCCGCTCGTTCGTCACGTTATCGCAATACACCTGCGCGCTCCACGCCCCATATGAAGCACCGGCCGAGATGTCCAGCTTGGTAATCGGATCCTCGTAGAAATTATAGATCGGGTTTTGCGCCTGGAAGTTCGGGCCGACCGAAAGGATCTGCCCGGCGGCCGTCGAATGCGTGTGCGAGGAGTGTGTCACCATCACCTGGAAATACGGCTCATAGGGAAGGTCATCCCATTGGTAGCGCGCGCGGAAGCTTGTCTTGAACGCCGGCGACTGCGCCAGGCTGTTGGCGCCCACACTGAATGGATGCGTCCCATCGACCGTCGGCGAGCCCGTCTGCTTGGAGGAGTTCAGCGCAATATTGGCATTCAGGGTCAACGGATCGATCGGCCTGGCAGTCGCCTGAAGCTCGGTGCCCAGCACCCGATAGGTCGGACCATTCACCGTAAACGCAAGATTGCCGTAAACGCCTGGGTCGAACAATGTCGCCTGAACGTTGTTCCACCTTTCGTCGTAGAACGCACCATCGAGTATGAGTCGGTGGTCGAGCAACGTCGCCTTGTAGCCGACTTCGTTGTTCGTCAGATTATCGGGCGCATAGAAGAACTGCATGTCCGGCGCGCTGCGGTTGTACCCGCCCGGCCGGTAGCCCTGGGACCAGGTGTAATACACCATGACGTCGGGCGTCACCTTATAGGTCACGTTGGCACGGCTCTTGAAGCCGTAATCCTTGTTGTGCAGCTTGTTGGCGTCCAGGCTATGCGCGCCGACGGTGCAAGGTGACGCTTCGGAGTACGGGCCCGAGTAGATACTCGTGCCGCAGCCGAAACCACCGGCGAACGAACCTTTCTCGTATTCATCGAACGCGAACCAGCGTGTGCCGCCGGTCACGGTGAGCACATTCGGAATGATATCGAAATCAACCGACCCGAATGCCGCATATTGCAAATAGCCGCGCTTGGCATCGGTGAAAAATCCGGTGTCCTGCGCGCGCGGGTATGGATCGCTCACATCGCTGCCAGGTGCCGGCCCCAGGGGCGTGCCGGGCGCCGTGCGATAATCGAAATTGGTCTGTTCCTTGACCAGGAAGTCCTCATAATACACGCCGCCGATCGCGCGCACCCGCCAGTCGTCCGGCGTGCTGGCCCGGAATTCCTGGCTGACATGCTGGTCCTGTTCGTGATCGTCCCATACCGCACTTGGCGAGTAGCATTTGGCCTTGCCGGTCGGCGACTTGCCTGGCGGCAGGCACTGGTAATAGTCGGCATAAACGCCGCGCGCGTAATTGGTATAATCCTGCTGCGACGTTGTGTGGCGAACGAGATAGGCGCCATCATAAACCAGGCTCAACGGGCCGGCGCGGCCATTGATCGTCAGCGCGGTATTCTCGAACTGGTCCTCGCTATAGGTCGAATTGAATGTCTGCACCGAAAGATCGGGCAGTTTCACGGGGTTGCTGCCGGAGGCGTAGGGCTCCTCATAAAACACGCCCTGCGCGTCGAGCCGCTGGGAGGACTCGGTCAGCAGCGCGCTCCAATCTTCGTTGAACCTGTATTCCAGCTCGGCGCGAAAACCCTCGTAGGTGACAGGGTTGATGTCCTTCTTGGCGTAATTGAAATTGTTGGCGGAATTGCTGGCGTTCGCCGGCCCGGGAATATTGTTGGTATAGCCCGCGTAATAAATGCCCTTGTCGGTCGCCTGGCGCGTGAAAGTGCCCGGAACGTTATTGATATAGCCGCCCCGGTGGTCGTCATACCCGGTGACGCGAAGGGCCAGCACGTCCGGCACGATCGGTATGTTGAGGGTGACGTCGATATCGCCGCTGGGCGCGCCGTGCGCGGTATCGGCGCCGCCAATGTCAATCGTGCCGCCGTATTTGTTCAGATCCGGCTTGTTGGTGATGTAGCGCACCACACCGGCCTGCGCACCCGAGCCGAACAACGTGCCTTGCGGGCCCTCCAGAACCTCCACCTGCTGCAGATCGACGGCATAGACGTCCAGGTTTCTGCCGGGAACCTGTTCGGAAACGTCATCGAGATAAACGGCCACGTTCGGAAACGAACTGATGACGCCGCTTTCCTGGTTGCCGCCGCCGCCAAGGGCCAGGCCGCGAATATAGATATCCTCCTGCCCAGGGCCGTAGCCCGCCACCGTCACGTTGGGCAGGGCGGCCACCAGATCGTCGAAATTCTCGACGTTCATCCGCTTCAGCGTGGCTCCGCTGAGCACCTGAACCGACACCGGCACATCCTGCAGGTTCTGCACCCGGCGCTGCGCCGTGACGGTCACCTCTTCAATGCCTGTCGCCTTTTGCGGGACCGGTGCCGTGGTTTTTTGCGCGGTCAGTGTGCCATCCGCGGGCGGGGCGGGCTGGGCCTGCGCCACCGAAACGACCACGGCGCCCAGCGCCACGCCACACAGCAGCCGTGTCCGAATGCCGCGCCACCCCATGCCGCACCCGGCATCACGCTGAATATCTGTAGCCATTTCGATGAGCCCCCCGACTCGATGCAACATCCGATCACAAGCGTGGGTCGG
>Ga0116226_10000774_pt1 | contig 27401 bp, 28 predicted proteins | sample S1TSphfallax_FD_89692 | JGI IMG/M metagenome (GOLD analysis project Ga0116226, IMG submission 89692) | Host-associated microbial communities from peat moss isolated from Minnesota, USA - S1T2_Fa - Sphagnum fallax MG | ecosystem: Host-associated > Plants > Peat moss > Unclassified | place: USA... | reverse complement strand
GATGTGAATTATCGCGGTTCAAGCGGCTATGGCCGCGCCTATCGCGAAAGTCTGAACGGCGACTGGGGTGTCGCCGACGTCGATGATTGCATCGCGGCGGCACGCCATTTGGCCACCACCGGCCGGGTCGATCCGGCACGCATGGCGATCCGCGGCGGCAGTGCCGGCGGCTTCACGGTGCTGGCCGCGCTGACGCGGTCCGACCTCTTTAAAGCCGGCGCCAGCCTCTATGGCATCGCCGATCTCGCTTTGCTGGCCCGCGACACACATAAATTCGAATCGCGCTATCTCGACCGGCTGGTGGGACCGTTGCCCGATGCGGCAGCGCTTTACCGAGACCGCTCGCCGCTCTATCACATCGACAAGCTGACGGCGCCGATCATCTTCTTCCAGGGGTTGGAGGATCGCGTGGTGCCGCCCAATCAGGCCGAAACCATGGTCAACGCCATGGCTGATCGGGGATTGCCAGTCGCCTACTATACGTTTTCGGGCGAAGGCCACGGATTTCGCCGTGCCGAAACAATCCGGCGCGTGCTGGAACTCGAGCTTGATTTTTACGGCAAAATCTTCGGCTTCACGCCAGCCGCGCTGACGGAAAAGGTCGCATTCTTCTCAAATACGCGAGGTATTTGAGCAGTCCGGGATTGACGCGTGAAATTGCCTGTCTATCTAATTAATATAGTATTTTATCGTTAGGGTTATCGGCATGGCGGATGACCTTAACGTCTTCGGCCGAGACTATGGTTCCGACCATCAGCCATGATCGTTTTGGGGTGAAACCCCGGCGAGGTATGGCATGGATCTGATACTTGTCATTGATGACAATGACGCCATGTGCCGAACCATCTCAAGGATGTTGAGCCGACACGGGTTTGGCGTAGTCACATCGCCTAATGGTCATGACGCGCTTAAGCTCTGCGCCGAGCATTCGCCGGTCATGGTCATTACCGACCTCATCATGCCGCGCAAAGAGGGCATTGAAACCATCCGGGCGATTCGCGTGCACCACCCGGCGATCCCGATCCTGGCGATTTCCGGCGGCGGCATGATCAACGAAACGGAGCTGCTGCATTTGGCCAGTGGCCTTGGCGCTCAGGAGACGCTGGCGAAGCCGTTCACTCACGCCCAATTGATCGCCAAAGTCGAGCGATGCCTCGGCCACCCCATTCGGAACGTCGACACATCGACAGAGGACCGGGGTGTTAACGACGTTCATCCGGCGCGTGAGCCGCTCAAGACTTGACCCCGGTGCCGAGACCAACTCTTATGCCGTTCTTGAACCGTGGAGTTCCCGCGATGCAGCCGTTAGATGCCGATCTATTTCTTGTCCGCTATCTTGGAAGTAATCTTCAAACCGCCACGCAGCGCCTGTTTGGCGGAGCCCTGGTCGGATGCCTGATTATTGCACTGATTGTGCGCGTGATCGGCTAGCGCCTGCCGAGGCGCATCACTCGCAGTTGCGGATGTAATGGTTGAAATATTTTTCCGCCATCCGATCCGTAACCACGATGATGCAGACATCGGTCGTATCGAATTCGGGATCGATGACCGCGCCATCGCCAATATAGCCGCCCAGCCTGAGATATCCTTTGATCAGCGGCGGCAGCGCCGACAAGGTCGCGCGCGCGTCAAGTTCGGCGACGGCCGCCTCGACATTGACCTCGCGCTGCGGCAACAGGTCGGTGCGAACATACCGGTGCGGCAAGGCCCGGGCCCGCACTTCTTCCGGCGCCAGATGGTTGTAATGGAGATAAGAGAGCGTCTTCGCCAGAGCCTGCGGGTCGGTTCCCGGCAGGCTGCCGCAGCCGAACATGATCTTGACGCCATGAAACACGACATAGGTCGCAATGCCGCGCCAGAGAAGCTGCATGGTGGGGCGATTACGGTTCGATGGCGCAACACAGGCACGGCCAACTTCGAGAATTTCGCCCTTCACCGCCAGCAGGCGCGTGATATCGAACTCAGTCGCGGTATAGAAGCCGCCATTCGGCTCGGCGGCGCTGCGCCGCAGCAGCCGGTAGGTCCCGACGATCCTGCCGCCCGGCTCACCGTGGCTATGATCGACCACCAGAAGATGGTCGCAATACCGGTCGAATCGATCGAAATCACGGCTTTCGGCGCGCATCTCTGCGGTCGGTTTGGCCGTCATCTCTTCGTAAAAAACCCGATAGCGGAGCCGCTGAGCGGCTTCAATGTCCTTATCAGACCGAGCGATCCGAACCTCTAGATCGCCGCTTCGAATCCCGTCGTAGAGTGAAAATCCCCCAGCGCCGACAAACTCTGCGGCATCTGCTTCCCATCGGCGCACGGCTGCGTCAACCATCCGGTTCCCTACAAGTCTCTGTTGACACCCCCGCGCTCACTGACCGACAACGCCTCATGCTCCCAGCGGTGAGCCATGCCGTTTTCGACGTGAAAAACGCAGGTGGGGAGCGATAACCCCGCCGAACGCTTATATACGGGCTTCATCGCGGTTTTATGACACGGATGCTGTGGTTGCAAGTCTGGCGTTGCCGATGCAGGCGAATCGCCCGCGATTCGGCACGGGGCCGCTTGTCTTGGCAGGCCATTCATGGCTGCGTTGAGCGGATTTCCGTCGCCGTTTCTTGACAGAATCGGACCCCTATGCGCTAGTGCGGGCCGTCGGTGCCGGCCCACACGTCGCCGCCAGTCCTGTTAGGGGCCGGCGATTTTTCGTGTTGATACCGGTCTGGTGATATCGCCTATCGCCCGATACCGATGATCGCTGATTTTCTGACCCTTTGATCGGTCGTAACTGACGACCAGGAGCCTAAAGTGGCACGCAAGACGCCTCTCCAGGATATGCGCAACATCGGCATTATCGCCCATGTCGATGCCGGCAAAACCACCACGACCGAGCGTATTCTTTATTACACGGGGCGGAGCCACAAGATCGGCGAGGTCCATGATGGTGCGGCAACGACCGACTACATGGAACAGGAACAAAAGCGCGGCATCACGATTCAGTCGGCGGCCGTCACGGTGTTCTGGAAGGATCACCAGATCAACGTTATCGACACGCCCGGCCACGTCGATTTCACCATCGAAGTGAACCGGTCGCTGCGCGTTCTGGACGGTGCCGTCGTGGTGTTCGACGGTGTCGCAGGCGTGGAACCGCAATCCGAGACGAACTGGCGCCTGGCCGATAATTACAACGTGCCGCGCATGTGCTACGTCAACAAGATGGATCGGTCCGGCGCGAATTTCCGCCGCTGCCTTGACATGATCAAGTCGCGGCTGGGCGCAAAGCCGGTCTGCCTGCAATTGCCGATCGGCTCGGAAGACAATTTCCGCGGCATGATCGATCTCGTCGAGATGAAGGCCTATATATGGCACTCCGACGAGAAGGACGCCGAATGGGAAGTGGCGGAGATCGATGCCGATGCGATCGCCGAGCGCCTCAAGATCGTCGTTAAGGAAGATCTCGATACGCTGAACGATATCGCGCTCTATCGTCAGGATCTCGTCGAATCGGCGCTTGAGCTCGATGATACGGCGATGGAAGCCTATCTCGAAACCGGCGAGGAACCGTCGGTCGAGATTCTGAAGCAGTGCATCCGCAAGGGCACCAACACCGGCGCCTTCACGCCCGTCCTGTGCGGCTCGTCCTTCAAGAATAAGGGCGTGCAGCAGATGCTCGACGCCGTTGTGTGGTACCTGCCGGCACCAACCGACGTCGAAGCGATCAAGACCGTCGATGAGGAAGGCAATGTCACCGGCGAGCGCCGCTGCTCGGATGATGAGCCGTTCTCAGCACTTGCGTTCAAGGTGATCAACAATCAGTTCGGCGCGTTGACCTTCGCCCGCGTCTATTCGGGCGTTGCGACGAAGGGCATGACGCTCCTGAACTCGACCCGCGGCAAGCGCGAGCGGATCGGCCGCATGGTCGAAGTGTTCGCCAAGGACACCAACCCGATCGAAGAAACCCGCGCCGGCGACATCATCGCCTTCGTGTCGCTGCAGGAAACCGAGACCGGCGATACGCTGTGCGATGCCGCGCATCCGGTCATTCTGGAACGCATGAAGTTCCCCGAGCCGGTGATCAGCGTCTCGGTCGAGGCCAAGACCAAGGGCGATCAGGAAAAGCTGGGTCAAGCGCTGGGTAAGATGGTTCGGGCCGATCCGTCGCTGCGTCTGGAGCTCGACAAGGAATCCGGCCAGACCATCCTGCGCGGCATGGGGGAGCTGCATCTCGAAATCACGATCGACCGGATCCGCACCGAATATGGCGTCGAAGCCAATGTCGGCCGGCCGCAGGTGGCGTATCGTGAAACCATCACGGGCCGCACCGAGCATATCTATACGCATAAGAAGCAGACCGGTGGTTCGGGTCAGTACGCCGAAATCAAGGTCGTGTTCGAGCCGAGAGAGCGTGGCGAGGGCTTTGAGTTCGTTGACCAGATCGTCGGCGGCGCGGTGCCGCGCGAATTCATCCCGGCGGTCGAATACGGTATCAAGACCCAGAAGGAAGAAGGCGTACTCGCCGGCTTCCCGACGGTCGATTTCAAGGCGACCCTGATCGACGGCAAGTACCATGACGTTGACTCATCATCGATCGCGTTCGAAATCGCCGCCCGCGCCTGTTTCCGCGAAGGCATCCGCCGCGCCCAGCCGATCCTGCTGGAGCCGGTGATGAAGGTCGAAGTCGTCACCCCGGAGAATCATCTGGGCGACGTGATCGGCGATCTCAATCGCCGTCGTGGCGTGATCCTGGGGCAGATCGATCGCGGCACCAATCTCGCGGTCGAGGCGCATGTGCCGCTGTCGGAAATGTTCGGCTATATCGGCCAGTTGCGCTCCATGACCTCGGGCCGCGCGACCTTCACGATGGAATTCGACCATTACGAGCCGGTGCCGCGTAACGTCGCCGACGAAATCATCAATACCAAGGGTCCGAAGGACTGATGTCGTTGCCACTGAGCAGCGCGAACAGGCGGCGGAGGAAACTCCGCCGCCTTTTTTGTGTCTACTGATCGGCTTCACATGTTCGCCACCTTGCTCCAATCACCGCTGCGCCACCTGATTTTCGGGATCGGCTATATGCTGATTGTGATGACGGCGGCGACCTCGCTCTATCTCTGGGCCGGCTGGGATCTCGGTGATGCCTTTTATATGGTGATTTTGACCGTGTTCACGGTCGGCTTTGACGAGGTGCGGCCGATCGATACAGTGCTGCTACGCACTATTACGGAATGCACCATCTTCTTCGGCTGTACCGGCATGATCTTCGTCACCGGTGCGTTATTTCAGTTCATCACGATCAGTCAACTCCAACAATTGCTGGGCACGACGCGCATGAAGAGTCAAATCGACCAGCTGAAAGATCATGTGATTGTGTGCGGCTATGGCCGGATCGGCCAGATGCTGGCGCGCGAGCTGAAATCAGCCGGTCGGCGTTTTGTCATTGTGGAACAGAGCGAGGAGCGGCTCGCGACAGCCCGCGAGGCGGGTTATCTGGGCCTCCATGGCGACGCGACGGACGAGGAATGCCTCAAGACCGCCGGGGTGATGCGCGCGCGGACGATTGCAACCGTCCTGCCGGACGATGCGGCCAACGTGTTCATCACGCTGAGCGCCCGCAACCTCAACAAATCGCTGCAGATTATCGCACGCGGCGAGGTGCCGAGCACTGAGCGCAAGCTGATCCATGCCGGTGCCGACCGCGTCGTGATGCCGACCCATATCGGTGCCGAACGCATCGCTGAATTGATCCTGAAGGGCGATAAGGGCGACCTCGCAACGGAATCCTCCGACATTCAGAGAATCGAGTCCGAATTGCTGAAACTCGGGCTCGATCTGGATGTCATGACCGTTCCTGCAACCGGCCCCTGGTCCGGCATGAGCATCGCCGCCATTGAAGCTGAGGGAGGCGGGAATTTTTTCGTGGTGCAGGTCAAACAGCTCAACGGCGACACGCTGACCCGCCCAGCCGCAGATACCGTGATCGAACCCGGAGACGAATTGGTAATCGTGAGCCGCGGCGGCGGTTTAGGGTGAGTGGGTCAGTCGATAGGCACGCAAAGTCAGGTTCTTGCCGTTCGAGTAGTCGAAGCCGCTGACCGAGCCGACGGGGTCCAGCCTATCGTCACGCCCGATCAAAGCGTGCCGGAACGCCGCATCATCGCCGCCGGTAATCAACGCCAACCCGACTTTGCCCGATAACAGATCCGCTGCCGCGCGATCGGGCGTCGCGAGATCGGTATCGGTTCCGAGCAGAAACACGATGCTGGGCTCCGAATAGCCGCTGATCGCGACCCGCTCGTGCTTCTCTCGGTGGTCATCGGCCAGCGACGCCGCCGACCGGCTGAGCCAAAGCGGGTCGAGACTTGGCAGAACGATACCGAACCCCGGCGTCAGGATGCAGAGCGACGCGATCACCGCCATGATCGCGGAGCCGGTCCCCAAATAGGCGCGGTCACGCGCCAGGCATTGCCACGCGACAGCAAGCGCAGCGGCCGCGGCGATCGCGCCCGCGGGCATGGCATAGAGTCCGAAATGCACCGGCAGAATCAACACAGCCAAGCCCAGCGCCGCACCCGCGGCCGTCCAGAGTCCTGGGAAGAGCCAGCGGATCCAGCCGCTGGGCTGCACAATGCCTTCCTCGTTCAAAGCGATGCAGGCTCGCGCCGCAGCGAGCGCGAGCGCCGGATAGAGCGGCAAAACGTAATGCGGCAGCTTGGTCGGCACCAATTCGAGCACGATCCAATAAGGAATCACCCAGGCAGCGAGCAATCGCGACGCCGGAAGCCGCCGCGCGCGCCAGAGCCAAAGTCCCGCAATCCCGAGGAATAGCGAGGCCGGCCAGAAGGTTACGGGCAGGAGCGCCAGATAGGTTCCAGGCGGCATGCCATGGGCCTCTTGGCCTGCAGCGACCTTGCCGAGCAGATCCTGGCCAACCGAGTCCCTGATGAACGCGCCGCCCGTATCGATCTCGATCCACGCCAGCCACGGGAGCACAATGGCAAGGGCGAGTGGGACGCCCCAGGCCGGATGCAACGCCTTCAACCACGCGGCCCGACGGTCGGCCAGGACCAAACTACCGGCGGTGAGCAGCGACAATAGCGGTACCACCGGCCCTTTGATCAGGAGGGCAAGCCCTTGCGCGACCCAAAACAGCATAGCGCCCCAGATCGGCAGCCGCTCGCCGCGCCGTGACCCGAGATAGGCGAGTCCGAGCAGGCCCTGTGCCGCGACTGCCGTTGGCAGCATGAGCGCGTCGGTGGTGGCAACATGCGCCTCGAACACAAGATCGACCGTCGAGGCCAGTAATGCAGCCGCGATCAGAGCCGTGCGCCGATCGAAGATTGCCGCCCCGATCCCAAAGGTCAGCAACACGGCCGCAACGGCTCCGGCTACCGACACCAACCGGTAGGGCCACGGTGCCGACGATTGCGGTGTGCTGAACGCAGCCACAGCGGCCGCCTGCATCCAGTAAGCCCCAGCCGGCTTTTTGTTGCGCGCCTCGTCCTGAAACCGAATGCGGACGAAGTCACCGGTCTCCAGCATTTGCCGCGTCGCCTGCATATAGCGCGGCTCATCCCGGTCGATCGGCGGCAGGGTAAAGAGCCCCGGCAAAAACAGCGACAGGGCCAGCAGGCTCAGCAGCACCCAAGGGCGCCAGCCATCAGCCAGATGGTCAAGGCGGACAGCACTAAGACCGGGTCTAAACATGAACCCGGTCTTAGAGAGTAATTGCTGCGGACTCAACCACATGGCCCCACATCAGAGCCCCTCTCTGCCCTTTAGGGCGGAGAGGCTGGGAGAGGTGGGTACGCGCGTAGCGCGAGAGCTTGCAGGCTCAGCGCTCCGCATTAGCGTCAGGGCGACGAAATTTGGTCTGAAATATTAGTGGCTTACGCCATCCCCCTCTCCCTGCCCTCTCCGCCCCAAAGGGGCAGAGAGGGTTCTTGGAAGCGTTAAGACGCGTTGGTCAGTGCCTGCTGCAGGTTTGACGAGCCCGGCTGTACCGGAACGTCACGCTTCACCAGGATATCGACCGGGTTCTCGGCGTGTCCGTAATAACCCGCATTGTAGGTATCGCGCGGCTTGATCAAGGAACCGTTCAGCGTCAGGCCGGCATAGGCGCCGGTCGACGAGGCCCAGACCACGATATCGGCGTTGAGATGGCTCGTCGTATCGGCTTCCGCCATCGAGCCCAGCGTGACGATCGCAAGACCGGCCTGAGCGCCGACCTTGAACTCGTCCTGCATGAAGGCATTCATCGCCCGATCGGACAGCACGATCAGGACGAGTTCAGACTGTTGCAGCCCGATTTGCAGACCGAACGAGGCCGATGCCAGCGTATAGAAGGCCGGCTGGCTCCAGCCGCCTTGTCCGGTGCGCGTCAGCAAGACGGCATCGCCGCCCTCGCCGCCGAAGAAGAAACCGCCCTTAACGAGCGACGGAACGATCATGATCCCTTTCGCCCGCCGCATCAGATCATGCGCATTGCCGAATTCCTTATCGCGATGAAGATCATCGACCGTGATGCGTGCGCGATCGATCAGATTCTGTTCATCGGAGGCGGCATTCGCACGGGTCGATACACCACCGAGTGTCAGCGCCACGCATGCTGCCGCGGCGATAGTCTTGAGATTGAGCATCGTGGGTAATCCTTGTGTTTCGTTGTCGGGACCGCTAACGCCAAACCCCATTGCTGGTTGCATGATTTTGACGCAGAGCGGATCCTCTGATTTCAAAACCCGACGGTGGAACCAGTTCAGCGGAATGGCAAGAACCAAGCCATCACCGTTCCGTTTCAGTGGGTTAGAAACCTAGTTTCCCTTAAAAACGAGCGGCAACCCGGCAGCAACAAACACGACTCGGTCTGCAACGGCCGCGATGGATTGGTTGAGTCGGCCGGCATGATCCCGGAAAATTCGGGCCAGCGCATTGTCCGGAACGATGCCGAGACCGACCTCGTTGGCAACCAGAACGACCGGCCCGGCACAGTGGGCAATGGCGTTAACTAGGGTCGCGATCGCGGGTTCGACCGCGTCTTCTCTCATCATGAGATTGGTCAGCCACAGCGTCAGGCAATCGATCAGAATCGGTCGTTCGCCGTCTGCGACATCGTCTAACAGGCGCGCGAGCTCGATCGGCTCCTCGATCAGATGCCACCGCCCATCCCGACCGGCTTGGTGATGCTGAATGCGCGCCGCCATCTCATCGTCACCCGGGGTTGCCGTCGCGACATAGAGCGCGCGCGGCGCAGCGCTGAGTACCAACGCTTCGGCGTAGCGGCTCTTGCCCGATCGCGCCCCGCCCAGCACCAACGTCACCCGCGGAAGGCCGTTCATGCCATTTCGTCCAGAACCGAAGCGGCAACCAGACGGCGCGCGATCTCGGCACAGTCGAGCGCATCTGCGCCGATTTGGTCGGCAATCGCGATCAGATCCTGCGCCCCATCAGCATAAGCAAGCAGATTCATCATCGTCCTGACCGACCCGGCGCTACCGCGCTGACTGAGTGTTGGGTAGAGCCCCCGCCGGCCGAGCTGCGGCTCGCAGGACTGGCGCGCACGGTAGCGACGATTGGCTTCCAGTGTCGCGAGGCAGGACTGGAAGAGCTCAAAGGATTGTTGAAGCCCGGTGGGCGTCACGAGGCTGAGATCGTCGAGCGATGTGTGATACTCAGGATATGTCCCATATTTCGATCGCATGATCGACACGACCGGCAAGTCGACGCCGGGGCTGCAATATTGCCGCTCATCGCTACCGCGGTCGAGGAAGCTGTAGCGGTTGAACCCGCCGACGCGTCGGTTCAGCACATGCAGCGCCACGCGATCCGCCAAGGTGTCGCCGCGACGAGATGGAAGAAATGACCAGGCGCGCTCATCACCGATACAGGTCATGATAAATCCCGCCACCACATCGCGGCGCAGCGCCTCGAGATGGCGGCTCAGATAGACGATCGCACCCAGCGTCTCCGGCAAGAACAGCAGCCGATAGGACAGGCGCCGGTTGGGCAATTGTTTCAGCCAGCGCCCGAGCGCTGCCGTCACAACCGGACCGGATAGCTCGTTATTCGCCATCGAGGGATGGCAGATATAGGTCGAGAGCAGCACCTCCTGCGGCGACTCTCCAGGAATCAGCACTTCACCGTAATTCATGATGCCGGGTGCGAGCGTGCTGTCGATCACAACCCGGTAGGTCCCATCGCGCAGGCTTTGCCGCTGCCGGTCAGACAGGCAAAAGCCCCAGCGCGGGCTGTAATAGGAGGTCACGTAAGGGATCGCGTCCGGCTGCTCGGGCAGGGAATGCAAATGGGGCTGCAATTCCGCCAGCGTCATAATGCGATCAACCGGCGTTGAGTACCCGACCACATGGAGCGTATGGCGAGCGACATCGACGATCCGTTCGCCTTCACTGTTCTCCATATAGGCGGCGCGGAGCGTCCATTCGTCGGGAACGATCCAGTCAAAGGCTTCTGTACCACTGGATACGGAGTGGACGGCAAGGTCAGGGAGGATCCGCTTAAGATAGGCAAGCGTCTCCCGCACGCCAGGTCCGGTGAGGCTGCGCGGGATGGGAAACAGGTCCTTCATCCAGCCATGGAGTTCGTGCCCGATGCCACTCATCGGACCGTCGCTCCCTCACGGATCAGGCTGGCCGAATCTTCCCTCAGCATCGCAAGCGCGGCCCGCTCGAACTCGAGCGCGCGCACGGTCAGCAGCTTGACGCGGCCGATATCGACCGAGGCGAGCTTGCCGGTTTCCGTTAATCGCGTTTGCAGGCGTCTGAGATCGATCTGGCTGTCCCGGGTCAGGTCCCGCACGAAATACCGGCATTGCGTCAGAGGACCGCCGGCAATCCGGCCGCTGAACATTTTGAAATAGCGGTAATCCACCTGCGCCTGCTGCTCGACATAATGGGTGAAGGTGAGGGAGAACGGGCAGGCCAGACAGGCGAGCCAGCAATCCGGCCTGGCCAGTGCGGCGAACAGCGATTGCGGCCCAAAGCAATCGTCGATCGCTGTACCAACCAGTTCATCCGCGAGATGCCCTGACGCCGAGACGCTGAAAATCGGGTGGGGCGATCGCATGGTTCCCGGCCGCAGCCGAAACCGTTCGGCCAGCAACCCCATACCGGTCACCGGCTCCGCGGGATCGAAATCCAGTCCCTTGGTGAAACTGTAACTGAAAGCCGGCATGACCAGCGTTCCTTGTGGCTGCAGCGCGTCCATGATGCCATCGAGCAGCGCGTCCAACTTGGCCTCACGGCCGGGCGGGGACATTTGGGCGGCCGCCATCGCATCGGCGTGCAGCATCAGACAATCGCCGGCCGCAATACCACACGCCCGAAAGGCGGCGGCGATATCGCCGCGATCGATGCTGCTCCGGCTCACGGCACCCCCAGCGCCACCAGCAACACGGCAATCTCCGCAATTTGCTCGGCAGCACCCAGCACATCGCCGGTATAGCCCTGAATCTGGCGCCGCGCGATCATCGCCATGATGATCGCCGCTCCGCCCGCAGCCGCAACGGCAGCGATGCCGTACGGCGCACCAAGACCGGCGACGGAGATCACGATGGCGAACAGAATCGCCGCGAGTACGTGGCGCGCCGGTGGCCTGCCAGCCCGAACCGCGAGCCCATCCACGCGCGCCGATGGCAGCAGCCACATCATTCCCGGTAAAACCGCCCGCGCCGAGGCATGGGCCGCGACCAGTCCGCCTAATAGCTGAGTGTGGCCGAGCTCGCTCAAGACGCCGATGCTGGTGGCGCGCAAGCCGGTCGCGATAATAAGGGCCATCACGCCGAAGCTGCCAATATGACTGTCCCGCATGATCTCAAGCTTGCGCTGCCGCGTCGATCCGCCGCCAAATCCATCGACGGTATCGGCAAGCCCATCTTCATGGAGCGCGCCGGTCAAGAGCGCGGTCGTCGCAACAATCAGCAGCCCAATGCCGAACGACGGCAGATTACTGATGCTCGCGACCAACCCGGCCAAGCCGGCGATGCCCCCAACCAAGGCGCCCACAATCGGGAAACTCCAGGCACCCTGCATCGGGCTGACCCCAACGCCGCCGACCCCGCTCGGCAGCCGCAACCGCGTGAGGAACGTCAACGCCGCCGTGAATTGTGCGCCGGATTGGATCAGCGCCTTTGACATCGAACCATCGCACCACTGTCGTTGGACTCGCCCTCACGCTACATGATAAGCCCACGCCACGGTAGGATCGGATCGGGACGGTTCGCGGATTCACCGTGTCGACATTCCCGACTTTTTGACCAAATAAGGATTCATGATGGCTTCGCCCCCGGTGACGCTCGACGAAATGCGCAGTTTGCTCGCCGCTTTGCCTGGCCCGGATCTTGAGGCCGGCTCGGCGGCGCTGCTGCATGATCGCACCCTGACCAAGCCCGCTGGTTCACTCGGGCGGCTGGAAGCCATCGCTCAATGGATGGCGACATGGCAAGGCAAGTACCCGCCGCAGCTACGCCATCCGCGCGTTGCCATCTTTGCCGCAAGCCATGGCGTCGCCGCTCGCGGTGTCTCGGCGTTCCCGCCCGAGGTCACGGGCCAGATGGTGCAGAATTTCATCTCGGGCGGCGCCGCAATCAATCAGCTCTGCGAAATCGTCGATGCGGATCTTCGCGTCTATGAAATGGCGATCGAAGAGCCGACCGAGGATTTCTCGGTGGCCCCGGCCATGACCGAGGAGGACTGTGCCCGGGCGATGGCCTATGGGATGATGGCGGTTGAAAGCGGTATCGATATCCTGGCACTGGGTGAGATGGGTATCGGCAACACCACATCGGCGGCCGCGCTGTGCCTTGCGCTGTTCGGCGGCGCCGCATCCGACTGGGTCGGGCCGGGCACCGGCGTCACCGGTGATCGGCTGGCGCAGAAAACGGCGATCATCGACGAATCCGTGGCGCTGCATCGCACGGCGATGACCGACCCGTTCGAAGTTCTGCGCCATGTCGGCGGGCTGGAACTAGCCGCGATCGCCGGTGCCATCCTCGCGGCGCGGCAGGGACGCGTGCCGGTCCTGCTCGACGGGTTCACCTGCACCGCCGCCGCCGCCGTGCTCTATGCCGCGGACCGGCGGGCGCTTGACCATTGCATCGTCGCCCATCGCTCGGCCGAGCCCGGCCACACGCGCTTGCTCGACGCGATCGGTCAGACGCCGCTGTTCGATTTCGGCATGCGGCTCGGCGAGGCGTCAGGCGCGGCACTAGCCATCGGCATCGTCAAAGCCGCACTGGCGTGCCATACCGGGATGGCAAGCTTCGAGTCCGCGGGGGTCAGCGGGAAGACGGCGTGAGACGGACAGGATCGATAACCGGCGCCCTCCTCGCCTGCCTTGTCGCCATGCCGGCAGAGGCGGGCGATCTCGTCGTTCATATCACCGATCTGCATAATAACGCGGGGCATGTTCGGGTCAGCCTGTTCGATAGCGAGCGGACCTGGCTCGACGAGAAGCGCTCGCTGACCGATATCACCGTCCCGGCCCAACGCGGCACGGTGACCGTGACCTTCCCCAACCTACCGCGCGGCCGCTACGCGATCGGCACGATCCATGACGAGCAGGATCACGGCGGGATGGTTTTCGACCTGCTGGGCCTGCCGGAGGAAGGCTTCGCCTTTTCCCGCAACGTGCGTCCGTTCCTCGCCGCCCCCAGCTTCGACAGCGCGGCGGTGCAGGTCGGGGATAAGAAAACCGAGATCACGATAAAGATGGTTTATCCGTAGCGAGCCGGTATTCCATCCTCCTCCGCACAGCGGGGGAGGATTTTTCATCGCCGCCGCACCCGACAAATCAGCCACAGCAGCACCATGGCAAGCGAGGGCGCCACGAAACACAGGAGCTGCATCTGTGGCCAGTGCGGCACGATCAGGCCGGACATCCAGGCGAACTCATCCTTGATATGCTGCGTGGCCTCGAGCTTTTGTTCGACCTCGCGTTCGGCGCGCGCGAAGAAGAAGATCACCGGCGGCAAGGTCGCCAACAGATCGGCCTGCGGCACATAACGGCGGCGCAGGAACCAGAGCATCGGAAACGCGTAGAGCAGCGCGAAGATGACATGCTCGGCCCAGTTATGCCATGGCTGGGCGACCCACCAGGACAGCGTCACCTTATTCGCCGAGGCCGAGCAGCTTGCCCTCGCGCCGCGCTGCGCGGAATGCAGTGAGAAAGGCGAGCGCGCCGAGGGCGATATAGACGAGATCCAGTAGGAAGGCGGTCCGCGCCTCGGCCCAGTCGACCCGGCCGCTGAGCACCAGCGTACGCATCCCTTCAAACACATGCGATGTCGGGAGACCCCAAGCGACATATTGCAGCCAGACGGGGAGCACACTCACCGGATAATAGACCGCCGAGATCGGGCTCAACAGAAAGACCGCGAGCCAGGCGAGGCTTTCGGCACCCAGCCCGTTCACCATAACGACCGCGATGATCATCAGCCCGATCGCCCAGCCGAGCAGCGTCAGCAGGACAAAGAACAGGATCAGCGGCAGTCCCATATCGAAGATCGAATAGCCGAAGAACGGGATCGCCAGCAGTGCTGCCGGCAGGGTTCCGACCAGCACCCGAATGATACTCATCACAATCAGCGAGCCGACCCATTCGGCGGGTCGGAGCGGGCTGACAAACAGATGCCCCAGATTGCGCGCCCAATATTCCTCCAGGAACGACACGAGAATGCCGAGCTGACCGCGGAAAAACACATCCCATAGCAAGACCGCGCCCAGCAGCACGCCGAATGCCTGTCCGAGATAACCCCCCTGATTGCGCATGAACTGGCTCATAAAGCCCCAGATCACCATCTCGAGCGTCGGCCAGTAAATGAGTTCGACCACGCGCGGCCATGAGCTGCGCAGCAGATAGACATGGCGCAGAACCATAGCCTGGATCCGCCCAAGGGACGTGCCCTGCGGCCGGGCTGGCGCGATATCGGGTGCCATCGTGCTCATTCCTCGACCGGTGCGCGGGCGATGGTAAGGAACACCGCTTCGAGATCGTCATGGCCATAACGATCGAGCAGCCCCGCGGGCGTCCCGCGATCGACGATCCGCCCGGCCCGCATCATCACCACCTCATCACATAGCCGCTCGACCTCACCCATATTATGCGAGGCGAGCAGAAGCGTGGCGCCACAGCGTTTCTGATAGGCTTCCAGATAGGACCGCACCCAATCACCTGTGTCGGGGTCGAGCGACGCGGTCGGCTCGTCGAGCAGCAGGAGTTCCGGATCGTTGATCAGCGATTTCGCCAGCGAGACGCGGGTTTTCTGGCCGGCCGATAATTTGCCATAGCGGCGCTCCAACAGCGTATCGATCTGCAGATCTTCCGTCAGCATCGCGATCTGTCGCGCGCGATTCGGCACGCTGTAGAGCCGGGCATAGACCTCAAGATTTTGTCGGACCGTCAGGCGGTGCGGCAGGTCGACATAGGGCGAGGAGAAATTCATGCGCGGCAGCACGCTGTAGCGGTCTTCCGCCAAATTACGGCCGAATATCGCGATGCGCCCGCTGGTCGGGGTGAGCAAGCCCAGCAGCATGGAAAGTGTGGTGGTCTTGCCCGCGCCATTGCCGCCGAGCAGCCCCACCGTGGCCCCTCTGGGTACGGAAAAGCTGACTTTATCGACTGCGGTCACGCCGCCAAACCGCTTGGTTAAATCGTCGACATCAATGACCGGATCGGAAAGCATCCCTTGGATATGCCACGCGAACCATGGGACGACCAGTGCCGAAGCGCGGGACCTGCACCTTGTTCTCGCCATAATCCCGCCAACATGAGGGGATATGAAACAGGTGCGTCCTACATGAGGTCGCTCAGAAAGAGGCGTACTCCCGAATGACGGAATCGTCGTTCGACCGGAATGACAGGCTTGCCCACCCGCCCATCGAGGGCGGACGCGTCAGCCTGCGCATGCTGGTGACGATCCGGTGGATCGCCGTCGTCGGTCAGACCATCACGCTGTTGATCGTACATTTTCTGCTGGGCTTTCCCTTGCCAATTTCCTTGGCGCTGGGCGTGGTCGCTGCATCGGCGCTGATCAATATTGCAAATTCGCTGCAACAGCCCGGGTCTGTCCGGCTCAACGATCGCGATGCGGTTATGTATCTGGCCTATGACGTGGTCCAGGTCGCGGCATTGCTCTACCTCACCGGGGGATTGCAGAACCCGTTCGCGCTCCTCCTCGTCGCCCCCGTCACGGTCGGGGCGTCGATCCTATCGCGCGGCGCAACAGCGTTGCTCGCCGGGATGTCGGTGAGCGCGATTACAGTGCTCGCGGTCTGGCATCTCCCGCTGCCCTGGGACGAGGATATGCTGAATCTCCCATCGCTTTATATTCTGGCGGTGTGGCTGTCGCTATCGCTCGCGACCTTGTTTCTCGCGGCCTATATCTGGAATGTCGCCGAAGAGGGGCGTCGGATGAGCGACGCGTTTGCGGCGACACAGATGTCGCTCGCGCGGGAGCAGCGCGTGTCGGCGGTCGGTGCGCTCGCCGCCGCGGCGGCCCATGAGCTGGGCAGCCCGCTCGGTACGATCGCTGTAGTCGCCAAAGAGCTGGCGCGTGATCTGCCGCCAGGCAGCCCCTATGCCGAGGATGCGCAATTGCTGCTGTCGGAAACGGCGCGCTGTCGCACGATCCTGGCCGCCTTGTCGAAACAGCGCGATGCCGATGGCGGCGCCCCGTTCGAAACATTGCCGATCAGCGTGCTGGTCGAAGCCGCGGGCGAGCCACATATGCGCAGCGATACCGCGATCGTGTTCGATACGGATGGCGATCCGATCAGTCAGCCCTCCATCATCCGTAGTCCGGAAATCATGCATGGGCTGGGGAATTTCATTCAGAACGCGCTGCAATTTGCCGAACATCAGGTGGAGGTGATGACGTCCTGGGACGGCAATGTGGTACAAATCGAGATCGCCGATGACGGCCCAGGCTTTCCGTCCCACGTACTGGCGCGGCTGGGCGAACCCTATTTGAGCGGTCGAAGCGACGCGGATGGAGAGCATATGGGGCTGGGGATCTTTATCGCACAAACCTTGTTGCAAAGAACCGGCGCGACGGTGGAATTCGCGAATGGACCCACCGGCGGGGCAGTGGTGCGAGCCATTTGGTCACGCCGGTCCCTCAAAATCCCGGACGCTTCCCCCCGTCCGATCCCCTTGTTCGAGGAGAGCATCGTATGAGCGAACTTCAATCCCTGACCGCGGAACGTCGCGTCAATGCGGACCCTGTCGATCGGCCAATCGACACACTGCCGGATGACGAGCGCAGCCTGCTCGTCGTCGATGATGATAGCCCGCTTTGCCAGCGTCTGGCCCGTGCCTTGGAGCGGCGTGGCTTCTTGGTGAGTACCGCGGAGAGCGTGGCGGCAGGCGTTGCTGCTGCGGGGGAGCACCCGCCCGCCTTTGCCGTCGTCGATCTCAGGCTTGGCGATGGCAGCGGACTCGATGTCGTGAGCGCGATCCGTGACGTCCGCCCGTCGGCGCGAATTGTGATGCTGACCGGATACGGCAATATTGCGACCGCCGTTGCCGCGGTGAAGGCTGGGGCGATCGATTATCTGCCCAAGCCTGCCGATGCGGATGCGGTCGAACGCGCCCTGCTGGCTCGGACCGGACTCTTGCCGCCCCCGCCGGAAGATCCAATGTCGGCCGATCGCGTACGATGGGAACATATTCAGCGGGTCTTCGAACAATGCGACCGCAACGTGTCTGAGACGGCACGGCGCCTCAAAATGCATCGTCGGACCCTACAGCGGATCTTGAGCAAGCACGCGCCGCGCCACTGACGCGGCTTGCTCCTTGTCGGATGATTTGAGGTTCCTTGACCTCAATTCAGCGCGCTTGCGCCGACGCTCATTGCAGATGCGGGGGCAATGACCTTACGGTCACAAATCGCATGGCGCAGCATGTCCACCAGCGCCCTTTGATCAATCGGTTTGGTCAAGACGGCCCTGGCACCCAGCAGCATCATGGCGTCAAGGCAGGAATCACGACCGGGCGATGTGCTGCCCGTCAAACAGATGACCGGGATATGCAGTGCTGTGTGACGGACCGCACGGCAGATTTCGATTCCGTCCATTTGAGGCATATAGAGATCCGTTACAACGGCATCGATCGGCGCGGATCTCAGCAACTCTCCAATACCAAGCCCGTTTTCCAGGGCCATGACGTCGAAACCTTCCCGCTCCAGCAGGTCCGTGAGATAGCCCCGGAACCAGTTATCATCATCGATCACGAGTACCATCGGCATAGCGTTTGCTCCCCACAAGTTGATGGGAGGACTATACTCGGAGCCGGGCCCAATTACCGGTTGCACTCGGTATGGGGTCGGCGGGATTTCGTACAGGATGGGCGCTATACGGATGGACAGCTCTATGGCCTGATGGGAGCCGGCCCGTTATCCTATTGGATCAGAGGCAGACGCAATTCGGCGGATATGCGCTCCCAGGAAAGAGACCGTAACTTTGATTGACGAGCGCCGCAGCAAAGCAGGGAAAATCGGGTCGCCACCGGCCGGAACGCGACTCTATGCGGTCGGAGATATTCACGGCTGCCGTGACCTGTTGGCTCGCCTTCATGACCAGATCCGCGGCGATGCCGCCCGATCAACGGCCGAGCGCTTTGTGATTGTCTATCTAGGCGACTATGTTGATCGGGGGCCGGATAGCAAAGGTGTTATCGACCTGCTGCTCAACGCACCGTTGCAAGGTTTTGAGGCCGTCCACCTCATGGGCAATCACGAGCTGGAGATGCTCCAGTTCGTCCAAGGCGATGCACCGCGGTTTGACTGGCTGAGCTATGGCGGTCTCGAAACATTGAGGTCATATGGCGTCGAGTTGCCTCGCAAATTGGCGGCCCGAGAGCGCATCCGCGAAACCTTCGCGGCTGTCTTCCCTGACGCGCATCGGGAATTTCTGCGATCACTCCGCCATTCTTACCAGGAAGGCGATTTTTTCATGGCGCATGCCGGCGTGGCGCCCGGCATTCCGTTGGACCAGCAAATACGGGATGATCTCATTTGGATCCGCATGCCGTTTCTGAAAAGCGATGCGGATTTTGGGAAGACAGTGATCCATGGCCACACAATCGTCGAGCGGCCGGAGGTTCGGTCCAATCGGATCGGTATCGACACCGGCGCATTTCGCTCAGGTCGACTGACGGCAATCGTCCTGCAAGACGGCAATATGGATTTCCTGAAGACATAACCGGCCTGCTTCGCGCGGCGGACCGCACAAAAACCGCCTCTCCACCGCAATCGGGCAGAGAGGGAGAAGCAGCAAATCTTTCCGAGCTCTAGAGAGCTTTGATGTGACGAGCATGTTCACGCGATCAGACGATTCTGTCTGATCGCGATCTGCTCTAAAACCGATGGATCCACTGGGTGTTGAAGATCGTCCCAGACGTGCCATTACGGTTTAGCACATTGAAATAAAGGTTGAAGTTGAGCGCATCAGATTCACTCACAACATAACGTGCACCGGGCCCAAGATAGACCAAGACCTCCTTGGAATCTGGGATCGTGTAACCGTTTGTCTTGTTGTCGGTCAGCTGATAGATGAAATACCCGTTGATGCCGAGCTCGAAGTCTTTTGTGATCTTCACTGACGTATCGAAATTGTCGTAGATCATCTGACCCGCCTGACCATTTTTATAGGTCGGGCTCATCGGCGCCTGAAGTTCGGATGTCTCCAGATTATACTGGTAATTGAACCGCGTGCTGAATTCGATATCGGGTGTGGGTGCGTAGGTCGCAGCTATATATGGATTAATTGCCCACATGCCGCTGGTTTGATTGACGGCATCGTACTTGTTGATACCACCAGTAGGCGCGAGGATGATCAGCTGGAACCTCCAGGCAAATTCCGGCCTGTCGCCATCCATGTAATAGCGCGACTGATAGATCGGCCCGAACACGGCGTCACCGATATTGAAATTGTTGTTACCCAATTTGACCGGGCTATCCGCAGCGAAATGCGAATTCAAGTCAACAACCGGCAGGGCAAATGAAAACCCGACGCCATCGCCACCGAACGGATGCCAGTCCGTCGTGTAGGAAATCTGAGTTAGGCTGACGAACACCTCGAGATCCGTGTTCTTGAAGAAGGGGAGCGCACGCCCATTCGACCCGTTGATTGAATCGAGGCTCTCATAACGGCCATATTGGAGCAGCGTAAAGCCTTCGGTTACGCGGCCAAAACCGTCGTAAAAGCTCGTGCTGCCATAGTTGCCGGCCGGCGGGACAGTAACTGCCGATGATTGCGGAACCGACTGCGCAGACGCAGCCGCTGAAAATACGCCCGCGCCGAGGGCGAATGCCCCCAGAAGAGTTTTAACCTGGAACTCAATCATAGCCTACCCCTAGTTGTTCACTTTTACTTGGAAAGTACCCTGCTCAGCCTATCGGTATTTGCTTTTGCAAAGGTTAAAACGAAAATTTTGCGTCCGCCTCACCTTCGGCGATGACATGCCCAGCCATCGCCTTCAGCGCGGCCGGCGCAAAAAACTGGCCTGTGAGCGGCAGCGTTGCTACGTCGAGCGCAAAGACCTGGAATTTGTAGTTATGCACACGCAGATCGTTGGTAGGCGGGCATGGCCCGTCATAGCCGCCATAGGGCCCCTTCATCGAGGCCGGCGCGGTCGGGCGAACATTGAAATAAGGCCAATAATCATTCGTGCCGCGCACGCCGATCTCGGTCGCTCCGATCGGTTTTCCGCCGGGAACAAAGTGATCACCATCGGCACCCGGCTGAAGCTGGTGCGTCGTGGGCGGAATATTGATCAAGACCCAGTGATAGATATCCATACGTGGCGAATCGACGGCGATGGTCACACCTGGCTTGTTCAGCAGGGAAAGATCGGTCGGTACATCCGGATCGATCATGATCACGACATAGGATTTTGTGCCCGCCGGCCCGGCCGACCAGTCGAGGCCCGGGCTCTTGTCTTCCGGCTTGGCGCTGGATCCCGGTGGCATGCAGAAAGCCGATGACAGCGGCAGATCCCCAGCCGGGGTAAGATTGGTCACTTTTACCGTCAAAGAGGCGGGGCCGTCCGCGGCCGCGACGCCGTGATACCCGAACGCCGAACACGCGATTGCAGCAAAAAAGAACGCGCGAACTTGCGCCACAATCATCTCCCCCGGCCTAGCTTTGTTGTTTGTTAGAAAAGTGTCACATAGATCCTGGGGACCTGCGCGCCGGAACCAATCAGATTTTAGCCCGATCCGATCATTTACCGTGTCCTGCCATCCAATAGGTTCAGGATCCCTGAATGATTGCCTGCTCGATGCGAGACGGCAGGTACCCATAAATCTGCTTGAACCGTTTGGCGAAATGCGAGAGCGACGCATAGCCGCCAATCAACGCGGCCTCGGATACTTGAGTGCGGCCTTCCATAAGCATCGTTCGGGCCGCGCTCATACGCTCCGCCGCTAAAATCTCGCGGAAACTATGCCCCTCCAAGCGCAGATGTCGGCGCAATGTGGGCTCGGTCGTGCACAGCTCAGCGGCAATGCTTGCGACCACCCACTGACGCGACGGTGCGGCACGAACCACTGCCCGGACCGCGTCGCTCATGGTCGAGACCTTGCGATCGGGCCGCAAGGGTGCCGCGCCGCACTCCGCCAGCATCAGCAGGATCTCGCGCAGCCGCTGTTCGGTGACCCGCGGCGACACCTCGATCGTCCCTGCCAGCGCTTCACTTGTATGGAGAATTGCCGAGGCGAGCCCCGGGGAAATCTCCACCGTCGGATCGGGAGACAGGAAGGAACGCGCCAGACAAGACCATTTGCGACGCGCCTCTTCGAGCAATTCGTTGGAAAAGCCCAGAAACAAGGCGCGATAGACCCCGCTCGTCACGTCCGGTTCATTGACGACGTCGACGACGGTGCCTGCGGGTAGGGAAAAGGCCTGACCTGGTCCATATTTGAACAATCGCCCGGCCCAGGCGATTTGCTTTTCGCCTTCAATAACGACGAGCAGGCCGGCGACCGGCATCGAGATGGTCTGGATCACTTCGGTCTGGCGCGTCACGAACGCGGAAATGAAGGAAAATCGATCGCCATGCTCAACTTTCCGCGTATCCCTCAACGCCAACGGGGCAAGGCGCCTTAGTAATTCCCCCTTCGTCACCTTAGACTCCTTGTTCACTCGCTCGATGGCTGACGTTTTTTCCATGTGTCGGGGTGGAGGCGATCTGTTAACCCATCTTGGGCCGTCCGATCGCACCAACTCCGCGGTTTGATCGCGCTCTTACTTATGCCACAATGTAATGGCTACAATCCAATTGGATTGTAGAGTCGCGGCACGCAGGCTCAATGATCGGGCAGCCTTTATGGAGTGCAGAATGGCGCGTGGTAGCAGTCCCCCCAAAAAACTCTCTTACATCATGATGGGGGTATGTTTAGTCTGGACTTATATCGTTATATATCAGCTATATTCGATGACGCGCTCGGAATCCTTCTCTGGCGCCTTGCAATCTAGAATGCTGGTCATATCCAGTGTATTCTTAATCTTATTGGTGCCGTTCTTTGCCTATGTCGTCATATTGGCGATTTACCGGTTTTACCGGAAGGAGCCACGCGCTTAATATCCGGCCGCACCCCCCGCCGGTCGCCTAACATCGTTAGCCCCATACAGCAGCCCGGGAATCAGTTGACCGGATAGCGCCTGATCATCACCGGAACCGGTAGGGCTCGACCGAGGTGCTGCCGGGAGACCGATTTCGATCATCTCCGCCGCGCCCCAGGGCGTCTCCTCCTCCAGCTGATAGCCCATGCCCTTCAGCAAGGACACGGTGTCCGGCGACAGCGCAAATGGCTCCGCCGCGATGACGTCGGGGAGCCATTGATGATGCAGCCTCGGCGCGTCGACCGCCTCGCCCGGTGCCATGCCGTAGTCGATCACATTGATCGCTGTTTCCAGCACGATCGAGATGATTCTGGACCCGCCAGGACTACCCAACACCATCGCAGCATGGCCGTCTTTGGTGATGATCGTCGGGGCCATCGATGAGAGCGGCCGTTTGCCTGGCTCGATCAAATTGCGCTGGCCTTGCACCAGCCCGAACATGTTGGCGACGCCTGGCTTTACCGTGAAATCATCCATCTCGTCGTTGAGAAAGAAGCCGGTCCCCGGCGCGATCACATTGGCGCCGAATGCCCCGTTGACTGTATAGGTCACGGCAACCGCATTGCCGTTCTTGTCGACGACCGAATAATGCGTCGTTTCGGGTTTTTCATGGGGCGGAATCCCGGGCGCAATGTCTGTGGACGGGGTCGCCTTATCCGGCAAAATCTTGGCCCGGATGGCGGCTGCATAGTCCGCCGACAAGAGATGGTCGATCGGATTGGTCACGAACGCCGGATCACCCAGAAGCATATTCCGGTCGACATAGGCGTGCCGCATCGCCTCGACCATGACATGCACGGCGGCTGCGGAATGGAATCCCATTCCATGCAAATCATAGCCCTGGAGAATCGATAGGATCTCACACAAAGTCGTACCGCCCGAGCTCGGCGGCGGCGACGATAAGACCACATAGTCTCGATAGTGACAGCGCAGCGGCTCAGATTCGGTGACGCGATAGGCGGCAAAATCGGCGGCGCTGAAGAGTCCGCCATTGGCCGCGGCCGCGTGGACGACCGCGTCCGCCACTTTCCCCTTGTAAAATCCGTCAGGTCCGAGCTTGGCGATGCGCTCCAGCGTGGCCGCAAGATCCGTCTGCACCAGCCGGTCGCCCGGCTGAAAGGCGCTGCCATCGGGTTTTTGGAAGATCTTAGCGGCGACCGGATCGCTGCCAAAGCGGCTTCTCCCGAAACTCAACAGATCGGTATCGCCGCGCGTCAAGATAAACCCGTCCCGCGCGAGCCGGATCGCTGGCGCCATCACAGTCGCTCGCGGCAGCGTGCCGAATTCGCGCAGCGCCTGATCAAGTCCCATGACCGTCCCCGGCACCGCGGCCGATTTATAGCCAAGCTTGCTGGCGGCGGAGATCGCGTTGCCCTTAGCGTCGAGATACATATCGCGACTCGACGCCGCGGGTGCGGTCTCACGAAAATTAATGAACCGATCGCGCCCATCGGCGAGACGCAGCACCATGAAGCCGCCGCCGCCGATATTGCCGCAGCACGGGTTGACCACGGCCTCGGCATAACCCACCGCAACCGCCGCGTCGACCGCATTGCCGCCTTGCTTCAGAATGTCGAGCCCCACATCCGAGGCCAGATGCTGGGCACTCACAACCATGCCATGGGCCGCCTCGACCGCATCGGGCGATGCCGCGTTTGCCGCAGCGGCCAGACTGATAGCCACCGAGCCGACCAGCACCTTCACGAATCGGATGGCCATCGGGAAATCTCCTCGCAACAATCGATTCGTGGCCGGCGCCACGTCAGCTTTAGTTCTTCGATGGCCCGGCGGGCAGTATGGCCACACAGCGGAGGACAGCATCCATCACGCGCTGTAAATCTTTGACCGGACTGGCAAAATCCTTGCCATCGACTTGAACATGGATCGAACTCGCGGCGGCAAGCTGATTTTGCAATTGCTGGCTCAACGGAACGGCAAAGGCGTTCCCGCCGCCCTCCACCTGCAACTGCATCGCGGTGCGCTGATCAATCTGAAGCTGCAGCGGATAGATCCCGTCCTTGACCTGCCATTTCAGGCCGATGACCACCATCTCAAGCTCACCGGGCAGAGCATTGAAGCCATAGGCCGTCGTATCCATCGAGTCCTGGAGCGCCGTGCAGGTATGGAGATTGGCATGAGGCTTGACACTCCAGCCGCTGATCGGTGCTTCCTGAGCGACGGCAGCATGGGCAAGGGCAGCGGACGCGCAAACGGCGAAGACGAGGCGATGCATCAAATAATCCGTTTCCAAGCAACGATCGGCGCACTATGCCCAGGCATGGCGCAATTGGAAAGCGGCGTGACCTAAGATTTTAGGGCGCGAAAGCGCGCGGTTCGATGCCGAGCCGTTCCCGCATCGCAGTGATATCGAACGGGCGATCCTCGACCAGCCTTGCCAGCGACGGCCCGATTGGACCCAGCGGTAATTGTCCGGCGAGACGGAACGGCCAAGCTGGCAGGCCGAGCGTCCGCAATCGAAGATGACGCCGTGCCGCGATCGTCTCGACCATCACGCGGTAGGGCATCGGCGTCGGTCCCGCGATCACGATCGGTGCGCCCAGAGCCTCAGGTCGAACCAATGACGCCGCGATGCAGGATGCGACATCATGAATATGGATCGGCTGCACGGCGGCGCGCCCCGATCCCGCCAACGGCACAATGCGCCAGCGCTCGATGATGCGGGCGATGCTGTCAACCACGCTGCCGCCCGCCCCATAGATCAGCGTTGCCAGCAACAGCACTGCCGGGATCGGCTGGTCCTGCAAGAGCTGTTGCGCCCGTCGAACCGCCGTCGCTGTCGCATCGGGGTATCGCGAGAAATACCGGGTCGACCCCATCACCACCAGCCGCTCGATACGCTGCGGCGGCAACGCCCGCAGAATGGCGGGCAGGTGAACAGCGTTGGCGCAACTCACTACGGAAGTCGCGCCCTCCAGTGCGGCGGTCAGGGCCTGATGATCGCCAAAATCCGCCTGCCGCGTTTCGATACCGGCTGGCAGCGCCGCCAACTTGGCTGTATCGCGTCCAACCGCGATACAGCCTTCCAAAAGCGGCAACGTCGCACGGCCGAGGCGACCGGTTGCCGCAAGAACAATGATTCTTCGAGACAACTTCCAGAGTGCTAGGGCAATTGCAGATCGCGCGCACCGCGCAGATCCGCTTTGGAAATGTCGGCGCCTCTCAGATCGGTCATGCTCATCGCCGCGTCTTTGAGATCGGCATCGACCAGCGTGGTATTCATCATATTCGCCCGGGTCAGATCGCTATCGGTAAAGTTACAGCCGCGCAAATCCGCCGAATTGAAGTTGGCATTCACGAGACGGGCCGATTTGAAATTCGTGGGCCAGTTCTGACCGCTGCGCAATTCCATCGGGCTTGCGATCAGATTGGTCAAATCGGCATCGTTCAGAAAGGCGCGCTCAAAGCAGGTCCCTCGCACATCGGCACCCGATAATTGCGCATGACGCAAGTCGGCGAGTCCCAGATCGGCCATCGCCAGTACGCAGCCGGAAAGATTGACGTGGGTCAGCACGGCACCACGCAGATTGGCGGCCGATAAATTCAAGCTGCTGAAGTCGATACCGGTCAGATCCTGCTTCGATAGATCCGCTCGCTTGCCTCGAATCCCATTCGATAACATCCATTCCCGATGGCCGCGGATGATTTCCCCGATCACGCCTTCGATATCGGTCATCCGGCTGACGAAATCGGCGCCGGTCAGATTGGCCATCGATAAATCGACATTGTCCAGGAGCGCGCCGACCAGACTGGAATTCGACAAATTCGTATCGCGCAACAGGGCGCGCGACAGGATGGCACCATCGAGTTTCGCCCCGGAGAGGTTGGCCCCGGTCAAATCGGCGCCCTCAAGATTGCAGCCCGTCAGATCGGACCGGCTGAGGTCCGCCCGGACGAAAACCGTCGATCGGAGATCCGTATCGCGCAGATCGGTCTGCATGATAAAGGCGTTTGATAACTTCGCGCGATTGAGCACAGCGCCTTTGAGCGAGGCCTCGGAAAGTTGAGCGTGAACGGAATCGGCGGAGACCGGACCAAATTCGCCATTCTCGTAGCGAATGAGATATCCGTCGCGCAAATCGCCTTCCGTTAAAACCACCCTGTTCAACCGAGCACCGCGCAGCGTCACGCCGCGCATATCCGCTTTGGCCATCCGGGCTTCAGAGAGATCGGCGCCGCCAAGGTCCGCGCCAAAAAAACAGGCACCTTCCAAATTTGCCATCCGAAAATCGGCCGAGCGCAACTTAGCACCCGTGAAATCTGCCTCGGCGAGGTTTTTCCCTACAAAGCGGGCGTTTGGAAGGTTGTAGAACTTGAAGCTGGCGCGCAGCCCATCGCGTCTTGAGTCAAGAAACCGCTCATGGCGCTCGACCATCAGCTCTATTTCCGGCTGAGTTAGGGTCTTGTCATTTGCCATATGAGCAATCAGCCGCGTTGCGGCAATCTGATTTCGCGCGTTCAGCAGCCCCATTGGCAGAGTAGTGTTGCCCCATCATGGCACCACTCTCTGCCTTTTAGTCGAAAACTCAATTAATTTCGAAGACGCGTAACAACTTAGCGCACCGTAGCTAGTCGACCGCCTTAATGGCCTCCGACAGGATGTCGAATAGTTGATCGATTTGATGTCGTTCGATGATGAGTGGCGGTGACAGAGCAATAATGTCGCCCGTGGTGCGGATCAACAGCCCCTTCTCGAAGCAGCGGACAAACACGTCGTACGCGCGTGTCATCGGCCGGCCAGGACGCGGCGCCAGTTCGACGGCG
>Ga0116226_10000773_pt1 | contig 27421 bp, 22 predicted proteins | sample S1TSphfallax_FD_89692 | JGI IMG/M metagenome (GOLD analysis project Ga0116226, IMG submission 89692) | Host-associated microbial communities from peat moss isolated from Minnesota, USA - S1T2_Fa - Sphagnum fallax MG | ecosystem: Host-associated > Plants > Peat moss > Unclassified | place: USA... | reverse complement strand
CATTTTTACTGCGCGGCATTGGCGTTACCCATGCCACAACGGCTTCTGTTCTGATTGCTCTCTCCTCGTGCATCGCCGTTGCTTCGGGCAGTCTTTATCCAGTGATGCGCCGTTATCTGTCGGTGAATAATATGCTCGTCATGATTTTTGGGATGGCGGCGCTTTCCTATTTCGCCTTCTCTATTGCCAACAGCGTCGTTTCCATTGGCCTCGCATTGCTGATTATTGGTTTACCCGTTGGACTCATGATTCCGCATTTCTCCGCCGTCACCATCGAACGCGCCAGCGTGGAAGCCCGTGGCCGCGCCGTAGGGCTGATCACCAGCTGCATTTTCATTGGCCAGCTTTCAATCCCGCTTGTCGCCGAACCACTGCGCGGCGCATTGGGGATGAAAGGCATGTTCGCCGCCCTCGCTTTGGTACTGGCCGCCGCCAGTATTCTAGCCGTGGTCGCCCCACAGCTGCGGAAGATCCAGCATGTCCCGGGTTGAGCGCAAGCTAATTGGAGCTCTGGAGTCCGCCAAGCGGCTCAGGCCCGCTTGCGAATATTTGAAAGCCATCTCTGGGTCACTGAAAAACGTCAAATGCTAACACTACAAAATTCGGCCTGAAGCCATGGCAAATTTTGTGCTTATCCACGGAGCAATGCATGGCGGATGGTGTTGGGAACGCGTTGTCCCAATGCTTGAAGCGCATGGCCATGCTGTGTTGGCACCTGATCTGCCTGGCCTCGGTAACGACCACACGGCGGCTAGTGACGTAACGCTTGAAAATTGGGGAAAATTTGTCGCGAATACGCTCCAGCGTGTGTCCGGGCGTACGATTTTGGTCGGCCACAGTCTTGGCGGCATGGCGATCAGCCAGGCGGCGGAATACGCGCCGGATCGCGTTGCGGCCCTGGTCTATCTCAGCGCCGTGATGCTGCGGAATGGCAAATCAGCAGCCGATATTCCAGAAAAAAGAAACGGTTTGCAGCTCAAACCCTCGCCCGACGGCCAATATATGAAGGCCGACCCGAATGCGGCGCTTATGGCCTTTTACGGTGAGACCGAAGACGATTGGCGCAAACGGGCGCTGGAACGGCTCGTTCCCCAGCCGACGGGCATCCTAAGCATGAAATTGGCCCTGAGTTCTGCGCGATACGGCGCCGTAAAGCGGGTTTATATCGAGTGTCTGCGCGACCAGGCCCTCGCTTTGGATGCGCAGAGAGCGATGCAGGCAGATTTGCCTTGTGACGAAAAAATAGAGATTGATACAGATCATTCCCCCTTCTACTCAAGGCCGGAGGAGACATGCGCAAGACTGATCGAAATCGCTTCGAAATATCATTAGAAACGCACGGGTAAGCCGACCGAAATTTCTTCTATGAATATCGGAGCGCCTCGGTGTTCTCGATCGCCCATTGGGAAATCGTTTTAGGCGTGAATGGATACGTATTGCTTAATGATGCCAGATCTACTTCCCAACCCTCATTTTCCAGCCATTGCTGGGTTGCGATTTTCGGCCGTATGTCCGGGTCAAGCCTTTCAGGCGAAACTTGAACGTAATTAATCTTCGCTGACAGCGCGTTGCCAAACGCCGCAGCCACTTCATCAAAATTCGGAGTATCTCCTGTCAGAGTAATCGCCTGTCCATGCCATTTCCGCGGATTCAAAAATGTGAATTTCGTCATTGCCGCGATATCGTCTACTGCAACCATCGCCACGGCCGTACTGGGTTTGAGTGCCATTTCTACCCGCCCCTCAGCCAAGCTGCGCAAATTTCCTTTGGAAAGCAGCATCTCCATGAAAAATACCGGCCTCAGGATCGTTGTCGAATGAAAGCCAAGTGCTGCAATGTGCCGCTCTATTTTTCCCTTGCTTTCAAAATGCGGAACGCCGGTCGGCAGATCGGCCGCGGCAACTGAGCTATAAACGAACTGCGTTACGCCAGCCTCACGCGCGATATCAGCGAGCCGAACGCCATGCACAATCTCGCGTTCCGTACCAGATTCATACGGCGTCTGCATGGCGAAGACGCCAGAGACATGCGCCAATGCGTTGCGTAGAGAGCGTGCATCGTCAAAATCGCCCTGCACAATTTCGGCGCCCATCGCCGCCAAAATTTGGGCCGCTTGGCTGCCGGTATTCCGGGTCATCACCCGGACTCGAAATGCTTCACGCAATAACTGTCGCGCGACCGCACCACCTTGCCGCCCCGTCGCCCCAGTCACAAGAACCAGACGAGAATGCGGATTACCCATACCAATCATCAGCCCCACCTATCATCAACCATCCTTTCTTCATTCATTATTCGATGAGAAAAAATGGTGGTGCCATATTCTTCATGCTTCTCAATATCTGCTAACAACACGAAAACGACATTTATTCTACGACATATCGCCGGGATAGCTGTTTTACCAAGGATATTTGCGGATGCCAGACGGATTTAATTTAGATTCGAGTCAAATTGTTGACGCTGATCTGTTCGGTCAGGTCAAGCGCAAACCGGAAGCCTATATGGAGCGCTGGTCAACGCGGTCGCCATTCTATGTGATGGTCGCCGGCCTGCCCCAAGCGGTTCTCACACGGTATCAGGACCAGAAACCCGCCTATGAGGATTATCCGCGTTTTTCAAGCGCCAAGCGAAAATGGCCCGGTACTGAAAAGTTCTATTACTATCGCGGCCTGCCCATCATCACCGACAGTGATCCGCCCACACAGATCCGCCTCCGCCGCCTGATGGCCCCGGCATTCTCCGCTCGAAAACTAGCGAATATGGAAGGTGAGATCAAAAAATTTGTTGCCCGGCGGTTGGATGACGTCGCTGAAAAAGGGCCGAACTTCGATGTGGTAACCGATCTCAGCCATCCCCTCGCAGCCTATATTTTACTCGGTCTATGTCTTGACCTTGAAGAATCCGTCTGGCCGATCTTCATCCGTATTGCCCGCGGTATGGCGGCCTTCGGCCAGTTGGCGCCGGGGGCGGAGCCTCCCCAGGAATATCTGGACGCATGGGACGAAGGATATCGATATTGCGGCCAATTAATCGAGGATCGCCGTCGGACGCCGAAGGACGACGTCGTCGGCAATATCGTCGCGGCCGGCGGCCAGGAGGGGCGGGTTTCGACCGAAGAAATGTTTGCCACGATGCTTGTTCTGTTCACCGCTGGCTTCGGCGGTATTCAGAATACGGCGGCCTATGCGCTATGGCGTCTTTGCCGGGATCGCTCTCAGCTTGAACTCTTGCAATCTGACCTTTCCCTGACAACAGCCGCCGTCGCCGAATCCGTCCGCATGGATACCAATGCATGGACCGTTCTGCGCTGGGCAACCCAGGATTTCGAATATGCCGGACTGAAATTTTTTGAAAATATGCCGATCCACTTCATGTGTGCCGCACCCAATTACGACCCGACGGTATATGAAAACCCTCAGACATTTGATATCCGCCGCAAACCTCAGGACCTGCTCTCCTTTGGTCACGGCTTTCATCATTGCATCGGTTCGTTGCTGGCCAAAATGACCGGGCGCATCGCAATTCAAAATGTTGTGGAACGCTTTCCCGCATTACACCTTCCAGACCTTGGATTTTACCCTGAGATCGTCGGCGGCCCAAAGGAACGTGGCCTCCGCTCGATGCCATTGAGAATTACATGACCTCGTCAGCCAATAACGAATTTTCCGGCCGTGTCGCGCTTGTTACCGGCGCCGCAACCGGCATCGGCCGCGCGACCGCCCTTGCCTTTGGCCGTGCCGGTGCCAGCGTCGTGCTGGCCGATATCAACGATGCCGCCGGAGAGCAGGTGGCCGCGGAAATTGTTGCCGCCGGGGGCCATGCGCGCTTCCTGCACGTCGACGTCGCAGACGGCGATTCTGTGTCAAATATGATCCGTCAAACAGTCTCCTGGTACGACCGGCTGGACGTCGCCCATAACAATGCCGGAACGCTCATTCAGGAAGTGGCGATTTCTGAAATGGACGACGGGGCCTGGGATCGTGTTCTCGCAGTCAATCTCCGAAGTGTCTTTCTTTGTCTGAAACACGAAATTCGCCAAATGCTGACGCAAGGCTCCGGCGGTGCGATTGTTAACACGACATCGGTCACGGCATTCCGGACGGTACTCAACTCCGCTGCCTATTCCAGCAGCAAAGCGGGGATTGTCGCATTAACCCGCATCGCGGCAGCCGAAAACGGCCGGTTTGGCATTCGCGTTAATGCCATTGCCCCGGCAGGCATTGACACGCCAATGCTCGCCCAGGGTTTGGGTGATAATGAAGAGCGAAAGGCGAATGTCGCGAAAACACGCGTCATGGGCCGGCTCGGCGCGCCTGAGGAAGCCGCCAAAGCGGTGCTTTGGCTGTGTTCAGAAGGCGCCTCCTATATCACCGGCCATACCCTGGCGGTCGATGGCGGCGTGCTAGCCTCGCCATAAAAAGGGGCAGTTCCCCCGGCAAGCGAAACATGGCTGTGGGATTTTTGTTGCTATGCACAAAAGTCAGGATGAGTTTTCCTCATACCTGAGCCATATCGTATCCGTTGCAAGCAAGGCCTGTATTCAGTAAGCTCATATCCATAATAAAAAGTCATAGGGAAACCTCAAGTCCAGGCTGATGCGTAACATCCGGGCCGTGCATCCCAAGACCACGGTTTCTAAAACATATACGCCGAGAAATAAGATTTTGTCGCGTTCAGGAGGATAAAAAGCCAATGGAAAAAGATCCGCATACACGGTCAGTCCGGCGCATCGCACCACTCAACCCGCTCCGCGCCTTTGAAGCAGCCGCACGTCATCTGAGCTTCACCCAGGCGGCTGACGAACTTTGCGTTACCCAGGGCGCGGTCAGCAGGTCCGTTAAAGCCCTCGAAGACTATATGGGTGAACCTTTATTCGAACGTTGCCATAACGGGCTTCTGCTTTCGGAAAAGAGTGACATGCTGGCGCACCGGCTGACCGATATTTTCGACAGGCTGAGCGCCGCCACTGCTGAGTTCAGAGGTCAGAAGAGCGCCTCTATCCTCACCGTGCGTACCTATACGAGCTTCATGATCGGCTTCCTGCTTCCAAACTTGGCCGACTTCCAGGTGTTGCATCCGAAAATAAAAGTTCGGCTCGTTTCCGGAACCGATTCCGTGGAACTCAGCCGCAGTCAGGAAGATGTGCGCATTCGCTACGGGCATGGCCAATGGAGAGGCGTTGAAAGCACACTGCTTTTTCATGACCAGTTGCGGCCGGTATGCAGCCCAAAACTGCTCGACCCGTCAAAACGCCCCTACCCTATCTCGGTATTAAAGGATCTTGTGCTTCTCCACCAGGAGTTCCGCCATAACGATTGGCCCGATTGGCTGGCCTGCGCCAAAGGGGAAGATATGACGGCAAAAAGCAATGTAACGTTTGAGGAGCTGAGCGTAGCCTATCAGGCGGCGATTTCGGGTGCGGGCGTGGTCATCGCGCAACGGCCATATTTCACGCGGGAGGTTGCGGAAGGCCAGCTCTTCGAGCCCTTCGATACCGTGCTCCATCGTGATCTTGGATATTACCTGACCATCCCTCATGAGCGTCGTGACGTACCGCAGGTCGTCGCTTTCAAGGACTGGCTAGTTCAGTCGTTCCGCCAGATGAACGCAAAGGATTCCGCATCCGTTGTCAAGCTTGGACAACCGGGCGCCGAAAAACCAGCGGTTACTTCCTATAAAGCGGACCGCAGCCGGGCTGCATAAGAAGACTTCAAGCAGCCGGGTTGCATAAGAAGACTTCAATGCGAAGATTTTTACGTGACTCGGAAGCAGCTTTTCAAGCTGCTTCCGAGTCATCCCACAACGTGAGAACGACCTTACCGCGCACATGCCCGGCGCGGCTTAGATCGAATCCCGCGGCTGCCTCATGATAGGGAAATATTTTAGCAACCGTCGTTTTTATCTTCCCGGCATTCATCAGGCCCGCAATCTGCGCCAATTGATCGCCATTCGCCTCTACTGCGACCTTCCGGCCATGCACGCCCGCCAATTGCGCCTTATCCGCCATGATCGAGCCCCAGGCATTCACCAGAATACCGCCGCGGCGAAGCACGGCGTAAGAGCGCGCCTGCACGTCCTCTCCGATAAGATCAATCACAACATCGATATCTTTAAGTACCACGTCGAACTCAATTGCCCGGTAATCGACCACTTCATCCGCCCCAAGTGAACGAACATAATCAGAATTGGCCGCTGATGTTGTCGTTATGATATGGGCGCCAGCATGTTTGGCGAATTGTATCGCGAAGCCGCCCACGCCACCAGCGCCTGCATGGATCAAAACGCGCTGGCCGCGGCGTATTTCCCCCCGGTCGAAAACTGCCTGCCAGGCGGTGAGGGCTGCAAGCGGAACGGATGCCGACTGAACATGGCTTAGATCACGAGGCTTTTTTGCAATATGTTCCGCCTTAACGGCGACATATTCGGCGAAAGCACCAGAACGGTAGCCCGGCGTGCTGGTCATCCCAAACACCGCATCCCCAAGCTTCCAAACTGAATCAGGCTTGCCAACCGCAGCGACGACGCCGGAAAAATCACCACCGGGGGTGAACGGCATTTTCATCACCAGTTTCTCTTTTAGGATCCCATCGCAGACCTTCCAATCCACCGGGTTAATGCTCGCCGCATGGACCCGGACGAGAACCTCGTCCTCCAGAATTTGGGGCTGTTGAACGGTCGACAGCCTTATCCCATCCCGGCTTCCGTATTCGTAAATCCGTATTGCTTGCATCTCTGCCACTTAATGCTCGTGGCCGACTGTGACCGCTCTTGCCTTGGATCGAAAAGGTGGCGCGACATAGGGGGCGGGCACGCTGAACAAATGTTGTGGCAGCAAAAAATACGCCAGCGCCGGTAGTAGAATCAACGCACCAAGCATGTTCAACAAAAACATGAAGGCGAGAAGCAAGCCCATATCGGCCTGAAATTTGATGGGTGCAAATACCCAGGTCACCACGCCGGCTGCCAGGGTGAAGCCCGTTAGCAAAACGACCTTTCCGGTGAATAGCAATGTGCGATGATATGCTTCCGACAAGGTTGCTCCGGCGCGCAACTGCTTTAATACAATGCTGAGGACGTAAAGTGCGTAGTCAACGCCGATACCGACACCCAAGGCGATCACCGGCAGCGTTGCGACCTTGATTCCAATACCAAGTACCACCATCAATGCTTGGGCCAGCACGGATGTTAAAATAAGCGGCAATACCGCACACAGAACCGCCCGCCACGAGCGGAAGGTGATGAAACAGAAAAGAATAACCGCAGCGTAAACCAAATACAGCATTTGGTTATTCGCTTGCGCGATCACGATATTTGTCGCCGCAGCAATCCCGGCATTGCCACCCGCCAGCGAGAACTTAAAGTCTGGCCCCTGGTTGGCCGGATCACCGATGAAATTTTGAACCTTCTGTACGACAGCGTTGAGCGTCTTGGCTTTATGATCGCGCAGTGAAATATAAAGCGGATCAAACGTGCAATCGAGATTCGTGAGCGAGCGCGGAATCCACATCTGGAAATCTGCGATCGAGTTCTGGTCGGGCACCAACGCATACCATTTCGGTGAGTTTTCCGTCATCAGCATCGTTGCCATCTGCGCGAACGAGCCCAGCGAAGAGGTAGACTGTACCTCCGGCATCTGGTCGAGCTGCCATTCCAAATTGCTCATTTTCGTGACCACATCCAATCCCACGCAGGTAGTCGGTCTGGTGTCCGCCATTACCACGAATGTGTCGCTCCCGGTCGCATAATGCGAAAGTATATAGGCGTTGTCACGATTATACAGTGAGGACTGCCGCAACTCCGGCGCTCCTTGGTTCAAATCGCCGACTTGCACATTCCGACCGATCGCCCAGCCGACAACGCCAAGGCCCAGCGCCGCAACAATAGCGATGATTGCAAAAGGCCGACGGGTAAACAGGTCAAGAAAATTCCATAGCGGGTGAGAAACCCGATCGGCACCATCAGCTGTTTCGCTCTTCAGGCTCCGAATCGCCGCTTTACGGCTGACGCCGGTATAGCTCAACAGCATCGGCAGCATGATGAGGTTGGTGAAGATCAGAATCGCAACGCCGAGGCTAGCGATCAGCGCGAGTTGTCTAATTGCCGCGATGTCGATGGTCATCAAGACGGCAAAGCTGGCAGCGTCGCAGGTAAGTGCGGCGAAACCTGCCAGAAAGAGCCGGCGGAACGTGTAGCGCGCGGCGACCAACGGATGCGTACCGCGCCCGATATCCTGCATCACGCCGTTCATCTTCTGCGCACCGTGGCTCATGCCGATGGCAAATACGAGAAAAGGTACCAACACAGAATACGGTGTGAGACTGTAACCGAGTAAAGGCAGACAACCGGTCTGCCAGATGACCGCAATCAACGAAGCCGTTACTACCAGAGCGGTACTCCGTACGCAGCGCGTATACCAGAAAAGGGCACATGTCGCGATGAGGACTGAAACGGCAAAAAATATCAGAATCTTTCCGATGCCGTTGATCATATCCCCGACCACCATGGCGAAGCCGACAATATGCAGCGTGACACCCTGCTGTGCATATTTATCGCGAATCAAATCCATTTCATGCGCAAGCTGGCCGTAATCGAGCGGTTTGCCGGTCAGGTTGTTCGTCTCAAGCAAAGGCACGTAAATCATGCTGGATTTGAAGTCGTTGCTTACCATTTGACCGACCAGCCCAGCTTTCTGGATATTTTGCTGCAGCTCGTCGAGCATGGCTGGACTGCCATCGTAATTTGGGTCCACCACAGGTCCGCTGTTCAGCCCGTCTGATGTCACTGCCAGCCAGCGCGTCGAGGATGTCCAAAGCGAGGTCATGAACGGGCGGTCCACGCCTGGAAGCAAGAAAATCTCATCGTTTATATGCTGCAACGTCGACATGTATTGCTTATTGATCACGGTACCATGATCAGCGGTGACCACGACTCGCAAGGCATTACCCTGCGACTGAAGATCGTTATAATGCTTGAAATAATTTACGATGAACGCCTGGTTCGTCGGAATCATCTGATTAAAGCTGGCATTCAGCTTAACGGATAACGACTCATAGCCAAAGAAAACGGTCGCCAGAAGGCATAATAGCAGAACCACGGGGCGATGGTTGAAAAGCAGTCGTTCGAGCACCGAGCCGGATTTCCGATTGAAATCCGCGATATCCGAAATAACGGGCGATGGATCGGCAATTTGACCGGCCAAAATCAAGTCTCCAGTTTAGCTTTGTAGAAATTCCTTCGCAGGAATGATGATCACTCCAGCGCTGCCGACGGCGACCACATCACCATCCGGCGCCTGGACGAGACCGAAAATTTCCATAGGCTGAAAGCCGGGCAATGGCGAAAATGTTTGAGCGTGATCGGTACTGATCCCGATCGCGCCGGCTTCATTGCCGACGATAATCGCGCCGGAACTCAGCACGACGCCCGCAGTCAAATTGGACTGGGTATCAAAGTTCACAGGCTGCCAGGTCTTTCCCGCATCGGCGCTTCGGAACGCCAGCCCGGCTACGCCAAACGTGAATACACCACCATCGCCGGTCGGTAGAACGGCAAATAAGGTGGATTGCGCCGGCACGGTCACAGCAGGAAAGGTCATCCCATTATCCGTCGAGCGGTAAACCGAGCCCGCTTCGCCAACGAGAAAGATATCCGTACCCACACGCGTGACATCGTACAAATTATGACTGATCGGGTCGCCCACATGCAAACTCCAATCAACCCAGTCCTTGCCGCCATCGGTACTCTTAAATGTCATCCGATATGCGCCGAATACCGTAACGTTGTTTGCGTCCGTGGCGATGAGCGACAGGAAAGGATTCTCCGGACCGCCCGCCATAAAATGGTCCGCCCTCGCAATCGCTCGCTGTGTTCCCAATGAAGCGTCGTTCGCAGCAACGGCCGCTTGAGCCGCCGCCATCGTCATCTGATTGACCTGATTTCCATCCAGTTGCTTCTGCCAGGTTAAACCACCATCCGTTGTATGCAACACCACGCCATAATGCCCGACGGCCCAGCCATCCTGCGCATTCGCAAAGCGCACCGCTGTCAGCGTTACATCAACTGGAACTTTGGCCTGCGCCCAGCTCTGCCCGCTATCATCTGAATAAACAATGACGCCATGGACGCCAACGGCCACCAACCTCTGGCCTGCATTCGTGACGGCAATGAGCACAACCTTGTCCGGCGCCTTAACGGCAATTGCCGGACGGGTAAGCGCGCTCAGATCCGTCGCCCATACACGACCGCCGAGGAGCATGCAAAACGCCAAAGATAGGCAGACTGAAAGGCGAGTCATTTTTCTGATCAACCTATTCCTTACCCAAAAAGCTGATGGATGCACTTAAAACTCTGCGTGCACCCACCAGCCATGTTGCTGTCAAGTCTATTAGAAAGACGCCCGCGCCGCCATGTCTTGCGGATTAAACATGCTCGCCGACGGAACATTCACGTAATCCTGAATCCGCTGAGAAGGCGGCAGCTCAAACCTCGGTGAGAATGAGGTGATATAGCTGTCGCCCTGGAAATCGAGCGTGCAGTATTGCTGCTGGACCACACCGGGCAGGTCCGGGCGCACGCAGTTATGTATTTGCGTACTACGCCAGAAATTGCCGCTAGAATCGTACTCGTCTGTCACCAGCACCGTCCAGGTATCCTCATCCACATAGAAGCGACGATGCGGGAGAATATTCCGCTTGCCGGGATGCAATGTTGCTTCAACAACCCAGCACCGATGCAGCTCCCACCGCACGGCAGCGGGGTTTACAAAGTGCGGATAGAAATCCGAAAGGCTCATAAAATTGACGCGATTGTTGTTGTAAGGGACATAGATCTCCTTCTTCCCAACAAGATTCCAGTCAAAATCATCCTCCGCACCCAGGAAGGCGAAAGCTTCGTCATAGGTCACGATACCATCGACCGAAGAGTCCGGAACGTCGTACTGAATTTCCGGAATACGCCGCACGCGTCCCTGCCCCGTTAGAAGCTCCCAGCCGGAATCCGGAAAGGCCAATGTATTCGTCGAATCGTAGACGATAATGTTTGCGCCGACCTGATTTGCAGGTCCGATAGGGTTATAAAATCCCTTGCTGAAAACGCCGTCGAATGTGGAAAGACTACCATTCGGATCGTAATACGGGATGATTTGTCCAAAATCATCGTCTAGCACCAATGTCAGCTGCCCATGGGACATTGCGTAGGTACTGTTGTTGTAGTGCGTATGCTGCCCCTGCCAACGCATGTTATGATTCTGCAAAACCTGCGCGCCTGCGATCGTCGGATCAGGATCGAGGATCGGGAACGGCACGCCACCATAGGCCCCCGTAAAGCCCAGACGCGGACCACCGGCATCGGGCTGCGCATTAAGCGCGTTTTGATACGTAAAATCGTAAACCCATTGCGGCAATGCGGCGGTACGGTGAGTCGGATAGACAAGTATACTATAGCCGCGCTGCTGCATGTAGGTTTTTACCGACTCAGGCAGCTTGTCGGCATATTGGCTCATATTGCTTGCGTCGATTGTGAGAATAGGCTTCTCGTCCGCAAACATGTCCGGCATGAGCGCCGGTGAGGACCAGCCGGCAGGAATATCGGTGTAACCGCCCGTCCAGGCCGGTATGGAACCATCCGCATTTCCCGCACGCTCAGACCCCATCGGGGTTAATGTCGTTTTCAACTGATCCGCCAGTGCCTGCGATACACCGGCACGTGCGCGCTTCGGTAAACCTGCAGCCATAGCCAAGCCACTCATGCCGGCCATTAAGCCAAAACTTCTTCTTTTCATGGTCACTTTCCTCAATTTTTTGATTAGAACGTATGTTGGAGGTTCAAATCGACATAGCCGCGGTCCGCCAGTGGATTCAGGGTGGGGTCCGCTTTACCGAAGAAATCCTTATACGTGAGTGTCGCAATCCACGTCGTCCGGTATGTCGCGCTTACACCGAACGTGACGTTACCCGTGCCATGGTTCATGGTGCCATCCACCTCTGACCGGCCCAGCATGTCATAGGTGAGGCCTATCGGGAACGAGATATCAAGCTTTGGCAACACGGAATAGTAGTTTGGCGTAATCGTGAACTCAACGGCAGCCGCTGTTGCCTGTCGTCCAGGCGCCAACGCCGCCTTGTTTTCATCCACCGAGATAACATGGTTCATCGCGACTTCGCCGGCATACGAAACGCCGCCTGGCACAAACGGGATACCTGGCGAAGCATAGATGGCAGACACCTGAGCTGCCATCGTGCTGCCGATCGGGTACAAGGCCCCGGCATTCGCGCTATTGGGGTAGACGGCCGAATTCCCGAAGCCGGCTGCCACAAGATTCATGTTGCGCCGTCCCGAAACTTCGCCGGCTACGTTGGCTGCACCGATATCAGTGGAAAAGGAAGCGCCGTAAATCTGGATATCACGCGGGTAGACCAGCCAGTAACTGCCGACATTCCCGGGGCCCTGATTCGCAAAAGGCGGTCCGTCGTAAAGCGCTGGCGCTTTTGAGTCATAGCGCAATCCATATAAGCCAAGATCGAACAGACCAACGGTTGCCTGTACCGAAGCGCCAAACTGGCCATTCTCGATCGGCGGGCTCAAATCCTTGGCGCGATACAAATAGACGCCGGGCCCGGCAATAATCCGCTGGCCACCCTTATCCAGAACGTCCGAACTGCTAAAATATGCGCCTACCCCCTGGAAAGTGTCATGCTCCCATTCAAACTGATAATAGGCCTGCAGCGTCAAAGTCTGGTTCGGCTGATATGTCAGCACGACCTGACCAACGGGAAGAAATACCTGCTGCGCCTGAGCGTTGGGAAGGCTTTGCGCCTTGATGATATCCAACGGCGCCTGACCAGCCGAAATGCCGTTACTGGCGAAGAACAAGCTTTGCCCCCAAAGCAGGGTCTGCCTGCCAACTTTAAGGGTCATGGTCTGCTGGTCATTGGCACCAAAATTAATGCCGTCATACACGAAGGCGTCGAGCAGGACCGCATTTTCGCCGTTGACATTACGCGTCGCCGTCGTGAACGACCTGTTATCGGAGGTCGAAATCGGATTGAACGTCCCCGGCGAGTTATTCTGATTCTGCTGCAGATAAGGCGTGTCAAGATAGGCCTCGCCGCTCACATGCGCACCGAAATTTCCGAATTTCAAATCGAAAACCGGCAATACGTCGAATGTGTTATCGACAAATCCGTGACGGAAGTCACGGTCGCCTTCATCACCATTAATGTTGTTGAGTAAAACGTCGGACGGGTCATTGACGCGATAAAACGTCGAATAGGAGACCGTGGTTTCGAGGTTGATCTCCAGGTTTTGCCCTGCGTAATAACCGTCATAAAGATTAAAAGCGTCCGCACGCTGTGCGGACAACAGCGCCATGGCGCCGGCGGCTGTGCCCAGTAGCATGAGTGATCCGAGATGTGCGTACCGCCCCGGAATGCTGGAAAGCATCTTAGACCTAGTGCGCTGATTGCGCTTTGAATTTATTTTTTTCACGCTGTCCCTCCCCCTTGATGAATGACTAATTTTGGACGCCCCGCTTATTCAGCTTTAATTTGTCCTTTTTGCCGAATCTTGGATTGCAGCACCGTATAATAATGTCGCGCCATCGCCGCGCTAAGAATTCTCATATGGTTATGACCGGTCCTTTAATCGCGTATTCGGGGTGCAGTCTTGCTTACGCCAAGACGCCCAGCCGGAATGCGCCATGGCAATTTTTACCCCCGCCACGGGTGAATCGAGCTGCCAAACCATTTGGCTGGTCGGCAACGGCGCGTCTGCTTCAAAAACACATAACGCTGGCGCCCGGTTACAGGGCGCCAGCGCTCAATCAGGAACAATCTTTAAATGAAGTCACGTTAACCCAGCGTGCGTGTCGTCGGAGCGTAGTAAAATTTCCGACGCTTAGAAGCTCAAGACAAAAAAGGGCAGTCGCTGATTATCAGATGGTTTTCTACGCCTAAGCCCCGTTATCGGTCAGCCGGTTTTGGCACCGATCATCCCGGTTTTACGGGCCGCTTCAATCCCCTGGGAGACGCCATATTTTTCGAGTGTGGCCTTTGCCGCAGCGCTCGTCTTGCCACTCCAGGCGGCCGAGTTCTGTTTCCAGTTGTCGTAGGATTCTTCACGGTTGGCGTTGGACCCGTTGAAGTGCGGAACGACGTAGCGCATGTAAAGCTCGTAAGAGCGTTTGGTATTCTCCCAGTTCGCCCAATCATGCGCCTGGTGCAGGAACGCGCCAAATTCGCCTTGCTTGGCCTGTAATTTTTTCAAAACATCCACGGCGTCGTCCGGCGTTCCAATCACGATATGCCCGGAATCCAGCATCACATCGACCGGATCGCGCCCTTCAAAACTTCCGAAGCGGCCAGGCGTGATCGTACGGGCATAATCAATATATTTCATCAACCCCCAGCGCACGTTCTCCCGCGCCTGTTCGCGCGTTTCCGCAATATGCATCGGTCCCATCAAACGCAATTTGGACCTGTTCATGATATTACCGTGTTCCTTCGCCGTCTCGCACGCGAAGTTCCAGTTGATATCGAGCACATTATAGCCGCCATTCGGGTCCGTCGCGGCAACACAAAGCATGCTCAGATTATGCTTGCCCGCAAGCTTGCCGCCAGAAGGGGTTGCCGCGCTGGCAACCGCGATTTCAGGCCGCGGACGGGAATAGGGAAGCAGATGCACCATGGCGTTCCGGAGCTCGAACCAATCGGTCTTCTCGGTTACGACTTCGCCGTCTAATAATCGCAAGATGACGGCCAGCGCCTGCGCCATCCGGTCCCGTTGGGTATGCGGGTCAATGCCCAGCATTTCTGCGTCGGAGACGAGCAGTCCTGGGCCAAATCCGAACATGACCCGCCCACGCGTCTGGTGATCAAGCTGGATAATCCGGTTCGCGACCATCAACGGTTGATGATAGGGCAGGGAAATTACGCCCGTTCCAAATTTGATATGGCGCGTACGCTCGGCCGCCGCCGCGATAAACAGCTCCGGCGAGGAAATCGTCTCAAATCCGCCGGAATGGTGCTCCCCGATCCAGGCTTCGTCATAGCCAAGCCGGTCCAAAAACTCCATCAGTTCCAGGTCACGATGAATGACCGAGTTGGCGTCCTCATCCACCGGATGAAGGGGTGCCAGAAAAACACCGTGGCGAAGCTGCGTTTTCAACATATGCTCTCTCCAAATGGACCGATGCAACATTCGGTCATTAGCCTGCCCAACACCCCAAACCGGCTGCCGGTTCGGCTAATGACCTACTTTTTTCTCGATCTCATCATATTTATGGTTTTTATAACAAAGATATGGTTTCACGTCTAAATCCGGCTACACGAATTTTACTCAGCCGCTTGAATAATTTCCTCACTCTTCCGTTTGGCGTACTCGCGCAACCTCGGAGCGACCTCATTGGCGAAAAGCGTCATCGTGTCGACGGTTTCATCATGGGAAAGATATCCAGCCTGGGAGAGCATCAGCATATGGCCGATTCCGCCGCAGCGATCGCTGAATTTCACCATCTGCTCGTAAAGCTGGTCCGGCGTTCCGGCGAACATGATGCCGCCTTCCGCCATATCCGCCAATGTCGGGTTGGGCGGCAATCCGAAATTGATGCGCCCGGTCTTGCCGGATTTCAACGCACCAGCGTTAAGCTCCACGCTTTCGTAACCGGGCGGATTTGACCACGCTTTGGGCGTACGGGGCTGCACCTCAAGATACGGCTTCACCTTTTTGACCCGCTCCTGGACTTCGGCGTCATTGCGGCCGCAAACCACGATTGCCAGATACGCGAAGCGATCGAGCGACGCCGGCTTGCCGTGGGTCTTCAGATACTCATCCTTATACGCGTCGTATAACGGCCTGGTGCCGGCGCCATTAAAGAATGTCGCCATCGTATAACCGAGCTGCGCGACTTTGCGGCCCGTCGCCGCACCGGAGGCCGTAATCCACATCGGCGGCATCGGCTGTTGAAATGGGCGCGGCCAAACATTCACGTTGCGATACTGGTAGAATTCGCCCTCCCAGCTGAATGGCAGGCCCTTATGCGTCAGCGCCTTCACCACAAAATCATGCGCTTCCCAATAACGATCCATAATCCGCGCCGGGCTCTGATTCGACATCGCCAGCTCAAAAGGCGACGCCTTTACAAGCCCGATTTCCAGACGTCCGCCGGATATCACGTCGATCATCGCCAGTTCTTCGGCCACACGATAGGGATCTGTGCGATTGGTAATCGGCACGCCCAGGCAGAGCAAACGTGCGTTTTTGGTCTGGCGCGCGAGAATACCCAGCGTCAACAAGCAGGACGCCGACATGCAATTGGCCGAAGCATGATGCTCGTTGACGAAAATATTGTAGCCAAGCTGGTCGGCAATCATCCATTCGTCGAGATACCGATTGTACAGCTTGTGGGCGACCTCGGGATCACAAAACCGGTTGTCGACAAGCACCTTGGTTGGACCGTCGATCTTGTCCCAGGCCGGGTGCATCGACTGTTCGCTAAAATGCCAAAATTCCATTGCAATTCCTCCAGCCGTTATCCGGCAATTCGTTTAAGCGTCGACCAGGGATTTGGCCCCCAAAAATTCCGTTACCTCACGGGCAAATTCCGCAGGTTGCTCGAGATAACCGTAATGCCCGGCATTTTTCACGACCGCGAATTTTCCATCAGAGAATGAGGCTGCGTATTTCTTGCCATATTCCACGGGAACCACCGCGTCATCCGCGCCCCATAATACGAGGACCGGCACATGAACGCGGTACAACCGGCCCAGCAACTTCGGATTATATAATGTCGGGGACCAGCCAAACAGCAGCAGCGCTTCCCGGTTCCGGGCAAACCGCGTCGTGGACTCCAGGCTCATATTCTTGAAATCAAAATTTCCAAGCAGGGCCATTGCTTTCGCCTGGTCGTGGAAAAAGATCTCGGGAATTTCCTCCAGCGATGTGGCAAAAATATCCTTGATATCCCTTGTTTCGCGCCCGGAGAACTTCACCCCAACTGCATCGATCAGAACGAGTTTGGAAATCCGCCCTGTACCGCGCGTCGCCAGTTCCGCGGCAATCCAACCGCCGAAAGATACGCCAACGACGATCAGATCCGAAAGCTGCAACTCTTCGATAAGATCGAGATAGAAGAATACGAGGTCTTCCATCGAATTAAGGTGGTCTGGCTTGCCGCTCGCGCCGAATCCCGGATGGGATGGCGCAAAGACCCGGTAATGCTTTGAAAGTGCCGTAACCAGCGGGTCGTCCGGTTCAAAACCATGGCCGGCATGCAGAAACAAAAGATTTTGCCCATGGCCCTTGATGAGGATCTCCACGGGAATTCCCGCAATCACCTTGGTCTCTGGAAGCGAAGATATGAACATTGAGGAAACCTCGTCAAAATTCGTCGTTTACATGACTGGACTGGAGGTTTTCGCAGCGCCGATGCCAGTCCCACCCTAAGTATCTGACCTTGTATAAAGCGGTCTAGATTATGTTATGCATTCCATATAGCATTACGCTAAAAAACGGTCAATCATTTTCTGAATGAGGATCCCTGACATCAAAAGAGCCTCTTTTTTGAAAAGAAGCTCCTTTTCGGTGCGCTTATAGGCTGGTCAGCCGATGCACCTCGGGCGGCCCGTCAAAGCAATCGCCCAATTTTGTGCGGTGCGCCAAAAAATGTTCGCTGGCCGTATGGGCCTTCAATGCGGCGAGGTCTGCGAAAGATTCCAGCATCCAGTATTCTCCTGGCGTAGCTGAGCGAAACGACTGGTAAAACCGGATTCCCGGCTCGTTCGCGTTGCTCGCCACGACAAGGGCGCTCACGATGGACTCGAAATCCGCCTCCCGTCCCGCCTTCACCTTTATTTTAATGACTGATGTCGCCAATTGGTGCCTCCGCTATGATTCCTCGGGCGCTTCCCGAGGCCGGCAGCGTCATTGCAACATGCCGGGTCGTCAAACGACCAGTTCTCATCGGGCAATGCCAAATCATAATCACGCCGAAATCTTCCCAAACCCACCAATAGGCCGCGCCTGGCAAGGCGATGTTTTTACAGCGCGAAAAATGACCAATTCGGAATTAGACCGAGGCGCTCAAAACGTTCAGATAGCTCGACTGATCGCAACACGGTGCCGAGCCGGGTCATAACCCGTCTTCATGCCAATCTTACGGATAAACCCAATGCAGAATCTTGCGCCAACAACAAATACCAGCGCTGCCGAGGTGGATGTCATCGTCGTTGGCGCCGGAATCGGCGGCCTTTACGCCTTGCACAAGTTCAAATCCCAAGGCCTGTCCGTGCTGGGGCTGGAATCGGCGAGCGGCGTCGGGGGCGTCTGGTTCCACAACCGCTACCCTGGCGCACGGGTCGACGTGGAAAGCGTCGACTACTGTTATTACTTTTCGGCCGAACTCTACCGCGAATGGCGTTGGACCGAGCGCTATGCCGCGCAGCCGGAACTGGTCCGTTACTTCAATCATGTCGCCGACCGTTTCGATCTTCGCCGCCACATCCTCTTTGAAACGCCGCTAAAGGCCGCCCGATGGGACCCGGCTTTGGCGCGCTATCATGTCGAGGCGGGAGCCGGCCGAACATTCACCTGCCGGTTTCTGGTCATGGCCACCGGCAATCTTTCCGCCGCCCGCAAGCCGGATTTTCCGGGTCTGTCCAATTTTAAGGGCGAAGTCGTTCAGGCTTCCCATTGGCCCGACCGGCAAGTTGAACTTGCCGGTCGCCGGATTGCCGTAATCGGCACCGGATCGTCCGGGGTCCAGACCATTCCCGTGCTGGCAGAACAGGCAAGCCAGCTCTATGTATTCCAGCGTTCCCCAAATTATTCTGTCCCCGCCCAGAACGGCCCGCTCAATGAGCCTTATTTTGAGCAGGCCGCGAAGGACGTGCCGGGCAGACGGGATTACCTGCTGACCACCCGGGCCGCCATCACCAGCAATCTCGGCGTATCTCAGCCCTTCGACCAGTACAGCCAGGAGGAGCAGCGCGACCGGCTGGAACGGCAATGGGCGCTGGGCGGCCAGGGCATGAACCGCGTTTTTGCGGATCAGGGAATAAATCAGGCGGTGAACGATGTGGTCGCCGAATTCGTCCGCGGAAAAATCCGCCAAATCGTCAAAGACCCCGCGACAGCCGAGCGCCTTTGCCCCTACGACCACCCGATCGGATCACGCCGCCTCTGCGTCGATACGAATTATTATGCCACATATAATCGCGAGAATACCACGCTCGTCGATATCGCGGCCAATCCAATCGAGCGCATCACCGAAACCGGGATTCAGACCCGCGATGCGCATTATGAAGTCGATCTGATCGTCTTCGCGATCGGCTTCAACGCGTTTCGCGGCGCGTTGGACCGGGTGGATATCCGCAACGAGAAGAATGAGACGCCGACAACGCATTGGAGTCGCGGCCCGCGCACCATGCTGGGCCTGATGACGACGGGGTTCCCGAATCTTTTTCTTCTCACCGGTCCAGGCAGCCCCTCAGTCCTGGCAAACATGGTCATTATGAACGAGGAACATGTGAATTGGGTCGCCGATCTCATCAGCTATATGCAACGCAAGAACTTCGACACGGTGGAGCCCGAGGCTGCGGCGCAAGCGCTTTGGACGGAAAGCGTCGCCGAGGCGGCAAGCAAACTCCTTCGCCTGGGCGTTAAAAATTACATGGTCCATGTCAATGCAGATGACGGATCACGCGTGTTCATCCCCTATGTAGGCGGCCTGGACCGGTATGTTGAGATATGCCGCGAGGTTGCAGCCGATGGCTATAAGGGATTCACGTTCAAACATCTTAGCCCCGATACCGAAATGCCGGCAGGCGATGCACCGTCGGAACTCGCGGAGATGTAAGTCGCGACAAAACCGGGATCGGCTGCCCGACGCCAATTTCGCCGATCAATGGCCAACGCGCCTGGTTCCCGGTAAAAGTCATCATCTGATAAACGATCTCCAACCGGGACATAAAGGGCAGGAAGCCGATGACGACGCGACCAATGACTGTACCTGGCTCCGATTTGCAGATTGATGCCGAGCTCGCGGCTCAGCTGAAGGCGGAAGGCGTCTTGGCAGCGCCCCGGCTGCAGGAAATGCCGCTGGCGCAGGCGGTGGCGCAGCTGCGCGCGGCGAAGCCGCCGCAAACGCCCCCGCCGCAAGAAACGGCGCGGACGGAGGATGTGATTATCCCGGGACCAGACGGCAACGACATCCCGGCCAGATTATACTTTCCCCCAACTTCGGGACCCTTGCCTGCGCTGCTGCATTTCCATGGCGGCGGCTGGGTGGGCGGCGGCATCGGGAATGATGAGCGGCGTAGCCACATCACCGCATGCCGGGCCCGGGCCGTCGTGGTTTCGGTCGCCTACCGCCTGGCGCCTGAACATCGCTTCCCCGCCGGGTTGGAGGACGCTTACGCCGCCCTTCTCTGGCTCCACGGCAATGCGCGGAATATCGGCGTCCAGCCTCATCGCATCGGCGTCAGCGGCGCAAGCGCAGGCGCGAATCTCGCCATCGGCGTCACATTCCTCAGCCGGGAACGGGCAGGGCCGCCGACTAAATGCCAGTTGCTCACCTACCCGGTCTGCGACACAAGCCTGACGCAGCCTTCCCACACGGAAAATGCCGAAGCCCCGCTGCTCACGACTCAGATGATGGCATGGTTCATCGCCCAATACGTGCCGCCGGGCATTTCAGCTGAGCATCCGCTGATCGCCCCCTTGCGGGCCACAAATTTCGGCGGCCTTCCGCCTGCGCTTATCATCACCGCCGAATGCGACCCGCTGCGCGACGAGGCCGCCGCCTTTGCGGCCAGCCTGGAATCCGCGGGCGTGCCGGTGATCCATACGTGCTACAAGGGAATGATCCACGGCTTTATCACCCGCGCTCCCGGCCATCCCGTGAGCCAGGCGGCCATGGCGCAAATCGTCAGCGCTATTGGCGCATATTTGTGACGACATACGAATTTCCCAGCCGGCTGGACCTGCGGCATCTCAGATATTTCATGGTGGTCGCGGAAGCGCAGAATTTCCATCGCGCATCGGCGGCGCTGAACATCGTCCAATCCGCTCTTTCGCGCCGGATCATGGACCTGGAACAACAGCTGGCGGTCAGCCTGTTCGATCGTTCCGCGAAAGGCGTTACCCTGACCGAGGCTGGAAAAATCTTCCTGGGTCATGCAAAAAAAATCGTCTCGGAGGCAGAGCAGGCAAAAGCCCATCTTAAAATCATCGCCGCCGGTCAGCTCGGCAGTTTGCGCTTCGGCCTTAACCGCATTGCGCCACAGCTTCCGGTCATCGCAGAGACATTACAAGCATTCCGCCAATCCCATGCCGATGTGAAACTCGAATTGCGCGCCATGACCACCCGTGAGCAGATCGACGCCTTGCTGTCCGGCGCGATCGATTTCGGCTTCCTCACCAACGGCGCTTCGGCCCCTAAGACGCTGGATTTCCTATCGGTCTTCAAGGATTATTTCATCCTGGCCCTTCCGGCCGACCATCGGCTAGCCGCCCCCGGCACCAAAATTTACCTGCGCGATCTGGGCCATGAAGATTTCATCTTCATCGCACGCGCCACGGGGCAGAGCGCGTATGACAGCCTGTTATCCGCCTTTGCATCCCATCGCATCACCCCACGGATCGTTCAGGAGAGCCAAAGCGAGGACTCCCATCTCGGACTCGTTGCCGCCGGCATGGGCCTTACCTTCACTTTTTCTTCCGTGGTCGCCCGGTACCACCGCGCCGATCTGGTCTTCAAACCCGTCGAAGATCTCGATATCGATATCGATATCGACCTCGTCTGGCGTCGAAGCGACCGCTCCCCGCTGCATCAGGCTTTTTTAAACCAGATCGAAGCAGCCTTGGCGCCTGGACCGCCCCCCTAAACGAGTTTCCTCAAATCGCCGGCCAGGAAAACACGTCCCCGGTCTCTTCCAGCGGCACAAAGCTCGCTCCCCAGGCGGGAACAAGCTGTTCGCAAAGCGCCTCGACGGTCCACCCATCCGCGCGATGCAAGGTCCGCACCGGGCGCGGCTGGCTGTACAAATAAAGCTCATTCCGCCGCACGCCGATGATCTGGCCGGTAATCTTTGCCGCCGCATCACTGGCCAGAAACACAGCCATCGGCGCAATCTGGTCACTGCGCACATTGTTCCGGAACGCACTATCCTGTTCTGCCGTTGCCCGCCGCGGGGACATCCGCGTGGCGGCCGCCGGGGATATGCAGTTCGAGCGCACCCCGTATTCCGCCATATCCAGCGCAATCGAGCGCATCAGCCCGACGACGCCCATTTTTGCCGAAGCGTAGGCCGAGAGATTGCGCCGGCCGATCATCCCCGTACTGGACGTCATGTGAATATACGCGCCCGATTTTTGTGCCTTGAAGATCGGTACCGCCGCACGCGCGAGATAAAAACTCCCATAGAGATGCACTTTTACCGTCGCATCGAAATCCGAAGGCGAGGTGTCGGCGAAACTGATTTCCCGAATGATACCGGCATTGTTCACAACCACGTCGAGCCGACCGAACCGCTCCATGGCCAGTGCGGCAATGCGCTGCGCGCTCTCCCATTCCGCCACGCTATCGGCATTCGCCACCGCTTCGCCGCCCGCTTCTTGGATCAGCGCGACGGTCTCATCTGCAGGGCTGCCGGCTCCAGGCTCGCCGGTCAGGGACACGCCGAGATCGTTCACGACGACCTTTGCCCCCTCGCGGGCCATCAGCAGCGCGATCTCCCGGCCAATGCCACGCCCGGCACCCGTAACAATAACCACTTTTCCTTCGATTGCTTTAGACGTCATGCCCCTGTTATCTCCACGGGTTCTTCCAGCTCCATCTATTGCGCCGCCGCCCGCAAGGTAGCAAATTCTGAGTTGGAGTACGTCATTGCCAAAATGGCATCACCCGCGCGAATGCGCGGCATGGAGAAATATTGGATCTGCATCATTTGAAATATGTTGTGGTAGCAGCCGAAGAAGGCAGTTTCCACGACGCGTCGGAAAGGCTGAAAGTGGCACCCTCCGCGCTCTCCCGGCGGATTCAGGACCTTGAATCGGAGCTGGGCGTGGCATTGTTCGAGCGCATTAGCGGCGGCATCAGGCCCTCTTATGCGGGCGAAGTGCTGATCGGCTATGCAAGACGCATTTTTGCCGAGGTAGAGGCAACCGCCGAACATTTCCGTCGCCTCGCCAACGGACAGGAAACCGTCCTGCGCATTGCCCTTAATGGCATCGCCCCGCAACTGCCGGTGGTCCCCGCATTGTTCCGGCGCTTTCGTATCCGCCATCCTGAAGTCGAGTTAAAGCTGATCGCCATGCGATCAAGCGACCAGCTGGACGCCTTGCGTGCAGGCAACATCGACGCCGGAATCCTTTACGCCCGGCCCGAAGACGCCCCGGATCTCACTTGCCTGCGTCTGGCATCGCACCGCTTTGTCCTGGCGCTGCCATTGCACCATGCGCTCGCGGGAATAGACGAAATCCGTCTCGAAATGCTGGTAAATGAAGACTTCGTGTTCTTCACCCGCAGCTTTGGAACCGGCATTTACGACAGGCTGATGGCCAATTGCCGCGCCCATGGGCTGGTGCCCCGCGTCATTCAGGAGACATCCAGCGAGCACATGCAGCTTGGCCTTGTCGCGGCAGGCATGGGGGTTAGCTTCGTGTTCGACTCGGTCGTCGACCGCCAGAACCGTCCGGATATTCTCATCAAAACGGTGCGGGACCTTGCCGTGGAGGAACACCTTGATCTCACCTGGCGGCAAGATGATACGACGCCTGCCCTTGCCCAATTTGTCGCTCTGGCGGTGCAGAACGGGGTTCATGCAGCCAACTCATCCGATGATCAAGAAAAATAGCTCGTTTCACCGCGGCTTTAGCTTCAGAAGAGAGCGTGCAAAAACCGCAGGCAACCCGGCAATGACCGGGTTTCTGTAACAGCGACTTGAAAACAACCGAATTGTGGATGGAATGATGCCCAAAATTACGTTCATCGCCCATAACGGCGACAAATCGACGATCGACATCAATAAGGGCGAAAGTCTCATGTTTGGCGCCACCAATAACGGCGTCGGCGGCATTATTGGCGAATGCGGTGGTTTTTGCAGCTGCGCGACCTGCCATGTCTATATCGATGAGGCCTGGATCTCTAAGCTTCCGGCAATATCCGAACACGAAGATGAGATGCTGGAGGGCACCGTTTCGGACCGTACCGAGGGTAGCCGGCTGAGCTGCCAGATTCAGGTGACCGATGAGATGGATGGCATGATTGTCCGCACCCCGGAATTCCAGAGCATCTGACTGCCAGCGATGACGCCAGGCCTGATCACGTCGGTCTCGCAAGGGGTAGCGACGGTTACCATTAATCGGCCGGAGCGACGCAATGCCATTAATGGGGAGCTGTGCGACGCGCTTCTCGCCAGCCTTACCGGCTTATCGGAGGATGAAACCGTCCGCGTGGTGATCCTCACCGGGGCCGGGCAAGACGCCTTCTGCGCCGGCGGAGACGTCAAGCGCATGGACGGCATTGCCGCCCAAAGTTTCGACACGCGACTGTCCAATCTGCGGCGCTGGGGTAAAATCACCCTGCTGCTGCACGACATGCCCAAAATTACCATCGCCATGGTAAACGGCGTGGCAGCCGGGGCCGGCCTCTCACTCGCCGCCGCCTGCGACCTCCGCTTCGCGGCCCGCTCGGCCCGCTTCGCCACGGCCTATGCGCGCATCGCCCGTTCCGGAGATTTCGGCGGCAGCGCATTGCTCACCCGCCTCATCGGCAGCGCCCGCGCGCGCGAACTCTATTTGCTTGGCGATATTATCGATTCCGCAACCGCCGCCTCCTACGGGCTTGTCAGCCGCGTGTTCGAAGACGCGCAGTTGCAGACCGAAACGATGGAAATTGCGCGCCGCTTGGCGGATGGGCCGCCCATCGCGCATCGCTATATCAAACAAAACCTGTCGGCAGCCGAAACCAAAAATTTAGCCGAGATGGTGGAGCTGGAAGCGCTGAACCACGCCCGCACGGGCGAGACATCCGAACATCTCGAAGCCGTTGCGGCGTTTCGCGACCGCCGCCCGCCGAATTTCAAGGCCCGTTAAGCGCTGTAAAAGCCTTTTTAGATTTCTTCGGCCGCCGCTACCCTTTCCAACGATACGCATCGGCCGGATGCGCCGTAGGCAGGCGCGCACCGCCATGGCCGTTAAGCTTCTGGCGCAGCGTACCCTCGGCATAATTTTTCTTGTACCTGCCACGGCGCTGCAACTCCGGCACCAGCATGTCAACGACATCCTCGAACGTGGCAAAGCTGATGCCGCGCGACAGATTGAACCCATCAACGCCTGTTTCGTCCATCCAGCTTTCCATATCATCCGCAACCTCGCTTGGCGTACCGGCAAAAATAGCGCCCCGGCCGGAATGCAAATGTTCCGAAATCATCCTGGGCGTCCATACAACGCCTTCGCTGCGCTTGGTCAGCCCCTCGGCGGTCGAATTATTCGACTCATTTTTCACGAAACTCAGCGGCGTATCCAGCCCATGCTTCGCAAGATCATTGCCCGTCGCGGCGCTGATCATCGCCAGCGAACCGTCAGGGATCAGATAGCGCGAATGCTCCTCAAGCTTTGCCTCAACCTCCGCCCGCGTCTCACCCAAAACAGTCAGCCCATCCACAACGATTTTCAGATCCGCAGGATCTCGCCCGGCCTCGGCGGCCAGCCTGCGAAGATCCGCTGCAATGGCCTTCGCACCGGATTTCGTCTGCCCGGACACGAACACGCATTCACAATGCCGCGCCGCAAACGCCCGACCCTCTCCGGATGACCCTGCCTGGTACAATACCGGTGTGCGTTGCGGCGAGGGCTCGCTGCGATGAATCGCCTCCATGGAATAATATTTGCCTTCATGTTTGATCTTATGAACCCTCTCCGGCAGCGCATAAATTTTACGCGCCCGGTCTCGGATCACCGCGCCATCCTCCCAACTTCCCTCCCAAAGTTTATACATCACCTGCATATATTCTTCGGCCGCGTCATATCTTTCCGTATGGGGCAGTTGCGCTGGCAGGCCGCAGGCCCGCGCCGCGCTGTCGAGATAACCGGTCACAATATTCCAACCGAGCCGACCCTTCGTTAGATGATCGAGCGTCGACATCCGCCGGGCGAACATATACGGCTGTTCGTAAGAGAGATTTCCGGTAATCCCAAAACCCAGATGAGTGGTTACCTGCGCCATCGCGGGCACCAGCATCATTGGGTCGTTACATGGCGTCCAGCCTCCGGCACGGATGGCCGCATCCGCATTGCCGCCATAAATGTCGAGATTGCCGAGAACATCGGCGATAAACACGCCGTCGAATTTCCCCCGCTCCAGCAACCGCGCCAACTCCGCCCAATGCTCGATGTTCAAATAGTCAACGGCGCGATCACGGGGATTGGTCCATTGGCCAGGCGGCGTAAAGCCCGGCGCATTGGTTTCAAACGCGTTGAAGATGATCTGCTTGGCCAATGCGTCGCTCCTGTTCAGCAGGATTAAGCTTTGCTTATTGAAATCGAGCCTCTTCCTTACGCCCGAAGACGGCTTCCACGCAGCCCGCCATCGAACCATTTTTGTTCATAGTTCGATGACGCATATTCAGGTGACGGCGCCGCCTAAAGTTCTATCGTTGTCAGCCTATCCGGCTGTTTGCTGGCAATAATCGCTTGGAGGTTACATGCATTCCAACGGCACGGCCGCGGATCTGCGCACCGAATGGGATCGATCGAAACGCCGAAACGTCGATTTATGGAACCCGGCGGTAAAGCGCGATCCCGGCGAGGCCTGGATGGAATGGGCGGTAACACCGCCTTTTTACGTCGATGTCGGCGGTGCGCCGCAGGCCGTTGTCACGCGGTATGAGGACGCGAAGATTGCCTTCGAGGACCATGCGCGATTCAGTAACGTCAAACGCCCGTGGCCCGGAACGGAAAAATATTATTACTGGCAAGGCCTGCCGGTTGTTACCGATAACGACCCGCCGACGCATACAAGGCTGCGGATGCTTTTGGCCCCTGCCTTCTCACCCCGGCGGCTGGCGGCGGTGGAAGCCGGCATCAAGGCCTATGTCGATCAACAGCTCGATGTGCTGGCCGAAAAAGAGCGGTTCGACGCCGTGGCGGATTTTGGCCGCCCCCTCTCCGGGCATACGCTGCTCGGACTCTTGCTTGGGCTGCCCAAGAGCGACTGGTCGGTTTTCACCAATATTTCGGACGGCCTCTCCGCCTATGCCAATCTACCCGCCGGCTCGCCGCCGCCCGAAGCCTTCCTTACCCCCTGGAACAAGGGACAGGCCTATTGCGATGCCCTCATCGCATCCCGCCGTACCCATCCTGGCGATGATCTCGTCAGCCACATCATCGCCTCGCATGACGATGCCGGTAAAATCACCACCCCTGAGCT
>Ga0116226_10000772_pt1 | contig 27423 bp, 25 predicted proteins | sample S1TSphfallax_FD_89692 | JGI IMG/M metagenome (GOLD analysis project Ga0116226, IMG submission 89692) | Host-associated microbial communities from peat moss isolated from Minnesota, USA - S1T2_Fa - Sphagnum fallax MG | ecosystem: Host-associated > Plants > Peat moss > Unclassified | place: USA... | reverse complement strand
TAGCTTGAATGGATTGAAATTGGTATTGCGGTCGTAATAGTCTTCATTTTCCATCCGTTTCAGGAAAGCGACAATACGATAAGTCACGGGCGTCATTACGATTTCCCAGCCGGTCTTCAGCAGGTATTGTGCAATGATGACAGACACCAGTTGATGTTGCGGCCAGATGCCATAAAACGCAATCACATAAAACAGGCTGGAATCGACGAATTCGCCGCAGACAGTGGAGCCGATGATGCGCGTCCAGAGTTTGCGGCCTTCCATCCAGATCTTCATCTTGGCCATGACATAACTGTTGACGAAGCTGCCACACCAGAACGCGATGATCGATCCAAAAATGATGCGTGGCGTGTTGCCGAATACGGCGACCAAATGCGTCTGGTATTCGCTATTGAAGGGATCGGACGCAGGCGTCAGCGACAACACGACGATGGACATGACAGCCGCAAAAACCAGTGCGCCAAAACCGGCCCAGATTACACGACGGTCACGCGCATAGCCGTACACTTCGGTCAGAATGTCGCCGAAGATATACGACACTGGAAAGAACAATATGCCCGCGCCGAAAGTGACCGTGCCCAATAACGGCAAGGTCACTTGCGCCGCCTTCGCCGCGCCGATGATGTTCGAGCACAGCAGGATGGCGACAAACGCCGCCATCACGAAGTCATAGTATTTGTACTGCCCGACAGGACGGTTCATCGCTCTGTGCTCGCCTTACAGGAACAGCTTGTACACGGGGTTCTCGTTCTCGTCCCAATAACGGTAACCGAGGGTCGCGAGGAATTCGCGGAAGGCTTTCATTTCCTTCTTCGGCACCTGGATGCCGACCAAGATGCGGCCTACGTCGCCACCCTGATTACGGTAATGGAACAGGCTGATATTCCAGTTCGGCGCAAGGCAATCGAGGAAACGCATCAACGCACCAGGACGTTCCGGGAACTCGAAACGATACAGTAGCTCGTTCTCCGCAAGACCACTTTTGCCGCCGACCAGATGGCGGATGTGCAGCTTCGCCAATTCGTCATGCGTCAAATCCAGTGTCGCAAAGCCATGCTTGGTGAAGTTCTTCGCAATCTTTTCCGGCTCGTCGCGATTCGAGATTTGCACACCGACGAACACGTGTGCCTGTTTCGGATCGCTGATGCGGTAGTTGAACTCGGTCACATTGCGTGGGCCGATCAATTCGCAGAAACGCTTGAAGCTGCCGCGTTCTTCGGGAATCGTCACCGCAAACACAGCCTCGCGTGCTTCCCCGACTTCGGCACGTTCAGCGACGAAGCGCAGGCGGTCGAAATTCATGTTTGCACCACAGGTGATCGTCACCAATGCTTCATTCTTCAGCGGTTTCTTCTCGGCCTTGCAACGTTCGATGTAAGCCTTTGCACCAGCAACGGCCATCGCACCAGATGGCTCCAGAATGCTGCGTGTATCCTGGAATACATCTTTGATCGCTGCGCAGACGGCATCGTTATCGACGATGATGATATCGTCCACATACATCTTCGCCAGCCGGAAGGTTTCCTCACCAACCAGCTTTACCGCCGTGCCATCGCAGAACAGGCCGACGTCGTTCAAGGCAATCCGGCGGCCTGCCTTCAAGCTGCGCGCCATGGCATCGGAATCCGGTGTCTGCACGCCGATGATCTTGATGTCAGGGCGTACCGCTTTCACGTAAGCTGCAACACCGCTGATCAAGCCACCGCCGCCGATAGCGACGAAGATCGCATGGATCGGCGCCTGATGCTGGCGCAGGATTTCCATACCGACTGTGCCTTGCCCTGCGATCACATCAGGGTCATCGAACGGATGCACAAAGGTCAGCTTCAGCTTTTTTTCCAGTGTCAATGCGTGTTGATAAGCATCGGTGAACGAGTCGCCGTGCAGTACCACCTCTCCGCCATGGGCCTTCACGGCGTCAATCTTCACTGGTGGGGTGGTGGTCGGCATCACGATCACCGCGCGGCAACCCATGCGCTTGGCCGACATTGCCACGCCTTGTGCGTGATTGCCTGCCGATGCGCAGATCACGCCGCGTTTGACTTTCGCTGCATCCATATGTGCCATCTTGTTGTACGCACCGCGCAGCTTGAAGCTGAACACGCTTTGCATGTCTTCGCGCTTGAAATAAATTCGGTTGTCCATCCGTTGCGATAGGGTAGGGGCGAATTCCAGCGGCGATTCGATGGCGACGTCATAGACGCGAGCGGTCAGTATTTTCTGCAAATAGTCAGTGGTCATGGATATTTTTGATGGCTAATGTTGAGCGTGATCTTGCCTCAGGGTTAAAATTGGACGGATCATTATAAATGACGCCCCCAGAAACGTCGCGTTGCCAGTACAAAATACTGGTTATCCGAGTGTTATCTCTACATGCTTAGTTGTTTTTTGCTTCACTGCAAAAAATAATAAGCACATATCGCATATACGGCACCTCAAATTGGTGCAATATTGCCAAGAGTGCCAAGAATTTGACCTGAACGCTGCAAAATATCGGCTAAAGCTAACGCTTTGCCCGGTGATTTGCTTTTTTAGCCCTGCAAACTGTAAGGCTGTTGCCGTCTGGTGCATTGCAATACGCTAGAATGCACTTTTAGGGACAGACCAAAGATTTTTGATGAACGCCCCAGCCCAACTTCATGCACTGCTATCGGACGCCCCGGAAGGCGTCGCGACTCGTTTACGCGAAATTCCCTACAACTACACCTCGTTTTCCGACCGCGAAATCGTGATTCGTCTGCTTGGCGAAGATTCCTGGCGGTTGCTGGATGACCTGCGTGGTTCTCGCCAGACCGGTCGCTCTGCTCGCATGTTGTATGAAGTCTTGGGCGACATCTGGGTGGTGCGCCGCAATCCCTATTTGCAGGATGACATGCTGGACAACCCAAAGCGCCGCGATGCGCTGGTGGCAGCCTTGCATCATCGACTGGCTGAAGTGGACAAGCGTCGCCTGATTTCCGATCCTGTTGAAGAGGCGGACGGGCAAGCCGCGCAGGCGCGCCGTAGTGCCAATGTCGAAGCACTGCTACGTGCGGCGCGGCAAGCAGTGGCAGCATTCGGCGAGGAATTCCGTAAAGTCTATGACCTGCGCAAGCGCAGCACGCGTGAGCTTGGTCGTTATACGGCCAAGGACAACATCAAGTTCGACGGTTTGTCGCGCGTATCGCATGTGACGGACGCGACCGACTGGCGTGTCGAATATCCATTCGTCGTACTGACGCCAGATTCCGAAGACGAAATGGCGGGCTTGGTGAAAGCCTGTATCGAACTCGGCCTGACCATCATCCCACGCGGGGGCGGCACTGGTTATACCGGCGGTGCGATTCCGTTGACGCCATTATCGGCGGTCATCAATACCGAAAAGCTCGAACAATTGGGTGCGGTTGAGATGAGCAAGCTGCCCGGTGTCGAGCGTGAATACGCAACGATTTATTCCGGCGCAGGTGTCGTCACCAAACGCGTATCCGACGCGGCAGAGAAAGCGGGTTTCGTATTCGCAGTCGATCCGACATCGGCGGAAGCATCCTGCATTGGCGGCAATATCGCGATGAATGCGGGTGGCAAGAAAGCTGTGTTGTGGGGAACTGCGCTCGACAATCTCGCCAGCTGGCGCATGGTTGACCCCAATGGCGACTGGCTGGAGGTGACGCGTCTTGATCACAATCTGGGCAAGATTCACGATGTCGAAATGGCGCGCTTCAAGCTCGAATGGAGTCATCCGGGCGAGCGCGGCAAGGCTGGTGAAGTATTCAAGACAGAGATGCTGGAAATCCCCGGCAGCGCCTTCCGCAAGAAGGGCTTGGGCAAGGACGTTACCGATAAATTCCTGTCGGGCTTACCTGGTATCCAGAAGGAAGGTTGCGATGGCTTGATCACATCGGCACGCTGGATTCTGCATAAGATGCCGAAGCACACGCGTACAGTTTGTCTCGAATTCTTCGGGCAAGCGCGTGATGCGATTCCATCGATTGTCGAAATCAAGGATTATCTGGACGCGGAAACCCGCAAGGGTGGTGCAGTGCTGGCGGGACTCGAACATCTGGACGAGCGTTATCTTCGCGCCGTCGGTTACACCACCAAATCCAAGCGCGGCGTATTGCCGAAAATGGTGTTGTTTGGCGATATCGTCGGCGATGATGAGACTGCGGTTGCGCAAGCAGCGTCTGAAGTCGTGCGCATGGCCAATCGCCATGTCGGTGAAGGTTTCGTTGCGGTCAGCCCGGAAACGCGCAAAAAATTCTGGCTGGATCGCGCACGTACGGCAGCCATTTCCAAGCACACCAATGCGTTCAAGATCAATGAAGACGTGGTGATCCCGCTCGACCGTATGGGTGAGTACACCGACGGCATCGAACGCATCAACATCGAATTATCGATCCAGAACAAGCTGGAATTGCTGGATGCACTCGCCAATTTCTTCGCCAAGGGCAATCTGCCTTTGGGTAAGAGCGAAGATGCAGAAGGTGAGGATATTCCTGCGGCGGAATTGCTGGAAGATCGCGTCAACCAAGCTGAACAACTGGTCGCCGATACGCGTGCACGTTGGGCCTATCTGTTGACGCAACTGGACAAACCGCTCAGCGAAGCCAAGTCGGATTTGCTGTCGTTGGGTTTGGAGAAGCTGGAAGCGACGTTAGACGACCGCATTCAACGTCAACAAGGCGCAACCATTTTCCATGTGCTGCAAGATCGCACGATACGTGTGTCGTGGAAAATCGAATTGCGCGCGCAGTTCCGTTCGATTTTCGGCGGCTCCGCATTCAAGCCGATACTGGAAGAATGTTTGGCTATCCACAAGCGTGTATTGCGCAGCCGCGTGTTCGTCGCGCTGCACATGCACGCGGGTGACGGCAATGTGCATACCAATATCCCGGTCAATTCCGATGATTACAAGATGCTGCAAGTCGCGCATCGCGCGGTGGAGCGCATCATGGTGTTGGCGCGTTCGCTCGATGGCGTGATTTCGGGGGAGCATGGCATTGGCATCACCAAGCTGGAATTTTTGACTGACGACGAAATCGGTGCGTTCCGCAGCTACAAGGAACGCATCGACCCGGAAGGTCGTTTCAACAAGGGCAAGCTGCTGAATCTGCCGGGCCTGCATGCTGACTTGCGCAATGCCTACACGCCATCGTTCGGACTGATGGGGCATGAATCGCTGATCATGCAACAAAGCGATATCGGTGCAATTTCCAATAGCGTCAAGGACTGCCTGCGTTGCGGTAAATGTAAGCCTGTTTGTGCGACGCACGTACCGCGTGCGAACCTGCTGTACTCGCCACGCAACAAGATTCTGGCCACCTCGTTGTTGGTCGAAGCTTTCCTGTATGAAGAGCAGACACGTCGCGGTATTTCGATCAAGCACTGGGAAGAATTTGAGGGTGTAGCTGACCACTGCACGGTTTGCCACAAGTGTCTGACGCCTTGCCCGGTCGATATCGACTTCGGTGATGTGTCGATGAACATGCGTAACCTGTTGCGCAAGATGGGTAAGAAGTCATTCAACCCCGGCACGGCAACGTCGATGTTCTTCCTGAACGCGAAAGACCCGGCAACGGTGAATGCGGCACGCAAGATGATTTTCGGCGTCGGTGTCGGCTTGCAACGTGCAGCCAACGACATCTTCAAGCTGGCGGCGAAAAAGCAGACCAAAACACCACCGGCAACTGTAACCAAGGCGCCGATCAAGGAGCAGGTGATCCACTTCGTCAACAAGAAGATGCCGGGCAACCTGCCAAAGAAGACGGCGCGTGCCTTGCTTGACATCGAAGATGACAAGATCGTGCCGATCATCCGCGATCCGAAGAAGACGACTGCGGACACGGAAGCGGTATTCTATTTCCCTGGCTGTGGGTCGGAGCGCTTGTTCTCGCAAGTTGGTTTGGCGACGCAGGCAATGTTGTGGCACGTTGGTGTGCAAACGGTGCTGCCGCCGGGCTATCTCTGCTGCGGTTATCCGCAACGTGGATCGGGCGACTACGACAAGGCGGAAAAGATCATCACCGATAATCGCGTGCTGTTCCACCGTGTCGCCAACACCTTGAATTACCTCGACATCAAGACTGTGGTCGTTTCGTGCGGTACTTGCTACGATCAGTTGCAAGGCTACCAATTTGATAAAATTTTCCCGGGTTGCCGCATCGTAGATATCCACGAATATCTGATGGAGAAGAGTGTCAAGCTGGAGGGCGTCAGCGGTGTGCGTTATATGTATCACGATCCTTGCCATAGCCCGATGAAGCTGCAAGACCCGTTGAAGACGGTGAACGCGCTGATCACGACGTCGGATAGTCAGAAGATCGAGAAGAACGATCGCTGCTGCGGCGAGGCCGGTACCTTGGCGGTTGCGCGCCCAGATATCTCAACGCAAATCCGCTTCCGTAAGGAAGAAGAGTTGACCAAGGGCGCCGACAAGCTGCGCGCCGATGGTTTTGGTGGCGACGTGAAAATCCTGACTTCCTGCCCGGCCTGTTTGCAAGGTTTGTCGCGCTTCAAGGATGACGCCAACACCGATGCCGATTACATCGTCGTCGAAATGGCGAAACATTTGCTCGGCGAGAATTGGCTGGTGGATTACGTCGGTCGCGCTAATAATGGTGGTATCGAGAGGGTCTTAGTGTGATGGTCTCCTCTATAAATCTACTGCGCGAGCCAATCTCGCGCTTGCGATGCTCACCGTACAGTCGTACGGCTGCGCTTCTCAACGCGACCTTGATTCGCTCGCTACGATTTCTAGAGGTGCCCAAATGGTAACTAACTGCGAATTATGTGATCTGGACGGTGGTGAGATTCTGTACCGCTGCGAAAAATATCGTGTAGTGCTGGTTGAAGACGTCAATTACCCTGGCTTTTGCCGCGTGACGTGGAATGGCCACGTGAAGGAAATGACGGATTTGTCCTGGCCGGATCGCACGATATTGATGAATGCAGTCTGGCAGGTGGAGCAAGCCATACGCGAGGTGATGCAGCCGGACAAAGTGAATGTCGCCAGCCTCGGCAATGTCGTGCCGCACCTGCATTGGCATGTCATTCCGCGTTATAACGACGACGCGCATTTCCCTGGACCGATCTGGGGCGCGCCGCACCGTACGCCTGATCTGGCGAAACTTGCTGAGCGCGTGACCTTGTTGCCGACGCTGCGGGAGGCGGTCGTCAAGTTGCTGGCGGATAGATAGGAACAAAATGGAATTTCGTAAGAGCGCGCATGCGCCTGTCCCGACCAACCTGAATGTGCGTACCCAATCGCGCGTCGTGGAAGTCAGCTTTGAAGACGGCAAGGCGTTTTCGCTGCCGTTCGAGTTGTTGCGCGTCTATTCGCCATCCGCCGAAGTGCGCGGCCACGGTCCGGGGCAAGAGACCTTGCAGACCGGCAAGCGTAACGTGTTGATGACAGCCCTGGAGCCAGTCGGCAATTACGCCGTGCAGCCGCATTTTTCCGATGGACATAATACCGGTATCTATTCCTGGGATTATCTTTACTGGCTCGGCGCCAATCAGGAAAAGCTGTGGGATGAGTATGGCCGGAAGTTGGAAGCCGCCGGTTTCACCCGCGAAAGTGGCCGCGATGCGTCCATGATCAAGGCTGATGGCGGGCATGGCCACGGCTGCGGCTGAGTGTCAACCAGGTCCGTTGTGCCACAGGATATTTATTAGTCCGACTACTTACTGGGTATAATGCACCCTCTACCCAAAGTTTGATGTTATGACAAATACCACGCATTTCGGTTATCAGACCGTCCCCGAAGAAGACAAGGTGAACAAGGTTGCCGAAGTGTTCCACTCGGTCGCCGCCAAGTACGATGTGATGAACGACTTCATGTCGGCAGGTTTGCATCGCGTCTGGAAGGCGTTCACTATTGCGCAAGCGGGTGTGCGTCCGGGCTTCAAGGTGCTCGATATCGCAGGTGGCACTGGCGACTTGTCCAAGGCATTCATCAAACAAGCGGGGCCGACAGGCGAAGTGTGGCTGACCGACATCAATGAGTCGATGCTGCGCGTCGGTCGTGATCGCATGTTAAATCGCGGTTACACCAATCCGGTATTGCTGTGCGATGCCGAAAAACTGCCATTTCCCGATAATTACTTCGACCGCGTATCGGTTGCCTTCGGTTTGCGCAATATGACACACAAGGACACTGCATTGGCTGAAATGCGCCGTGTGCTGAAGCCGGGCGGTAAGCTGCTGGTGCTGGAATTCTCCAAAGTGTGGGAGCCGTTGAAGAAGCCTTACGACGTGTATTCGTTCTCGGTGCTGCCATGGCTGGGACAGCGCGTTGCCAACGATGCCGACAGCTACCGTTATCTGGCTGAGTCGATCCGCATGCACCCGGATCAGGAAACCCTGAAGACCATGTTGCAGGACGCAGGTTTGCAACGGGTCGAGTATTTCAATTTGACAGCAGGCGTTGCAGCTCTGCATACCGGCATCAAATACTAAACCGAGGGCTTTTGCATGAGATCACTGTTTCTGGCTGTGATGTTGATTGCAAGCATGCTATTCGCCAGTACGGCGATGGCGGCTCCGAAGCATGCTCCCGCCAAACATGGCGCTGATGCATCGAAAACAGTGGATCAACCTACTGAAGAAATCCCGCCACCTGAACCTGTCGATACCTCATGGAAAGGTCGGCTCGGTGCCGTCGTGGTTTCGATGGGCGGAGCGACGCTTGCAGGTGTGTTGCACGTGCATCCTGCCTATATTGCGGTCGCGGTGATTGCTTTTACATCGCTGATCCTACTGTTGATATTGTGGATTATTGCGCGAGCGGTGATGCGAATGTCGCAACAAGGTGGTTCGCGATCCTATGCTGGCGACTATTCCAACAGCATTCTAGGTAAGACAAATGAGCCGCGCGTTGAACCTAACGTCAAACCCAATATCAAGCCGGTTGCGGCACGTGCAGCGCAGCAGATTGCCAAGTCGCAGGCTGCAGCCAAGGATTATGCGGATTTCGATGTTGCCAAATTCCTGCGTAGCGCCAATTCCTCTTTCCTGCGTTTGCAAACAGCCTGGGATCGCGGTGACATGGACGACTTGAAGCAATTCGTCACGCGTGAGATTTATGTCGAGCTGAAATCACAGATCAAGGCACGCGGGTCGGTAGAGAGCAGGACTGGCATCGATACGCTGGATGCTGAATTGCTGAAGCTGGAAAGCGGTGAAGGCAAATATGTCGCCACCGTGAAGTTCAGCGGCATGGTACGTGAAGAAGACAGCGCAGCGACAAAGTTCATGGAAGTGTGGAGCCTGACACGCCGCATCGAAAGCAACAACTGGCGTTTGGCTGGTATCCAGCAGTTTGCTTAATGCTGAGGTTGCCGGGATTGCTGAAATTCCCCATCACCGCTATTCCCGCAGCAAACTGGTAAACTAGTGGCTCCCCGGATTGCCGGGGTGGACCCTCTCAAATCATGACCTTCGCCACACCCCTAACCCTGATTCCTTCTGCCATCAATCATTTGCTCACGCAAGAACCTTGGGCGCGCGACAAGTTGGCGGCGCATCAGGGAAAAATTGCCTGTTTCGATGTTTCCGTATTGCGTGTCAGCCTGCTGGTCCATGTCGATGGCATGCTGAGCATTGCACCAGATGACGTAACGGCACATGTCACCATCAAGGTTAAGCCGGAGCAATTGTCGCAGATTTTGCAGCATCGCGACCGCGCCTTCAGCTATGTGACTATCGAAGGTGATGCGGATTTCGCCAATGCCATCTCGCAAGTCAGTCAGTCACTGCACTGGGAAGTGGAAGAGGATTTGGGCAAGCTGGTCGGCGACATCGCGGCGATGCGCATCGTTGCCAGTGCGAAGAGTGCGTTTCAGACGATGAAAAGCACGCATCAGGCATTCACCGAAAACGTTGCCGAATACCTGGTGGAAGAAAAAGCCGTGCTGGTACGGCCGCAGGAAATCAAGGATTTCAGCGCCGATGTCATCAAATTGCGCGACGACGTTGAGCGCATTGTTAAACGTATAGAAAAGCTCGAGGGGCGTACCCGATGATCTTGAAATTTTTGCGGGTACTCAAGATCATTCGTGTTGTATTGCACTATGGTTTGGATCATATTGCCATGTCCAATCTGGCGTTTCCGCGCACGATTGCACTGATCAACCAACTGACTTTCTGGCGTGATATCTCGGCACCGCGTGGAGAGCGCCTGCGTCGTGCGCTGGAAGACCTTGGCCCTATCTTCGTCAAGTTCGGACAGGTATTGTCCACACGCCGCGACCTGATGCCGCCGGATATTGTCGATGAACTGGCACGCTTGCAGGATCGCGTACCGCCTTTTGATTCTGCCATCGCCATTGAGCAAATCACCAGGGCACTGGGCGCACATCCAGACGAGTTATTCGCCAGCTTCGAGCGGGAACCTGTAGCATCAGCCTCGATCGCGCAAGTGCATTTTGCGACCTTGAAGGATGGTCGTGAAGTCGCAGTCAAAGTGCTGCGTCCGGGCATGAAGAAATCCATTGATGAAGACGTGGCGCTGATGCACATTGCGGCCGGATGGATCGAAAAGCTGTGGTCGGATGGCAAGCGCCTGAAACCAAAAGAGGTCGTCGCTGAATTTGATAAATACCTGCACGACGAGCTGGACCTGATGCGCGAGGCTGCCAATGGCAGCCAATTGCGCCGTAATTTCGCCGATTCCAAGTTGCTGCTGGTGCCGGAAATGTTCTGGGATTATTGCTCGTCGTCAGTGATCGTGATGGAGCGCATGCGCGGCATCCCAATTTCGCAGACGGAGCGCTTGCGTGCTGCTGGCGTCGATATGCAAAAATTGTCCAGTGATGGCGTCGTGATCTTTTTCACGCAGGTATTTCGCGATGGTTTCTTCCATGCCGATATGCATCCGGGCAATATCCTGGTGTCGGTTGAGCCAGAAACCTTTGGTCGCTATATCGCGCTCGACTTTGGGATCGTCGGCACGCTCAATGACTTCGACAAGGATTACCTGTCCCAAAATTTCCTCGCATTCTTCCGTCGCGATTACAAGCGTGTCGCCGAAGCGCATATCGAATCTGGTTGGGCACCGAAGGATACGCGTGTCGATGAGCTGGAATCGGCAGTTCGGGCGTGCTGCGAACCGATCTTCGACCGGCCTTTGAAAGACATCTCGTTCGGGCAAGTGTTGTTGCGTTTGTTCCAAACATCGCGCCGCTTCAACGTTGAAGTGCAGCCACAACTGGTATTGCTGCAAAAGACGCTGCTCAATATCGAGGGCTTGGGCCGCCAGCTCGACCCCGATCTGGATTTGTGGAAGACTGCCAAGCCTTATCTGGAACGCTGGATGGATGAACAAGTCGGCTGGCGCGGTTTCATCGAACGTGTAAAAGCGGAAGCGCCACGTTACAACAAGATCGTGCCGCAATTGCCACGCTTGATTCACCAAGCCTTGACGCAAAGCCACGAGCACCCACCACAAGAGCAGATCGAAGCGATCAGGCAACTGGTCGAACAACAGAAGCGTACCAATATGTTGCTGAGTCTTGCTGTTTATCTGGGTGGTGGTTTGCTGATCGGCTTGGTGCTATTCCGTATCTTGTCGCATTGGCATCTGCTGAATCTCTAACTTATAGGCGAGACGACTATGCCGGGCTTCAAGCATCGTGACTCAACGGGCGTTGCATTCTGGGATGAGCGCTTCGAGCAAGCCTTCATGCCTTGGGATAGGGCGGGCGTGCCAGAGGAATTCCAGCGTTTCGTACAACAGGCGCAAGCGCCGCTGACGACACTGATCCCTGGTTGCGGCCTCGGCTATGAAGTCGCTCTACTGGCCGATTCCGGCTGGGATGTGACAGCAATCGATTTCGCTCCCGCCGCTGTTGCGGCTGCCAAACAGGCTTTGGGGCCACACGCCGACAAGGTTGTGCAAGCCGATTTCTTTCAATTCCAGCCGGCGACTACGCTGCAATTGATCTACGAGCGTGCTTTTCTGTGTGCATTGCCGCCAGCGATGAACGAAGCCATCGCGTCGCGCTGGGCGCAATTGCTGCCCCCTGGCGGCTTGTTGGTAGGCTTCTTCTTTATTGCCGAAACGCCAAGTGGCCCTCCCTTCGGTATTGCGCGGGAAAAGCTGCTATCGCTGTTGCAACCAAATTTCAAATGCGTCGAGGAGCGCCTGGTCGAAGATTCGATCACGGTATTTGCTGGCAGGGAATACTGGCAGGTCTGGCAGCGCAAGGTGTGAACATGTCTTCGTGACAACGGTTTTCGCTTTATCTGATTGCTACGCCGCGCTTTTTCGTAATTAGGGGATTAATTCTGTTGCACCGCAACTAATGGCCGTGGCAGGATTCGTTTTGCTATAATTTGCCGCTTTAAAAACCCGGCTCTGTATAGAGATTAGAGATGGCACTCCTCGAAATTCGTAACGTCTGCCGTCGTTTCGGCGACTTTACTGCTGTTGACAATGTCAGCCTGTCGATCGAGGCGGGGGAGTTTTTTACGCTGCTCGGGCCATCCGGTTGCGGGAAAACGACGCTGCTGCGCATGATCGCCGGCTTCGATTTGCCCGATAGCGGTCAAATCCTGCTCGACGGTGTCGATCTGGTCGGCACACCGCCAGAACGCCGTCCGGTACACACCGTATTCCAAAGTTACGCACTGTTCCCGCATATGACTGTTGCGGGCAACGTCGCTTTCCCGTTGAAGATGGCGAATACGCCGGCCGACGAGATCAAAAAGAAAGTCGCCCAAGCGCTGCAAGATGTACGCCTGGGTGAGTTCGGCACGCGTTATCCGCACGAGCTGTCCGGTGGTCAGCGTCAACGTGTGGCGATTGCGCGCGCGTTGGTTACACATCCGAAAGTCCTGTTGCTAGACGAACCTTTGTCCGCGCTCGACGCCAAGTTGCGCGAACAGATGCAGATCGAGTTGATCAATCTGCAGAAAGAAGTTGGCATCACCTTTATCTATGTCACACACGATCAGGGTGAAGCCCTGGCGCTGTCGCACCGTATCGCCGTGATGAGCAAGGGTAAGGTCGAACAGCTCGACGAACCGTCCAAGATTTACAGCTTCCCGCGCAACCGCTTCGTGGCAGACTTTATCGGCACCTGCAATCTGTATGACGGCACGGTCGAAAGCGTGAATGGCACATCGATGGCGCTCGCGCTCGATGGCTTCGGTACTGTCAATACAGCCAAGGTTGATGCCATTGCTGCTGGTAGCAAAGGTACTTTGGCTTTGCGCCCAGAGAAAATCAAGATCGCTGCGGCTGATACAGCCGCTGAAGGTGAAAACACCTTCAAGGGCGTGGTTAAGGAATTGCTGTATCTCGGCGACGTCACCGTCTATGTGGTCGAAACCGCTGGCGGTGCGCATGTGAAGACACTGCTCGCGAACTCCGGCGCAGGTCGCACCCGCTTCTTTGAAGTCGGCGACGCCGTCAGCGTTGCATGGCAAATCGACGCTGGGCATTTCCTCCATGACTAAGCCTGCACGTCCCCGTTCGCTGGCACGCTGGCTGATCAGCGGCCCGCCGCTGCTCTACTTGATCATCTTCTTCGTCGTACCATGCCTGATCATGGTGCTGGCATCGTTCCGTTCGCCTGGCGATTACGGCGGGCTGGCGCCGCTACATGATGAAACCGGCAAGCTCGATCTGTCCTTTGATAACTACACGCGACTGGCCGACGACTTCATCTTCGTCAAGGTCTTCATCAAGTCGCTGATGTATGCGCTGACTACTACCATCACCTGTCTGGTGCTGGCCTATCCGCTGGCAATGCTGATCGCAAACAGCTCGAAGAAGTATCGTGACCTCCTGCTATTGCTCGTGATTCTGCCGTTCTGGAGCAACTTCCTGATTCGCGTCTATGCGTGGATGATTATCCTCGGCCCGCAGTCGGCGTTGTCGCGCGGACTCAATTTCATACTTGGCCTGGTCGGCATTGAGCCCGTCACGCTGCTGTTCTCGGGCTTCGCAGTGATTGTCGGTCTTGTTTACGTGCACCTGCCGTTCATGGTGTTGCCTCTGTATGCGAACCTGGAAAAGCACGATCCAGCCTTGCTCGATGCGGCGCAGGATTTGGGCGCGAATACATGGCAACGTTTCTGGCGCGTGACTTTCCCGCTGTCGCTGCCGGGCGTGTTTGCTGGTGCCGCGTTGGTGTTCATTCCGGCACTGGGTATCTTCGCGGTATCTGATATTCTTGGTGGCACGGGCGGGATCATGATCGGTAACGTGATCAAGCAGCAATTGCTGGAAACGCGCGACTGGCCTTTCGGTAGTGTGCTCTCGATTATCCTGACTGCCGCTGCATTGATCGTCGCCGGTACTGCAGCATGGGTTGCACGTCCAAGGAGGGAAGCCAATGTATAAGCGTTCCGCATGGCTGTGGCTGGCATCGATTGCCGTTTATGCCTTCCTGTACATTCCACTGTTGATCGTGATTCTGTACTCGTTCAACGATTCCAAGCTGAATGCGGAGTGGGTCGGTTTCACACTGGACTGGTACCGCAAGCTATTCCATCACGAAGAAATGATGCAGGCGGCAGGCAATTCGCTGGTGATTGCGTTGATCGCAAGCGCCTGCTCTACGGTGCTCGGCACAATGGCTGGTTTCGCACTGCATAAGTTTCCAACGCGCTTGTTGCAACTGCTGGTGTTAACGCCGATTGCGATTCCCGAAATCCTGATGGGCGTGTCGCTGCTGATCTTCTTCGTGATGCTGAACCTGACCTTGGGCATGGTGTCGATCACGCTCGCACATATTGCGTTCTGCCTCGGCTTCGTCGCTATCGTCGTGCGTTCGCGTCTGGCGGGTATGGACGAAAGCCTGACCGAAGCGGCGCGCGATTGCGGTGCAACACCTGTGCAGGCTTTCCGTCTGGTCACGCTGCCCTTGATCATGCCTGGTGTGATCGCCGGTGCGCTGATGGCTTTCACACTATCGATTGACGACTTCGTCATCACCTTCTTCACGGCTGGCGCGAATGCATCGACGCTGCCCCTGCAGATTTACTCGATGATCAAGATCGCCGTGACGCCGGAAGTTAATGCCGTATCCACGTTGTTGATGGGGCTCACGCTGTTGTTGATCGTGATTGCATCTAAATTGTCGCCCAATGCGCTTCGCTCCTAATCTGAGTTTGAGTCTGAGTTTAAGGAAACCTCGATGAAAAAACTGTTTGCCCTGCTGACTGCCTCCCTGTCCTTCGTAGCGGTAACGGCTCAAGCTGCCGATGAATTCCATTTGTATAACTGGAACAACTACATCGCGCCGGAAACCGTGGCGCGCTTCGAGACCTTCTGCAAATGCAAGGTCGTGCAAACCTATTACGGCGACAATGAAGAAATGCTGGCCAAGCTGGCAGCTGGCGCAAGCGGCTACGACATGATCGTCCCGACTGGCAATGCGCTGGAGCCGCTGATCAAGCAAAATGCGTTGACGCAGCTGGACAAGGCGCAACTGCCAAATCTGAAGAACATCAATCCGGCATACCTGAATACCGATTTCGACAAGGGTAACCAGTTCTCCGTCCCCTACGCATACACGATCACCTTGATCGGCTATAACGACGCGAAGATGAAAGAGTTGGGCATCAACGTCGATAGCTGGTCGGCGATTTTCGACCCAACCATCCTGGCGAAGATCAAGGGCAAGGTCACCGTGCTGGATTCGGCCAATGAATTGATGGCAGCAGCCTTGAAATACCTCGGCTACTCCGCCAACGACACCGACGAAGCGCACTGGCAACAAGCCAAGGACGTGATCATGAAAGCCAAGCCTTACTGGGCGGCGTTCAATGGTACTTCGTACATCAAGGAACTGACTGTCGGCAATATCTGGTTGGCGCATGGCTACTCGAACGACTTGTTCCAGGCCGACCAAGACGCACAATCGGCAGGCCGCAAGTTCCATATCCGCTCTGCATTGCCGAAAGAAGGTGCAGTGCTGGCGCTGGATAACATGGTGATCCCGAAGTCGGCTCCTCGTCCTGATCTGGCAATCAAGTTCATCAATTTCATGTTGGATGGCAAGAATTCTTCCGAATTGACGAATCTCATTGGTTCAGGCAATCCGAATCAGGCTGCTACGCAATACATCAAGCCGGAAATCGCGAAGAACACAGCGATTTTCCCGGATAAGGCTGCGCTGTCCAAACTGGAAATGTTGCGTGATCTGGATAGCAAGAAGCGCCGCGTGCGCAACCGTATCTGGACTGAAATTCGCGCAAGCTGATTGTCAGTTGAGCAAGTTGGGGGCGAGCGATCAAAAGCGTTTGCCTCCACAGTGGCATAATCAGAACCCGATAAGCGATTTGGTTGCGCACGCCCGCCTTGGTCGCTGTATCTACCCGGAAAAGACGTTATAATTCAGGGTTTTGGATGATTTTTGCGGGGACTTTCGATGCCGATTTATGCTTATCGCTGCGAAGCTTGTGGTTTTGCTAAGGATGTATTGCAAAAAATCTCGGATGCTGTGCTGACCGAGTGCCCAAGCTGCGGCAAGTCGAGCTTCAAGAAGCAATTGACAGCGGCAGGCTTTCAACTGAAAGGCACTGGCTGGTATGTGACGGACTTCCGTGGCAATGGCAGTGCGCCATCGACGACAGGAACGTCCGCGGCGGCAGCGCCGACATCTGCGCCAGCGACTACGGAAACGACTAGTACGCCGACACCGACGCCTCCTGCATCAACCACCACTTGAGCAACGATCGAACACGTAATACACGCTACACGCGCCGCTGATGCGGCACCCTGCTCGCGAAGAGAGAATGATGCGTAAATATTTCGTCACTGGTTTGCTGATTCTTGTTCCGCTGGTCATTACCGTCTGGGTGATCAGCATGATCGTCGGTACGCTCGACCAATCGCTACTGCTGTTGCCGCCCGCATGGCGCCCGGAAGCATTGGTCGGTTTCCATGTGCCGCTGTTGGGGACGATCTTCACGCTGTTGATCATCTTCGTGACTGGCTTGGTAACGCGCAACTTCATCGGCAATCAGGTCGTGCTGGCATGGGAAAGAATCCTCACGCGCATACCGGTGGTGAATTCGATCTATTCCAGCGTCAAGCAAGTGTCGGATACGCTGCTGTCGTCTTCCGGCAATGCGTTTCGCACGGCAGTGCTGGTCGAATATCCGCGCCAAGGTAGCTGGACGATTGCTTTTGTGACTGGCGTTCCGGGTGGCGATGTCGCGAATCACCTGGCTGATGACTTCATCAGCCTGTACGTGCCGACGACACCGAATCCGACTTCCGGTTTTTTCTTGATGGTGCCGCGTGCTCAGACTATCGAGTTGGCGATGACCGTCGATGAAGCGTTGAAATACATCGTATCGATGGGTGTGGTAGCGCCGGCAGTCAGCAAGAAAGCCGAACTGGAATTGGCCAATGCTGAAGGCTGACCTTCGAACTGAAAACCGAATTTAAAGATCGCAACAATAAAACCCGCGTCGGCACAACCGGCGCAAACCTGAAACTGGAACTTACTATGTCAATGCGTACACACTACTGCGGCCTCACCACTGAGGCGCAACTCGGTCAAACCGTCACCCTGTGCGGCTGGGCGCATCGCCGTCGCGACTTCGGCGGCGTGATCTTCATCGATTTGCGCGACCGCGAAGGTTTGGTGCAAGTCGTGTGCGATTCTGGCGACGTGTTGAAGATCGCTGACGGTGTGCGTAACGAGTACTGCCTGCGTGTCACAGGTCTGGTGCGTGCACGTCCAGAAGGTACCGAGAACGCCGCGCTGACATCGGGCAAGATCGAAGTGTTGTGCCAATCGATCGAAGTGCTGAACGCATCGGTGACGCCACCGTTCCAGATCGACGACGACAACCTGTCCGAAACCACGCGCCTGACACATCGCGTACTGGACCTGCGCCGTCCGCAAATGCAAAAGAACCTGCGCCTGCGTTACAAGGTCGCGATGGAAGTGCGCAAGTTCCTCGATTCAAACGGCTTTATCGATATCGAAACACCGATGCTGACCAAATCGACACCGGAAGGCGCACGCGACTACCTGGTGCCATCGCGCGTGCATGACGGCCACTTCTTCGCGTTGCCGCAATCGCCTCAGTTGTTCAAGCAATTGTTGATGGTTGCCAACTTCGACCGCTACTACCAAATCACCAAGTGCTTCCGCGACGAAGACCTGCGCGCAGACCGTCAACCGGAATTCACCCAGATCGACTGTGAAACTTCGTTCATGTCCGAACAGGAAATCCGCGACATGTTTGAAGGCATGATTCGCCTCGTGTTCAAGAACGCGCTGGATGTTGATCTGCCAAACCCATTCCCGGTCATGAACTACGACACCGCTATGGGCCTGTATGGTTCGGACAAGCCGGACATGCGCGTCAAACTGCAATTCACTGACTTGACTGACGTGATGAAGGATGTCGAGTTCAAGGTGTTCGCGAATGCTGCCAACATGGTCGGTGGTCGTATCGTTGCACTGCGCGTCCCTGGCGGCGGTGCGATGCCTCGTTCCGAAATCGATGCTTACACTGAATTCGTCGGCATCTATGGCGCGAAGGGTCTGGCTTACATCAAGATCAACGAAAAGGCGAAGGGCCGCGAGGGCTTGCAATCGCCTATCGTCAAGAACATCCACGACGCGGCATTGGCAAAGGTCATCGAACTGACCGGCGCGCAAGACGGCGACCTGATTTTCTTCGGTGCTGACAAGGCGAAGGTCGTCAACGACGCTATCGGCGCATTGCGCGTGAAGATCGGTCACTCTGAATTCGGCAAGGCCAATGGTCTGTTCGAAGACGTCTGGAAGCCATTGTGGGTTATCGACTTCCCGATGTTCGAGTACGACGACGATGCGCAACGCTGGAACGCGACGCACCACCCGTTCACCGCGCCGAAGGACGGTCACGAAGACATGCTGGAAACCGATCCAGGCAAGTGCGTGGCGAAGGCTTACGACATGGTCTTGAACGGTTGGGAACTGGGCGGTGGCTCGGTGCGTATCCACCGTGCAGACGTGCAGAGCAAGGTGTTCCGCGCATTGAAGATCGATGCGGAAGAAGCGCAATTGAAGTTCGGCTTCCTGCTGGACGCATTGCAATACGGCGCGCCTCCGCACGGCGGCTTGGCGTTCGGTCTGGATCGTATCGTCACCATGATGACAGGCGCAGAATCGATCCGCGACGTGATTGCTTTCCCGAAGACACAACGCGCACAATGCTTGCTGACACAAGCGCCGTCGCCTGTGGACGAAAAGCAATTGCGCGAATTGCACATTCGCTTGCGCAATCCAGCACCGGTAGCTTAATCGTTTATCGATTAGGGCATAATGAAGGGCGCATATTGCGCCCTTTTTTATTTCGTATCATCCCAACGTAACGCATGAAGCCTGCCTATAAAATTCCTGAATCGGTTCTGGTCGTCATTCATACGGCTGATCTGGATGTGTTGCTGATCGAACGTGCAGACAAGCCGGAATACTGGCAATCTGTGACCGGTTCCAAGGACAGTCTGGAAGAGTCTTTTTTTGATACAGCAATTCGCGAAGTCGGTGAAGAAACTGGCATACAGATAGGTGCAGAGGCAGTACCTTTCTCGGCCTTACAGGACTGGCACCTGTCGAACATTTACGAAATCTATCCAGTCTGGCGCCATCGCTATGAACCCGGCGTGACCAAGAACACCGAGCATGTTTTCGGTTTGCAAGTCCCTGCTGGCATTCCCATAACGCTGAGTCCGCGCGAGCACTTGCGCTACGTCTGGTTGCCATATCGTGAAGCGGCAGATAAATGTTTTTCGCCATCGAATGCAGAGGCTGTCTTGCAGTTGCCGCATCGAAAATAAGCGCTGTTGCACCGATAACGCGATGCAGGAGTAGAATCATTCAGTATGAAGCTCCGCATTGCGACTTATAACATTCATAAGGGCGTCACGTCGTTTCGTAGCATGCCGCGCATTCATGCGCTGAAACAGGCGTTGTCATCGCTGTCTCCCGATATCCTGTTCCTGCAGGAAGTGCAGGGCAGGCACGACCGCCATGCAGTCCGGCATAATCACCTGTGGCCGGAGCAGGCCCAGCACGAATTTCTTGCTGGCGATTCACACCATTCCGCGTACGGCATGAATGCGGTCTATGATCATGGCCATCATGGCAATGCGCTGTTGAGCGGGTTTCCGATAGGCTCGATGCACAATCATGATGTATCTGATCATATCTTCGAGCAGCGCGGCATCCTGCATTGCGTAGTCCAAACACCGAAGGCAGAAGTGCATTGTTATGTCGTGCATCTGGGTTTGTTTGCCGGTGGCAGAAGAAGGCAAACTGCATCGTTGATCGAAGCGGTGCGGGCATCTGCCAAGCATGATGAACCGGTCATCATCGCAGGTGACTTCAACGACTGGGGCAATCATCTTGGCGACGATTTGCGCAACCAGCTCGGTGTACGCGAAGTGTTTGATGACCAGCATGTCGCAGGTGATGGTCTGTTGCACCAATTGGGCATCGGAAAGCAAAAGATCAAACCGGCGCGCACTTTTCCTGCAGCGTTGCCTTGGCTGCGGTTAGATCGCATCTACGTGCGTGGATTCAACATACACGAAGCCGAGGTATTGCAAGGAGCACCGTGGACGAAGTTGTCTGATCATGCGCCCATTCTTGCAACGCTGGAATTGCACTAAGCGCACATTTTCGGCATCTTCCTGACACACAAGCTATCATGCAGGCTGGTTCAACCCGTTTGCCTAACCCGCATAGCCCTACATGCGCCCAGTTCGCTTCCTCCCCGAAAACCAGGTCACACTTCTGCATTGCGGAGAGCAGTTCTTTCCCAGCCTGATTGCTGCGATCGATGAGGCTGCGAAGGAAGTCTTCCTTGAAACCTATATCTTTGCCTCGGATGAAACTGGCCTTGCCGTTCGCGACGCCTTGCATCGTGCAGCCGACCGCGGCGTGCGCGTGCATGTGATCAACGATTGGACTGGCACCGGACGCATACACACAGAAAGATTGCAGAAGGAACTCGCCAAGGAGGGCGTAGAGCATCGCGTATTCAATCCATGGTTCCGGCGCGGCATTGCACGCAGCCATCGTAAGCTGTGCGTGGTTGATGGGCGCATTGCGTTTGTCGGTGGTATCAACATCATTGATGACATGCAAGCCGATGACGATACGGACATCCGCCTACCCTCGCCACGCTGGGATTTCGCAGTGCGCCTCGAAGGGCCGTTGGTCAGTTTCATTCATCTGGAGACGGAGTCACAGTGGTACCGCCTCGGCAGCCTGAAGCTGCGCAAACGCTGGGAAATGTTCCGTAATAAACAGCCGCAGGTTGTTCCCTCCGGTTGCGCTCCAGTCATGGCTGCGTTCGTGATGCGCGATAACTTCCGCAATCGCCGCACGATACAGCGTGCTTATCTACAAGCGCTAGGGCATGCACGCAAGCGTGTGGTCTTCGCTAATCCGTATTTCGCGCCGGGACGAAAATTGCGACGCGCATTGGAGCAGGCCGCCAGACGCGGTGTCGATGTCACGGTGTTGCTCGGCGTCGGCCAGTTCAAGTTTCAGGATGCCGTTGCACATTCGTTCTATCCGAAGCTATTGAAAAGCGGCGTCAAGCTGGTTGAATATCGCAAGACGCAATTGCATGCAAAGGTCGCTGTTGTGGACGAAGATTGGGCGACGGTCGGTTCCAGTAATTACGATGGCCTGAGTTTGTTTATCAATCAGGAAGCGAACGTGGTGATCAAGGATGCGGCTTTCTGCAATGATTTGCGTGCGCAGATTGAGCAGGGCATTGCCGATGGTGTTCCCGTTGACTATGCCGAGTATGAAAACATCCCGTGGTATAAGCGCTTCTGGTATGGTTTCGCGTTCTTGTTTTACGAGACTGTGATACGTGTGGTTACTTGGAGCAAGTACGTGTGATGTGCGCGAGGTACTATAACTTTGATTAAAAACGAATGAATACGAAAAGTCCAAGCGAGGCCAAAATAACTGACACATCCTCTTCAGATATTGATCTGGAGGATAGCAACGCAATGAGTTGTTCTGTACACGGAAGCAGTCAAACGACCTTCGTCTGCAAGCATCTTGCGGAAAATCCAGTGCAAAAATGGAATTGCGGATATCCCGATGAGGATGACCAATGGCCGGACGCTTGGTGTAATGAATGCAACGCCGCGTATGAGCAGGAGGGTGAGTGGAACGAGAGAAACCACAGGATTGTTGATATCAAGTTGCTTTGCAGCGGTTGCTACGATGATGGGATTGCAAAGAGCGTTGATCGACTTGCGGGAGATGTGCTCTTGCAATGGGAAAGTTGGAGTAACAACTGTTGCAAGGTGCTTAGCGAAAAGCAGAGTGCTTTATGGGAAAAGTTCAGCATTAACCAGTATCCCCGATGGGACTACGATCAAGAATCCGCTCAACTGATCTTTTCCGGGGCAGATACGCCGGATTTAGTCGCAGATGTTGAGTTTGTTGGCTCACTCTCTACGGTCAGTGATACATGGAAATGGTCTTGGGCTAACTTTAGTCTGTTACCTCAAGTGCGTTCGCGTATCAGCGCGGTGCGCGATTTTGGCGAAGCCCACGATTATCCATCCCTCATTGTGCCAATGTGGTATGCGGATCAGCCAGACGGCTGGCACATGACAGGCATCGCCGCAGAAATTTTGGGTGCGCAGGGCGGTTATTGCGCACCCAGCGATAACGGTTTCATATTCATGGTGATAATGGACGTACGCTTCGCAGCGTCGAAATGATGTAGATTTTTCAAGTCAAAATCGCTGCGTGTCACTCGGCACGCAGCAATCATCAGATCGTCAAATCTGAACCCAAGCCCCCTTCAGCACGACAGGCCCGGTCGGCCCATTCGGATTCGGTGAGCCACCCTTAGGTTCCAGCGTGACAGCCAACAGCGGTATCGACTCCGGTGTGACGTTATCCGGCAACGGTAGTGTGATCGTACCATCGGCTTTGACCAAGCCGAGTGAACGTGGCGAACCATTTTTCGGTACTGCCCACAATTCCATGCTCTTGTCGGCTGCCAGAGGTTGCTTCGACAATATCTTCGCAATCAGTTGATGATGCAGCGTATCGCCGGTAATCACCATCACTGCCTGCGACTTGTCGTCGGTCAGTGTGGCGACATAGGATGCTGTCGGCGCGAGTGGCTGCCCAGGCTGCTTGAAGGTCAATACAGCCACCATGATGACTGCAGCGCTGGTCGATACCATGCCGAGGCCGCGCCAGAAGCTCAAATCGTTGCGTAGATTACGCCAGAACGACCAGTAGCTATCCTGTTGTGTTGCTGATCGTTCTAATTGTTTTTCGATAGCGTGCCACACGCGTGTGGGGGGCGTGACAGCAGGGCAGAACTCCGCGAGCGGGCTCAGGCGCTCCTGCCATGTCAGGACTTCTTGCTCGATCAATGCGCTATTTCTGCGCAATGTCTCGAAACGGCGGCGTGCGCCGCCCTTCAAGGTGCCGAGCACATAGGCAGCGCTCAAGTGGTCGCGCAATGCATCGTTATGCTGGATATTCATGCGCTCTCCATCTTTGTGAGGCACATGCGTAGGCGTTCCAGCCCGCGGCGTATCCAGGTTTTGACGGTGCCAATCGGCAGCTTCAATTGTTCGGCCACTTCACTATGTGACAGGTCATGATAGAAAGCCAGTGCAATCGCCTGCTGATGCAAACCCTCCAGACGCTTGAAGCAGCGCGCCAGCGCCTTCGCGTCGTCGGTGATCTGCAGCGATTCGATCGGCGTCGGATCGGGGCTTTCCAGGGCTTCCATGACTTCCTTGTCAAATGTGTCGTTATCGATTTCCACCGTGTCTTCGACCCGTCGCAACATATCAAATGCTTTGTTGCGGACGATGGTCGTCATCCATGTCATCGGCGCGGCCAGATGCGGCTGATAGCTGGCGGCGTTGTTCCAGATGTTGACGAAAGACTCCTGCAACACCTCTTCGGCCAGCTCGCGCTTAACCAATATACGCAGCACGAAGCCAAATAGTTTCGGCGAAGCAGCATCGTAGAGGGCGCGGAAGGACTGTGTGTCCTTCTTGGCAATGGCCACGAGCCAGGCTTTTAGTTGTTGTGTGTCGTCTGTAGGCAATGGATTACCCGTTCTATTTAGTGGATGTGGCGGCTGCTGATGCGTTGAATTGTTGTATCACCCGTATTGGCGATATTATTTGGTTAATATTCTACCCACGCAGCAGCAACGCCGCTTAACTTTTACGCAGGCATTGACGTTTTGGATGCAAGCATTGTTCAACTAGCGGATACCTTACAATGACAGCATCATTCCTGTGACTTTTTGACCATCTCCGACCTATGACAGATTCCGTCCGCATCGACAAATGGCTATGGGCTGCACGCTTTTTCAAAACGCGCTCACTGGCGACGCATGCGGTCGAGGGCAAGAAAATAAGACTCAATGACGAGCACGTGAAACCGGCTCGGAGTGTCAAACTTGGCGATTTGCTCGATATCGACAACGGTTCGACCGCCTGGCAGGTCGAAGTGACCGGATTGGCCGAGGTGCGCGGCTCTGCAACTGTTGCGCAAACGCTATACCGCGAAACAGATGAAAGTGTCGCCAAACGCGAATTGCTTGCCGAGGAAAGGCGTTATTTCCGCGAGCCGGGCGCTACCATCAAGGGCCGTCCAACCAAGCGCGACCGTCGCTTACTGGATAAATCGACACCCTAGCGGATTTGCCATTGTGACCGGCGTATTTCACTCTGTGTAGGTAGTCTTTTTGCTGCAAAGCAGCAATAGAATTTGCCCTCTAAGAAGTGCGTTGACTTTCGTTTTTGGGTGCATAATAGTACGAGCGTTCGATTCAGCCTCATCCGGGCGTTGATCGGCAAATTCTTCGGCTATATCTCGTATTCATTATCGGATTTGACAGTGGCATCAACTCTTACCAACTCAGCGCAGAAATTCATGCGCAAAGGCGAACTGACCCGCGCGGCCATTCTGGACGTGGCGCTCGGTCTTGCCAGTCGTGACGGCTTGGAAGGTTTGACCATCGGTTTGTTGGCCGACAAGATGAACATGAGCAAATCCGGTGTGTTCGCACATTTCGGTTCGCGTGAAGATTTGCAGATCGAGGTCTTGAAGTTGTATCACCACCACTTCGAGCAGGAAGTGTTTTTCCCCAGTCTGAAAGAAGCGCGTGGCTTGCCGCGCCTGGTGTCGATGTTCTCGCGCTGGGTAAAACGTGTCACCGTTGAAATCGCGTCTGGTTGCATCTACATCAGCGGCGCAGTCGAGTATGACGACCGCCCCGGCCAGATTCGCGAGGAGTTGGTCGGCATGGTGCAAACCTGGCAGGAAGCCTTGCACCGTTGCGTGGTGCAGGCTATCGACATGGGGCATCTGCGCAGCGATACCGATCCGCAGCAAATCGTCTATGAGATGTACGGCCTGATTCTGGCCCTGCATCACGATGCGCGATTCATCAAGCGTCCCGGTAGCGTTGATCGTGCCCAGCTGGGGTTCGAGCGTCTGCTCGATGTGTACAAAAATCCGCACGCGGAAGAAGTTTTCGGTGCAAAAAAGAGTCCTCAATCCGCTGCCCCTAAAGCAGCTAAATCAGTCTAGTCGTCAGGAGAAAGTCATGGGTCAATATATCGCTCCGTTGCGTGATATGCATTTTGTGCTGCACGAGTTGTTGGGTGTCGAAGCAGAATTGAAGCAACTGCCTAAGCACGCCGAAGTCGATGCCGACATCATCAATCAGGTGTTGGAAGAAGGTGCCAAGTTCACGACGGAAGTCCTGTTCCCGTTGAACCATTCCGGCGACCGCGAAGGCTGCCACCTGAATAAGGAAACCCACGAAGTTACGACACCGAAGGGTTACAAGGAAGCGTACAAGCAATACGTCGAAGCAGGCTGGCCTTCGCTGTCTTGCGATCCAGATTTCGGCGGTCAAGGCTTGCCACTGGTGCTGAACAATTCGTTCTACGAAATGTTGAACTCCACGAATCAGGCATGGAGCATGTACCCAGGCTTGTCGCACGGCGCTTACGAGTGCATCCACGCACACGGTACGCCTGAGCAGCAAAAGACCTATTTGACCAAGCTGGTCAGTGGTGAATGGACCGGCACCATGTGCCTGACCGAACCGCATTGCGGCACCGACCTTGGCATGTTGCGCAGCAAGGCTGAACCGCAAGCTGACGGCACTTACAAAATCACTGGCGGCAAGATTTTCATCTCCGCTGGCGAACATGACATGGCGGAAAACATCGTCCACCTGGTATTGGCGCGTCTGCCGGATGCACCAGTTGGCACCAAGGGTATCTCGCTGTTCATCGTACCGAAGTTCATCCCGAATGCAGATGGCACTTTGGGCGCACGTAACACCGTGACTTGCGGTGCGATTGAAGAAAAGATGGGCATCCACGGCAACTCGACTTGCCAGATCAATCTCGACAACGCGACCGGCTGGCTGATCGGCCAACCGAACAAGGGCTTGAACGCGATGTTCGTGATGATGAACGCAGCACGTCTGGGCGTCGGCATGCAATCGCTGGGCTTGACTGAAGTCGCTTACCAGAATGCGCTGGTGTACGCAAAAGACCGTATCCAGATGCGTAGCCTGACTGGCCCGAAGGCGCCGGATCGTCCTGCAGATCCGATCATCGTTCACCCAGACGTTCGCCGCATGCTGTTGACTGGCAAGGCATATGCTGAAGGCGCACGTGCATTCTGCTCCTACGTCGCGCTGCAAATCGACAAGGAACTGAACCACCCTGACGAAGAAGTACGCAAGGACGCGGCAGATCAAGTCGCATTGCTGACACCGATCATCAAGGCCTTCATCACCGACAACGCATGGGTTGCAACATCGGAAGCGATGCAAGTGTACGGCGGCCATGGCTTCATCGCCGAGTGGGGCATGGAACAATACGTGCGCGATGCGCGTATCAACATGATCTACGAAGGCACCAACACGATTCAATCGCTGGACCTGCTGGGCCGCAAGATCCTGACCGACAATGGCGCGAAGCTGCGCAAGTTCGGTGCGCAAGTGCAAGCGTTCGTCGAAGAAAACGGCACTGATGAAGCAATGAGCGAATTCATCACACCGCTGGCTGACCTGGGCGACAAGGTCACCAAGCTGACCATGGAAATCGGCATGAAGGCCTTCCAGAACCAGGATGAAGTCGGTGCCGCTGCCGTGCCTTACCTGCGCGTGGTTGGTCACCTGGTGTATTCGTACTTCTTCGCTCGCATGGCAAAGATTGCTTTGGAAAAACAGGATTCCGGCGACAACTTCTATAAGTCCAAGCTGGCAACCATCCGTTTCTACTTTGCACGTTTGTTGCCGGAAACAGCGATGCTGATTCGCCAGGCACGTTCGGGCGCGGCGAACCTGATGGAACTCGACGCAGATTTGTTTTAAGAGCACAATCCGAGCTTATTGAGATTACTGGGGTGCGAACCTTAAGTCGCACCCACTATTTAAAAATG
>Ga0116226_10000771_pt1 | contig 27463 bp, 23 predicted proteins | sample S1TSphfallax_FD_89692 | JGI IMG/M metagenome (GOLD analysis project Ga0116226, IMG submission 89692) | Host-associated microbial communities from peat moss isolated from Minnesota, USA - S1T2_Fa - Sphagnum fallax MG | ecosystem: Host-associated > Plants > Peat moss > Unclassified | place: USA... | reverse complement strand
TGATGGACCTGCACCTCGGTGCGGAATAGCTGCAGCGTGCCTTGAGCCCGGTCGTCGTAGGCGATGCCGGTCTCGGCCCGCAGTAGCTTCAGGACATCGCGGCTATATTCAGCGACGCGGACCATGCGGCCTTTGTTGACGGCATATTTGCTCTCTGTGCAATTGACCAGCATGCGCGCCATCCAGAGCCACATGCGCGGATCGGGATTGGCTTTCAGCACCAAGGGCGCGTGGCGCATGAAGAGCCACTTGATGGCCTTCAAGGGGATGCCCGGACCTGCCCACGGCGAGGCATATCCCGGCGAGACTTCGCCGGCATTGGCAAAGCTCGTCTCCAGCGCCGGTCCCGACTGCCGATCGATGACGGTAACCTCATGGCCGGCTTTGGCGAGGTAATAGGCTGACGTAACGCCGATGACGCCAGCGCCGAGAACGAGGACTTTCATTGATGATCTCCATCGGGGGTGTTGGCGTCATCGCTGCGTTGTCAGCGAAATACCGTTTCAGCAGCTAGCTGAGAGCTTTCATTGCGGTACAAGGCATCGCCCGGCGCTCGAAGTTTCCGAAAGTGCCGAGGCCCGTATTTAGTGAGCTGGCATTCAGCCGATATCGGGCTGGCTCTTGAAGTTGGCGCTGCTATAACCCATCGCCAGAATTTAGACGTACAAATCTTAGATACCGTCGCTAACCAGGTTTAAGATTTTCAAGCCGCTTTAATTTGCTCTAACGACGCACAAAAGGGTTTGGCACTTCGCTGTCGGTGGCGATCCAGACCGACTTGACTTGCTGATATTCGCGTATTGCATCGATACCGCTCTCGCGCCCGATTCCTGAGCGCTTGTAACCTCCGAACGGTGAGGTGAAAGATGTCGACCGATAGGTGTTGACCCAAACAGTGCCTGCGCGCAGACGTTCGGACATCACGACGGCGCGGCGCAAGTCGCGGGTCCAAACCCCTGCCGCCAAGCCGAACGCGACATCGTTTCCAATCTGGATTGCCTCCTCTTCGTCGTGAAATCGGATGACGGCGAGTACCGGGCCAAATACTTCTTCCTGCGCGATCCGCATACGGTTCGATACGCCAGTGAAGATGGTTGGACGGATGAACTGCCCTTGCCCGAGCCCTGCTCCCGACGCTGCTTCTCCCCCGAGCACACAGGTGGCACCTTCCGAGCGTGCCATCTCGATCATCCGAAGGATCTTCTCGAACTGCGGCTGCGTTGCGATAGGACCAATTTGCGTCGCGGAGTCGGTTGGGTCTCCAAGACGAGCTTCAGCGACGAACGCTACAAGGCGTTCCACGAAGGCGTCATGGATAGTGTCCTGGACTAGGAGCCTCGATCCGGCGATGCAGGTTTGGCCGCTTGCGGCAAAGATCCCTGATACCACTCCTTTGACGGCTTGATCGAGGTCGGCATCGTCGAAAACGATGTTCGGTGACTTACCTCCCAGTTCAAGCGAAACTGGTTTCATGCCGCGGGCGGCAGCCTCGTAGATTCGTGCCCCGGCCTCGTCGCCGCCGGTAAATGCGATGCGAGCGACTCGCGGATGCTCGACAAGAGGGGCGCCGACCTCTGCGCCGAAGCCGGTGACAAGGTTGACGACTCCCGGAGGGAAGCCTGCTTCCTCGACCAGACGCATCAGGTGTAGGAATGATGCAGATGTGTATTCAGAGGGTTTAATGACGATCGTGTTTCCAGCAGCTAACGCTGGGCCCATCTTCCACGCTGTCAGGTTCAGTGGCGAATTCCAGGGCGTGATCGCGACAACAACGCCAAGCGGCTCCAACCTCGTGTAGTTGAGCATGTTGGGCTTGTCGGAAGGGATCGTTGCGCCCTGAACCTTGTCGGCGAGGCCCCCAAAATACCTGAAATAAGCCCCCATATATCGGATCTGGCCGACGACTTCAGACGCGAGCTTGCCGTTGTCTCGCATCTCGACCTCGGCAATGGCCACCGCATCCCTCTCGACAAGATTTGCTAGGCGCAACAACAGATTTCCTCTCTGGGTCGCGGTCATTCGAGACCAAGGGCCTGTCTCGAAGGCATCATGCGCCGCCTCGACGGCAGCGATCGCATCGACCTCCCGCCCTCGTGCGATCCTCGCCCAGCTTCGGCCACTGAAGGGGTCTTCCGTTGTGAACCATTCTCCATCGGCGGCAGCCCGGTATTCGCCTCCGATAACCAAAGGATAGCGAGGCAAGCCGTCCGGCCCTTGTTGTGGCCAAGCGCAAGATTCGTTGAATGTATGAGCCGTAGCTGGCATCTCTGTCTCCAATGATATTTTATACAGGCTTGGTCCTTATTGCGTCGGCACTGTTTGGCGTCGGCCGGATACGCCAAACCCAAAGCATGCAGCATCGCTCGATCTGGTCGATGGTTCCATTGTGTATAAGTGGTTAGTAAAATCGAGATCGGTCGATCCGGCCGGAAGCAGAACCTTTCCTAACTCAAGCCTGTGCTCCCGTGGGCAGTCTACTCATGAGCAAACTGACTTCTTCAATGTCATGATTGACTTGGGGCAGATGCAACGATCGCCTGCGGTCAATTCTCCGGCTATCGTTGCCATCGCTGAAAGGGAGCTCCATCCACTTTTGCAGAAATAGCTTGGTCGCTCCGGGTAAAGGGCACTTGAGAAAAGTCCTAGTATGCCGTTCCTCTTAGCAGCAATGCGCTTCAGGCCCCCCGGGTAGACGGCGTAGCTCTGCGGCCCAGGCGAGATCTACGTAGAACGGTACGCCTGATCCGGCGTTAAACTGCGCCGCGGTGCGCAGACGCACAGCCTCGGGCGGGAAAACTAGACGGCCGCCCCCCGCCTGTGCAGCGATCTGGGCTTGGCAAGCGCGTTCGAGGAAGTAGATGTGGTCGAACGCCTCCGCGATCGTTCGGCCCGCCGCCAGCAGACCGTGATTCCGCAAAATCAGTGCACGGTGCTCCCCTAAATCCTGCACGATGCTTTCCCGTTCTTCGAGGTCAAGCGCGATACCCTCATATCCATGATAACCGAGATGACCATAGAACTTCAGCGCGTGCTGACTTATCGGCAGCAGCCCCTCCTCCTGACAGGATACGGCGATACCTGCTTGAGTATGGGTATGGATGACACACGCCAAGTCGTGTCTAGCACCATGCACTGCTGAGTGGATTGTGAACCCGGCAGCGTTGACTTGTTTGCCCTGGTCGGCCTCATCAACCGGATTTCCATCGGCGTCGATCTTGACGAGATCTGACGCTTTCATCTCGTCAAAGGCGATGCCGTAATGATTGATTAAAAACTGGTCGTCCCGACCCTGTACTCGAGCGCTGATGTGGGTGTAAATCAGGTCTGTCATACGGTGCTTTGCAACCAACCGATACAAAGCCGCAAGGTCGCAGCGCACTTGCCATTCGGCTTCGCTCATCTGCCGCTCAGAATTCTTGTTGTTCATCAGATTGCCCCCTCTGTGCTCATCTCCATTAGCTCCGCCTGTGCATCATCGAGGGCTGCGCGAATACGGTCGGCCATCTCGTTGATCTCTTCGACTGTAATGATGAACGGTGGTGACAATGCCAGCCGATTACCCACGACTCTAAGGATCACGCCGCGTTCGCGGGCATGCCTCTCAACCATCGCCCCTACTGCCGCCGAATGTGGAGTCCGATGCTCTTTGTCTTTGACGAGTTCGATCCCGCCGATCAAACCCGCACCCGAGAAGTCGCCAACCATAGGATGTTCGACTAGCGCGCCAAACGCCCGCAAAAAGTGTGGTTCCAACTGCTTGACGTGGTTAGGTAAGTCCATTTCATCGTAGATCCGCAGCGTCTCCAACGCTACTGCGGACGCAACAGGATGCCCTGCATAGGTATAACCATGTACAAAAGACCCCAATCGGTCGCTTTGCAGCAGCATCGACTGGTAAATCCGGTCGTTCATCAATACCGCCGAGATCGGCTGCATGGCGGCCGACAGTGCTTTTGCGCACGAAATGATGTCCGGCACGATACCATATGTTTGACAACCCCACATGTTGCCAGTACGGCCGAAACCACAGATCACTTCGTCGGCGACCATCAGAATGTCGTAACGGCGAAGTACTTCTTGCACTTTCTCGAAGTAACCGGCGGGAGGCGGCAGTGCGCCCTGCGCACCTTGGACAGGGTCGGCCCAGAACGCAGCTACGGTTTCGGGGCCCTCACGGACAATCAGCTCTTCCAGAGCGTCAGCCATTCGCGCAGAGAAGGCTTCCTCACTCTCGCCGTCATTTTTGTCGCGGTAATAGTGGGGGCACTCCGTATAGAGGAAACCGTCGAAGGGCAGGCCGAAACCTTTATGGAAATCGGGTTTCCCCGTGAGGCTGACGGTCGCACATGTCGATCCGTGATAGCTGCCCATCCGGCTGATGATTTTGCGCTTCTCGGGCTTTTCTTGGGCGTTCCAGTGGTACCAAACGAGCTTGATTGCTGTGTCGTTCGCCTCTGAGCCGGAGCATTGCAGCAACACCTTCGACATCGGTACCGGTGCGATTTCCAGCAAACGCTCGGACAGTTCAATCGCGGCAGAATGCGAAGCGTGTCGGAACATCTGATAGTAGCCAAGGGTGCACATCGCGTCGTATGCTACCTTTGCAAGGCGTTCGCTATTGAAACCCAGTGACGCACACCACAGGGCCGACGCCGCCTCCATATAGCGTTTACCTGCATCGTCTACGACCCAGATGCCGTCACCGCCTTCAATGATTGAGGGGCCAATTTCCAAGTGGCGCCGGATGTTTGTCTGGGGGTGTACAACAGCTGCAATATCGCGTGCATGCATGCTGTTGGGGCGGAAATGGGTCATTTGCTGTTCTCCATTGCTACCCAGCCATATTTAGACTGGGCGATATCTCGCGTGACGTAACCATCGGCAACGTCGGCCGCGACGGCGATCGGATCGCGGGACGCTGCAGGGCCATATCCGCCCGCACCGGACAGGCGGAGGCTCAGCACATCGCCGCGGCGAAGTGTTCGGGTTTCTTTGGATTGCAGTTGTTCGCAAACCCCGTCGGGATTTAGAATTGTTTGCGCTCGCTGGCCTTCCCCGCCGCCGAAGAGGCCATAAGGTGCCTGGAGATGCCGATCCCCAAGCAAAGTGACAACGGCTTCGTCAGCCAACAATTCAAGGTCCTTCCGCATGCCGCAGCCGCCGCGGAAAGTGCCCACGCCACCGGAGTCGGCGATCGCCTCCATTCGATGGATAAGGATCGGGTTGAAGGTTTCGTGAACCTCGATAGGGATATTTGCGCAGTTCAAAACAGGCGCTAATCCTTCCGCACCGTCCGAGCCCTGCCGCGCGCCATAGCCTGCAAAAACCAGATCGTAATAGATGAAGCGACCACCCGTGCGGGGATGCGTTCCGCTGATGATCGGATTGCTCCAGTGCGAAAACCCAGCCATTGCACGTCCCGGCAACGCCTTGGCGAGCGCGCCGTTGATCGCTTCAAAGATTCGGATTTGGATTGCGGCGCGGCCGCCGCTGGGGGCCGGGAACCGAGGATTAAAGAAGCTTCCTTCGCGCGCGACGATCTTGATCGGCCGTAGTCCGCCGGCATTGTGCGGCAGCTGCGCATCGGTGAAGACCTTGATGGCGAAGTAGCCATGCGCGCGGGTGAAATTAATGTAAGCATTGATCGCAGCGCCGACTTGATCGCCACTGCGTGAGAAGTCAACGGTCACTTCATCCTCTTCGACCGTTACATCGACTGCCACGCGCACAAGCGGATCGCCCTCAATGCACGACTCGAGTACGTCCTCGAAGGCGTATGACCCGGGCGGAATGGTTCGGATCAGCTCACGCATCCGTTGTTCTGAACGGTTGAGGATTTGGTCGGAAGCAGCGTCCATCTGGGCGAGGCTGAAGCTGCGCACCAGTTCCGCCAGGCGCGCCGCCCCTGTTGCGTTTGCATTGCGCTGGGCATCCAAGTCACCTCGGACAATATCCGGCAGGCGGACGTTACCTAAGACCAGCCTCAGTATCTCATCGTCCCATTTCCCGCCACGAATCGCCCGAACGGGCAGGATGCGTAGGCCCTCTTGGAACGCCTCGGTTATGCCCATAACTTTTTGCGACCCCGCAGTCGCGCCGCCCATGTCTACGTGGTGGGCAATATTCACGACATAACCGGCGAACCTGGCATCCACGAACACCGGTGCGATCATGTAGATGTCCGGGAAATGGCCGGATCCCATCCAGCTGTCGTTAAGGATTACCGCGTCGCCGTCCTCCAACGTGCCGCGCGGAAAGAACCGCTCTACCGCTTCCACAACGTAAGGCATGGAACCTAGATGGCCAGGTGTGAAATTGCCTTGTGCGATAAGGCGACCTTTCCGGTCGAACAAACCGGTGGAAAAATCATCGGCCTCGCGGACCGCTTCCGAGAATGCGGTACTTCGCAGGGTTGTCCCCATCTCCTCCGTGATCGAGACCAAGGTGCTCCAGATCACGGATAAATCGAGTGGGTTTAATGGGACCGCGCTGTCGGAAATTATATCGTTCATAGCCGGCCTCCACCGATCGTAATCAATAGGTTACCGGACGCGGTCAGCCGGGCGAGATCGCCGGGCAAGAGCACGATGGTCGTCTCGACGTCCTCGATGATTGCCGGCCCCGTTATCAAAGGGGCGACCTGCAGCGAGTACTGATCGTGGATTGGACAATCGACGAAACCGCCGTGTTCCGGGAAATAAGCCGGCCGGGACCGTTGTGAACCGGCGACGCTTTCGTGGGTTTGAGTGTTCAGCCGCATTCGGGATATTGTAGGCAGGGCGGCGACGACGCTCCAGTCAATCACCTCGATGGCGCGGTCCGGATCATCAAAGCCGTAGGTCGAACGATACGTCTCGCCAAAAGCTCTGACGAAGGTAGCGGCAAAGAGATCAGGAGGCATTTCCAGTGCTGGAAGCGGTACCGCCACCTCATGGCCTTGGCCCGCGTACCGTGCTGTCGCCGTCCGGGTAATGAGCCATTCATTCCCTTCCAGACCGCCGTCTCCTTGCAGCTTTTGCTCGATCATGCCTAGAACAGTTCGCGCAATATCACGCAGCCCGGTATCAGCGGGAGTGACGCGCGTCATCGCCCGTTCCAATCGGGGTTCGGCTTCCAATAGGCCGACTGCGGAGCCGACACCGGCTCCGCGTGGCACTATGACTGTGGGAATCCCAACCTGCCTGGCGAGACGCGCTGCGTGAAGGGGCCCCGCTCCACCGAACCCCACCAACGCATACCGCCGCGGATCCCGTCCTCGCTCGACCGAAACAATTCGCAAGGCCCGCTCCATATTCGCGGTCGCCATCCGGTGAATTCCCCAAGCGGCCTCTGCAATTGAGAGGCCGAGTGGCTGAGCCACAACGGCGTCAATGCCGGTGCGTGCACCCTCGATGTCGAGTTTCATGCGACCGCCGTTGAAGTAACCGGGATTCAGATAGCCAAGTACAACGTTGGCGTCGGTCACGGTGGGCTGCTTGCCCCCATTTCCGTAACAGATTGGTCCAGGTTCGGACCCGGCGCTTCTCGGGCCGACCGCTATCGTCCCAAGGTCGACCCGTGCGATACTCCCACCGCCTGCGCCGATCTCCAGCATCTCGATGGCAGAAATATTGAGCGGTAATCCGCTTCCCTTGACATAGCGAACTTGGTCAACCTCGAAGGTCGGAAGCATGGCGGGTACGCCCTTGTCTATGGCACCAAGCTTGGCTGTAGTTCCGCCCATGTCAAAAGTGAGAAGATCAGGCAGTCCCTCCTGTTCGCCGAGAGCGCGGCACATAAGAACACCTGCAGCAGGGCCCGATTCGACGATACGAATGGGGTTGGCGCAGGCGAGAGCGGGCGAAACCAGACCACCATTGGACTGCATGACCAGCAGATCGGGGCGGATGCCACGTCCATGGAGCGCTTCAGTTAGCCGGCTGACGTAACGCGTTACGATCGGCTGAACATATGCGTTTGCGACTGTAGTGCTCGTGCGCTCGTACTCGCGAAGCTTCGGTGAAACTTCACTTGACAGGCAGACGCTTGCTTCTGGGGCAGCACTACGAATTGCTGCAGCAATCAGCCGCTCATTCTCTGGATTGGCGTAGGCGTGGAGGAGACAGATCGCTACGGCTTGGTATCCGCGCTCCGCTACGGCGGCCGCAAGGCAAAACAGAGCGTCGGCGGTCGGAGCGATCCTAATCGTACCGTCGGCTAGGGTCCGTTCCTCCAGTTCGAATATATCGCGACGAGCAATGAGGGAAGCTGGCTTTGTCAATCGCAAGTCGTTCGTATCGTATCGCTTTTGGCGTCCCATCAACAGTACGTCGCGAAAGCCGCGCGTGGTGATCAGCGCGGTCCTTGCTCCCTTGCGCTCTAGGATAGCGTTGGTCGCGACAGTCGTGGCATGGAGCAGCACTTCAACTTGACATGGCTCGATACCAGCTTCTGACAAAAGGTGGTCAATGCCCTCAAGCACCCCATTGGCGGGGTCCCGATGTGTCGAGAGCACCTTCCAAAAGCGACGTTCTCCGCTGTGACTATTCTCAAGGACGAAGTCGGTGAACGTGCCGCCGATATCGAAGGAAAGCTTGGCTTTTTTATCCATCATTTTTGTCCGGCAAGCGTGCGTCGTTGGAGCCGCGTGGTCAGTCGCACTAGCGGCCAGAGAAAGGCGAGATAAATGACAGAAGCCGCGATCAGTGGCGTGGCGTTCACAGTGTTGCCTTGAGCCAACCTCGCAGCCCGAAGTAACTCTGGAAGTGTCACTGCGCTTGCTAAAGATGTTAGTTTAACTGACTCGAGCACGTTGCTAAGCAAATCGGGAATCATATTGCGTATGGCTTGCGGCAGTACGATGTAACGCATTGCCTGGAAGCTGCCTAAACCCGTCGCTCGGGCGGCCTCTATCTGGCCATGAGGTATGCCTTCTATCCCCGCCCGGAACACTTCGGCGAAATAGGCCGATGTGTTAAGCACCAGTGCAAGGACAACCGACCAGAAAGCATCTGTATCAATGCCGAAGAACGGCAGCCCGTAGTAAACATAAATGAGCAGAACGAGGGGTGGAAAGGCGCGGAACAAATCTACATAAATGACAATGGCCCAGCGAAGAGCACATATCCGCAAGGTGTTAAGAAGCGCCAGTGACAGCCCAATCGCAAGTCCGACTGGCACAATAACAACAGACAGCAATGCAGTTAACATAAGGCCTTGCAGCAGCGACGGCCAGACCCGGCTCAGAATTTGAAGATTAAAGAAGTTTACGGCAAAGTCGTTCATCGTGTCGCGCCTGCGCGTTCGAGGCGCCGGGCAACCACCACCATCGGCAGCAAAATAATGAGGTATCCTAACGCCGCCGCCGTCAAAGGCGTGGCGTTCCCTGAGTAGCCCTGCGCAGTATTCGCCTGTGATAAAAGCTCCGGAACAGCTACAACCGATGCTAGCGCTGTGTTCTTTGTGGTCGCGATGATGCGACTGGCCAGAGGAGCCTGTATCAGGCGAAATGCCTGTGGCAGGACCACATAACCCATCATCTGAAAGAACGTCAGGCCCGTCGACCGGGCCGCTTCGTACTGGCCAACAGACACAGTCGATAGTCCGGCCCACAGCAGTTCCTCAGTGAAAGCTGCAAGGACGCCGGCTAACACGATGCAGGCGATTGGGAATCCTGTTAAACGCAAGCCGAGATAAGGCATGCCGAAGTAAGCGACGACTAGCAACATCAAGGGCGGAAGCGCGCGAAATACGTCCACAAAGACGATGATGATCGCATTGAGTAGCTTGAGCCTTGCCATCCGCACGAGCGCTAGGCCAGTACCAACTATGAGACCGCAAGAGAGTATGATTGCCGAGAGCTTGATCGTCACCCACATCCCAGCCAGCAGATCCGGCAAATAGTTTTGCACGATATCCCAGTTCAGGAAATTGGAACTGAAGGTTTGCATTGGTTAAACCGTCCCCAAACTGGACAGAAAATCACACAGTCGCGGATGGCGTGGTGCACCGAAAATTTCACTTGGCGTTCCTCGCTCAAGGATCTCGCCATCGGCCATGAAAACTATTCGATCGGCAGCCTCGCGCGCGAAGCGCATTTCATGGCTCACAACCACCATTGTCATGCCCTCATTTCGGAGCATTCGCATCACGCCCAGCACGCCATTCACCAGTTCTGGATCCAGTGCACTCGTCGGCTCATCGAACAGTACGATCCTAGGCTCGAGCGCGAGCGTCCGAGCTATGGCGACGCGTTGCTGCTGGCCCCCCGAAAGTGCGCTGGGGTAGTAGTCAATCCGCTCCGAGAGACCGACGTGATCAAGCATTCGTCGAGCGATGACATCAGCTTCTACTTTGGATTTGCGAGCAACTTTGCACAGCGCGAGAGTAACGTTCTGCCGTGCTGTCATGTGCGGGTAGAGATTGAACGACTGGAAGACCATCCCGATCCGCTGGCGAACCTGATTTATGTCGACTTTCGGACCAAGGATGTCGCGCCCCTCAATCAATACCGCCCCGCTGGTCGGCTCTTCTAGACGGTTGCAGCAGCGCAAAAGCGTACTTTTGCCACTTCCAGAGGGGCCGATTAGGAAAACCATCTCGCCTTCGCGAACAACGAGGTCGACGCCACGAAGAACTGACAGGGCGCCGAATAACTTGTGCAACCCGCGGACCTCAAGAATTATCGGTGCGCGATGTTGAACCCTTTCCTGAAATGCAGATTTCTGCCCTGCCGTGTCCGCACTCATTTGCAGACCAGGTCGTGGGCGGTCGGGTCATAATTATCGAAGCCCTTCACGCCATAGCCCGGTGTGATCGTCAAGACCACACCTTCTGCCAATGGTTTCAACCCCGTCCACTTTGTGTAAATTGCGGCAAGTGTGCCATCCTTTTTGATGCACTCCATCGCACGATCCAGACGGTCACGAAGCGTCTTGTCACCGAGACGCACGGCGTATGCATAGACCTCGCCGTTATTAATAACGAACTCGGAGGGGGTCAGCGCTGTATTCTGCTTAGCCAACCAACCAGCGGCCGCCACGTACATCATCGCCGCATCAGCCTGCCCGGAAGCGACGGCGGCGGCGGCATCACTGGTTTTGTCGAACCGGTTGATTGTCCAACCGTACTCAGATTGGCGCTGGGTTAGCCAACGATCAAAGAGGTTGCCTTTGTTGACGGCGATGGTCTTCCCTTTGAGGTCCTCCACCTTCGCGATTTTCGCGCCTGACTTTGAAGTGAGGAACCCATAGACTGCGTCTCCATATGGCTCGACGAACAGCATGGCTTTCGCGCGCTCGGCCGATACTGTCGCTGGCGACAGCACAATGTCGAACTTGCCTGCGTTAAGCCCAGGGTAGGTGGTGGACCAGGGTTGGTCGATGACTTGGATCGTATCACCAAGCTGCTTCGAGAGTGCTGCGGCATGTCAATGTCCATTCCGTGGAACTTACCATCGTCGCCAGTCATGGAAAACGGCGGTAATCCGACGTCCGAAGCCGCTTTAATCATTTCAGCCGACGCCGAACCAGATTGCAGCGCTGCGGCGAGTGCTAGGGAGAAGCATGCAAGGCGAATAGTCATACGTTGACTCCTCATGGAACTGCGCTCGGTCGACCAACTTGGCTCACTTAGGATCAAGTTGGTATACCGTAATACAATCCATGAGGCCAATCAAGCTAATTCATCATGGTCGGCTTTCGAAAGCGCCTTAACCGCCGCTTCGCCAGTCGCGCGCATATGCTTTTCGCAAAGGCGCCTGGCGCCTTCTGCGTCGCGTGCTTTTAATGCATCTAGTAGGAGCGTCTCCTCCCAAACGGCGACGGTGGCGCGCTCTGGCAACGCAAGGGTCAAGCTGCGCAACCAAGCCATTCTTGTACTCATCGCGTCGAGCTGCGCGCGAAGTGTTTCGTTGCGTGCAGCCGATCGCAAAAGGTCGTAAAAGGTATGTACCTGCTCACGATGTACGATTTGGTCGCCTCGAAGTTGTGCGGCTTTAATCGTGTGGACAACCCGCGCCAACTGATCGAGTTCTTGATCCGTCGCACGCTCCGCCGCTCGGAGCGCTGCCATTCCCTCGAGGGCGGCGCGGACCTCATAGAGTTCCCGAACCTCATCTGGCGTCATGGTCGCAACCACGGGTCCGCGATTTGGCAAAATCCGAACCCATCCTTCGGCTTCCAGCTGCCTTAGGGCCTCGCGGACGAGTGTTCGGCTCACACCAAGCATTTCGCACATGCGACGCTCGACGAGCCGTTCGCCCGGAGCGAACAGCCGACTGACGATAGCTTGTCGGAGATTGTTTACGACCTGATCCCGTAGCGACGAAGGCCGCTCGACCGAAATATCCTGTTTTGTGTTCACGATTCCGGCGCTTTCTCCTAATGATGCCGTAAACTGGCACCCTAGAATTGTATCTACACGTTTTTCGGCTTCTAGCTCGCAAGCCAATATGACTCTGTGTCACAGATGACGGCATTCTATTTCGAAGCCACGCGACAACTTTGTGCGTCTTTATTGCCGGCGGTCAAGCTGCCACCACGGTCACTTTGTCTGCATAAGCTTTTTGATACGGTTCACTTACAAGCCGTCGTTAAAACTCGGAGCCAGTCCTGATGAGTTGATTTTGGTTGCGGTCAATTCAGACGCTCCGGTCTTGCTGCCGCGCGACAATGATTTTGCCGCTCGATACAAATGGTCGATGTCAGCGCCCGACATTCATTCATTGGCGCCGACGCGTAATATATGCCGCTTTCTTACATCAATCGCTGCATGTTCGAAATCTTGCTCGAGTTGATTCACGTGCTTTGGCAGTTTTCAAGCGAAGGACTTTTGCTCCTCCGCCCGGATTTCCGGGGCCAGCACGAAAGCTTCGAACGAGCGTCGGAACGCATGCTCATCCAGGCCTTTACCAATAATGACGATGCGAGTTCGCCGATCCATTGACGGCCACGCCTCGAGATGAATTGGCGGGTGTACAAGCTGTTGAACCCCATGTACGGCGACGGGCGCGGGCTCTCCCTGGATCGCGAGCAAACCTTTGACACGCAGAATAGCTTCCCCGTGACGATGAAGCATCAACGAGAGCCAAAGGCCGAACGCGGTCCAATCAAGAGGACGTTCGAAGATTAGATGAAACGCGCTGATGTCATCGCTGTGACGATTAGGATCGTGTTGGTTTGCATGGGCATGATCGTGATGATGGTGATCATGATCGTGGCGATGGTGGTTGCGCGCAGATTGCTCAAGCGATTTCGTTTCATCCTCAAACCAGTGACGCACTTCGCGCGTCTTGCTGGCAATATCGAAGAGATCGCCGCCAATTAGATCTTCTGGATCGAAATTCTTCGAGACTGCGTGAACGATCGAAGCCGTCGGATTAATTCGCCTAAGTCGCCCGACCAAATTTTCGACATTTTCGCCCGAAGCCAAATCCGTTTTGGTAATCACCAACCGATCCGCGACCGCGGCCTGTTTGCGCGACTCGGGTTGCCGATCGAGTTGCGTCATACCATTGACGGCGTCCACAGTCGTGATGACCAGACCGAGCCTGTAATGATGTCGTAAAACCGGGTCTGCAGTGATTGTTGTCAGGATAGGCAACGGATCGGCAAGACCCGTGCTCTCAATGATCAGCCGACGATAAGGGGAAATTTCTCCAGTTGCACGTCGTTCGTCCAGACCCCGGATTGCTTCGGCTAGCTCTCCTCTAATTGTGCAGCATAGGCAACCGGACTGAAGCAGCACCATATTGTCGTCGATGCGCTCAATAAGTTCGTGATCGAGCCCAATTTCGCCGAATTCATTGATCAGCACCGCGGTGTCAGCGAGTGCCGAAGAGGTTAGCATCCGCTTGAGAAGCGTTGTTTTGCCAGAACCGAGAAAGCCTGTAATCAGATTTACAGGCGTGAACAACGGGATGTTGCGCTCATTTAGCTCAGCCATTGAGTGCCTCTCTCCGCGCCAGTACCTGTGTATCAAGTGGGTCGAGCGGCCGTCCGGCGAGCTTCTCCGCGATTGGCCACAATGCTGCCAGATCCGCCACGATCTCGGACTTGCCCGTGCGTGTCCGCAAAATATAGGAGTCGCCCTGCCAATCCTCGAGAGAAAGGGCAAAGAGCCCGAGTATCGTATTGGCGGCAGAGATGCGCAGCGTCCGTTCGCGGCGGCGCGTCGCCGGATCATGCGCGCGGACATAAACACCATCGCGTTTCAGCGGCTCTGTCCAGTGATCCTTGCCGCCGAGCACTCCACACAATGCGCACATCCGATCGCCGCTCCGCTTCAAATTCCTGCGCGGCAAAGAAAGGACAATTTGGTTTGCATTGCAAGTTTGCTCTGCCGCATACTGCCTAACGTCGCGAAAGCAGAGGGAAAACGATTTCATCATGGCGCGCAATGCACGAACGGCGACGGGGGTCGGCCGAAAACGAACGCTTCGCGTCCTGGGTACCGCTATATCACTCTTGGAAGCGGTCCGCGTTCGAGCGTCGAAGGATCTCGGCTTTGATATCGAGTTTGAAGTGCTCGACTTTCCGTCTTGTCAGCGCAAGGCTGCCTTAGATCCAGATTCTTATGACGTCTACGATCAGTGTTTCCACAATCTGGGTATTGTATGGCACTGGGGCGCACTACAACCTATCGATACGACACGAATTCATTGCTGGGACCAAGTCGGGCCCCTTACCAAGCTTGGTGGGGTGGACAAATACGCGAATCGTGGCGTTGGGGACGTGCCAAAGAACAAGCTTTACGTCCAGCCCGACCATTCGTTAGGGCCCAACCAGACTCGTTACATTTCGATGCTCCCGACGGTGCATAACTTCGACTCGTTTGGCTACGATGTCCGTCTTTTTGGTGACGGCATGCCCCCGCGGGAAAGCTGGGCAATGCTCTTTGACCAACGCGTCAAAGGTCGTCTCGCCTTCGTCGACGATCCGGCTATCGGCCTTTTTGATATTGCCCTTGCAGCCGAGTCCTTGGGTGTTCTCAGCTTTGTCGACATTTGCAACATGAGTCCCCTAGAACTCGACGCGTTGTTCGCCTTTCTGCGAAGAAAGCTGGATGAGGGGTTTTTTTTCAGGTGCTGGAGCACAGCCCAGGAAGCCGCCGACCTTTTCAAGCGAGGGGAAGCCGGCATTCAGAGTATGTGGTCACCTGCCTATGCAATGCTCGGCCGTGCCGCAGAGCATGTGCGCGAAGCGGAACCGGCTGAAGGCTATCGCGGCTGGCATGGAGGTCTCAGCATCGCTCGACACGTCGATGGGGACGTGTTGCAAATGGCATATGAATACATGGATTGGTGGCTCTCCGGTTGGGCAGGAGCGGCAATGGCCCGTCAAGGCTATTACATTTCTGCGTCAACACCAGTAACCGAACATCTTACGCCCTCTGAGTGGGCTTATTGGTATGACGGACGCGAAGCGACCGAGGATCTCGTTGGCGTCGATGGTTCTACAGTTGTCGTTTCCAAAGGTGCGCGCCGATCCGGTGGCAGCTACTTGGAACGCGCACGGCGTATAGCCCTCTGGAACACCGTGATGGATGAACACAATTATGCAACGCGCGCCTGGTCGCGGTTCGTCGCGGCAGTCAATCTGAGAGCCCAATGACCAAGCAGCGTGCACCCGTCGAGTCCTCCAAGCGTTACGAACTTGTCGCCGCTGCGTTGCGAGCGAACATATCCTCCGGCCTGCTACAACCTGGTTTCGTGCTGCTTGAGGGGCCTATCGCCGGGCTTATGAAAACGAGCCGTGCACCTGTTCAGGCCGCGTTGCGTATCCTGGAGGACGAGGACCTCATCCATCGCTTCGAGGGGCGAGGCTATCTTGTAGGCCGGCTCGGCTCTAGAGTTACCCCGATAAGGCGTGAGATTTCTGAACTTGGCTTGCGCATTCCGAATGAGATTGATACCGCGCTGCAAAATCGCGGACTTTGGGAGCGGGTCTACGAAGAGGTGGAAAGCGCCGTCTCTGCGTCTCTGATTTTTGGCGACTTCCGCATCATAGAAGGTGAACTCGGCGACTACTATGGCGTCAGCAGAACTGTCGTTCGTGATGTCCTTGGGCGTCTGCACGAACGAGGATTGATTGAAAAAACACAGAGTTCACATTGGGTCGCTGGCGCTTTGACGGCGCAATCGGTGCGCGAACGTTTTCAGGTCCGCCAGCTTCTTGAGCCCGAGGCGCTCCGCACTGTCGGCGACCGCATCCAGTTTGACCAACTGGCCCGCGCTATGGCCAAGTTCCGCGCTGACGAAAATATCGCTGACGCGCAAGCGGAATGGGTACAGCTTGATCAAGCGCTTATGGAGCACGCAATTTTTTTGGCGCCAAATACGCATCTTGTTGAACTAATAAGGCAAAACCAATTGCCCCTCGCCGCCGCGTCGCGCGCGCTGACGAAGCTCGGACTACCTGAGGATACGGTTGCTGCGAATGAATATCTGGTTTTGTTCGAACTCGTGCTCGACCGCGCAATCTCCGCGGCGGCGACGTATTGGAGTGATCATTTGGCGAATGTGATGCAAAAGAATCTTGCGCGCCTCAAGCTCGTCGCGGTCATTAGCGATCCGCCGCTTGGAGTCCCGTATCTAACCATCCGCGACACAGAATGACGGATATCGCATACATTATGCATTTTTAGACGCCCAGTATGACCAGTCTGCAGGCATGTTTCGATTAGTTTTTGGGCATTTTCGCCAATTTTTGGAATTTTCAATCTCGTTTAAAAAATTTGCTTGCATACATTAGTCATTTTTGCTTTCATCCCGCTTGTGATCAACGAAGAAAGTTTGTCGCCAGAATGATCATGGCGATGGCAACCTCAGAAATCGTGACAATGCAAGATGGGAGTAGCATAGTTGTGCTCGACGAAGCTTTGTTGCGGCTGGAAGGAATTACAAAGCTTTTTGCTGGCCGTTCAGCGCTGAGTGATGTCAGCTTTTCTGTGACTGGAAACGAATACATTTCTTTGCTTGGACCGAGCGGTTCAGGAAAGACAACTCTACTACGAGCAATTGCTGGGTTTGAGACTCCGGACTCCGGCCGTATTTTTTTCGAGGGGTCTGATGTGACCCGTAAGCCGGCGCACCGTCGCGGTATCGGGTTCGTGTTCCAGAATTTCGCGCTCTTCCCTCATCTATCAGTTTTCGACAACGTCGCTTTTGGACTGCGAAACCGCGCAGAGCCGTTCCCTGAAGACGTTGTACTGTCCCGTGTCAAAGAAACGATAGATCTCGTTGGTTTGAAAGGACTTGAACGGCGCGGGGTGCACCAAATTTCGGGCGGACAGAAACAGCGCGTTGCTCTTGCACGCACGCTTGTAACCAAACCGAAATTAGTCTTGCTCGACGAGCCACTCGGTGCGCTCGACGCGAATTTGCGACAGCGCATGCGCACAGAGCTGCGACGCATACGAGAGGCACTCGACATACCCTTCTTGCATGTGACGGGCAGCGAGACAGAAGCACTTTCGATGGGCGACAGACTGATCGTGCTCGATGCCGGGCGTATTGGACAGTATGGCAAGCCGGACGAAGTTTATGCGAGTCCCGCCACCGCAAACGTTGCTCGTTTTCTTAATCGTTACAACGTGTTTGCCGGGACCATCGAAAACGATGGATTCACGACCAAATACGGTCGCTTCGATTACGGGACCAGAACTCCGGCCTCAGAGAGAGCTTATGCCATTCGCTATGACCGATTGAGTGTCACGCCGTCAGGCGGCGCGGCGCCGGCGAAGTTGGCCGCAAGCTACGTCGCTAGTGAATATCTCGGTTCAGCGATGGTGCATTTTTTCGAGACCGCCGACGGCAAGGTCGTTGAGGTCGAACATCACCTCAGTTTTGGTCCTCCAGAGGCTTTCGAACCCGGTCGGAGCTACGACCTCAGTTGGAACCCCCAAGATGGGATCGCGTTCGGATGACACTCGTGACATCGACCAGCGCCGAAGTTGATGTGGGCGCTCCAGCTTCAAATGAGCGTGGAAGCCTGAGTGCCTACGTCCTTTTGGCGCCAGCCGTCATTTGGATGACCCTCTTTCTTGTCGTGCCAATGGCGATGATTATTTATGTGTCGTTCTGGACGCAGACGACGTTCAAAATTGAGCCAAGACTAACTTTAGATAGCTGGCAAACATTCTTCTCATCAGATGCCTATCTTAGCTCTCTTTGGACGACGCTGCGCATATGGTTGATTGTCCTCGTAACAACCTTTGTCGTTGGATATCCCACAGCGATTTATGTTGGTCTCTTTGTCCGTAATAAAACATTGCAGACTTCACTGCTTGTTCTTTGCGTCATTCCATTCTGGACCTCGTTTCTCATTCGAGTACTAGCTTGGCGTCCGATGCTCGGCAAAGAAGGGGCAATCAACATTATCTTGATGAAGGCAGGCATTATCACTCAGCCGATTGAAGCGCTGCTGTTCACGGATCTGTCGGTGGTCATTGGCATGACGCAGATCTACGTCGTGTTCATGGTCGGGCCGATCGCGTTCATGCTTGGACGTATTGACCCCAACATTCTTGAGGCTGCTCGAGATCTCGGCGCAGACTTCTGGCGCATCCTACGAAAGATCATTTTTCCGCTCAGTCTTCCTGGGGTCGTGGTCGGGGCGATTTTCGTAAGTGTGATGGTGCTCGGTGAGTTTGCCACAAGCGCAGCACTATCAGGCCGCAAAGTAAATCTGCTGGGTAACATCATTGTCACGCAAGTTGGCTCCCTGAAATGGGCGCTTGCGTCGGTCGTCGGCGTCATACTGACGGCGATCATGGCACTTGTTATCGCGGGACTCCTTCGCGTTGTCGATCTCAAGAAGGAGCTCTGAGGCCGATGGAGTCACGCGTTCTCAAACCCATCCTCGCCATTTACGTGGCTTTGTTTTTGCTGTTCCTCTACGGGCCTTTCATCGTGCTCGGCATCCTATCATTTCAGCAAGGGCCTGAAGGTGGACCGCAGTTCCCAATCGTCGAATGGTCGACCTTTTGGTACCAGCACATTTTAGGGCTAGCTCCGCCTTCGCGTGTCTCGCCGCTGCCGATCGGTATCTCGTTGTTTCGGTCGATGACTCTCGCGTTCATGACCATGGTGACGTCCACCGTCCTTGGCGTCATGGCGGCGCAGGCATTCCGAAAGAACTTTCGCGGAAAAACCACCGCGTTCTATCTGATCGTGCTCGGCATGATCGTTCCTGGAGTGCTCGTCGGTCTTGGTTCGGCGCTGGTAGCTACGACGACGGGTATAGAAAGGCACTGGTGGTCGACTGCTTTTGCAACACACGTTGTCTACACCTTGCCTTTTGCTTTCCTGGTCATGCTCGCGATCTTCAATCGCTTCGACAGCACGGTAGAAGAAGCCTCGTGGTCGCTCGGCGTATCGCCTTCCCGAACATTCCGAAAAGTAACATTTCCGCTGATTTTCCCCGGCGTGCTATCGGCAATGTTGTTTGCTTTTACACTCTCATATGATGAATTTTCACGCACATTATTCTCGTCTGGGCGTGAGCAGACCCTTCCATTAGCTATCTACTCCACATTTTCTGTGGAGATACATCCGAATATCTTTGCGTTTGGGGTGCTGACGACACTGTTTTCGTTCGCGCTGCTTACTGTTTACGCGGTCCTGATGATGCTCAGCGTACGACGCGCTCGTCGCGTCGCCATTCAAGAGGCGATTTAATGAACACTGTCATCGTTACAGGAGCGGGTTCCGGTATTGGTCGCGCTTGCGCCATTCGTCTGGGAGCTGACGGCTACAATGTTGTCGTCAACGATCTTCGAGCTTCGGAGGCCGAACAGGTTGCCGCGTCTATCAAGGCGACAGGAGGCACGGCAATTGGGCTCGGAGGCGACGTCTCGAGCGAAGTTGACGTTGAGAAAATCTTTGCCGCCTGTCGGTCGGCATTTGGCGAGCCGACACATGTCGTCAACAACGCCGGCTATGTGCATCAGGCCCTCTTTGTAGATCTGGAGCCAGCGGACTTTGATCGGATGTTCGCGGTGCATGTGCGCGGCACTTTTCTCATGACGCGCGCTGCCCTGCCTGCAATGCTTTCAGCGAAGAAAGGCTGCGTTGTGAATATGGCCTCGCAACTGGGCCAGATCGGGGGAATAGAACTCTCCCACTACAGTGCCGCCAAGTCCGCCATCATTGGCCTGACAAAGTCACTTGCACGGGAAGTCAGTGCTCTTGGCGTACGTGTCAATGCAGTCGCGCCGGGCCCCATCAATACTCCACTTGTCATGGCGATCTCGGAGAGTTGGCGCAAGGCGAAAGCTGCTGAGCTGCCGCTTGGCCGATTTGGCGAACCCGAGGAGGTGGCCGCAACGGTCGCCTTCCTGTGCTCGGATCAGGCAAGCCTTTTTGTTGGCCAGACGATTGGACCGAATTCGGGAGACGTAATGCTATGAACGACACAGTTCTCATCACAGGTGCCGGCATCGGCATAGGGCGCGCCACCGCGAAGGTATTTGCAGCGGCCGGATATAGCGTCGTCGTTACGGACGTTCTCGAAAGTGAGGGCGTGGCCGTTGTCGATGAGATCCTCAAAACTGGCGGAACTGCTGAGTTTCATAAGCTTGACGTGCGCTCAACTGAAGCGGCCGATGCGCTGGTCGCGAAGATTGAAGGCAGTCACGGTGCCATCGATGTGATCGTCGCCAATGCGGGCATCGCGCACAAGGTGCCGCTCGCTGAGATGACAGACGAGAAGTGGGATCACACGTTCGATATCGATCTCAAGGGAATCTTCCGCGTCGTACGCCCGGCAGTCGCCGGAATGCGCAGGCGCAAGAAAGGTTCGATTGTGGCCCTCTCTTCGATCATGGGCGTCGCCTATGGATGGGATGAGCACGTTCACTATTCGTCAGCAAAGGCAGGTGTTGTTGGACTGGTTCGCGGCCTCGCTGTCGAACTGGCCAAGGATGGCGTGCGCGTCAATGGCATCGCGCCCGGATACATCCGGACTGCCCAGTTGCTGTCCGAGAAACATTCCCTCGGACCGGTCGGCGCCGAAGAAGCCGGCAAGTTTATTCCAATGGGGCGCATTGGCGAGCCTGAAGAGATCGCCGACGTCGCCCTGTTTTTAGCATCCTACGCCGCTCGTTACATGACCGGGCAGGTGGTGGTGGTCGACGGCGGCCTTTTGGTGGGGCGCTACTGAGGCGTACCTGGGCTCGCCAGGCATGCGTGGCAATTGTTTCTTCTGGAGGAGGACTAACAATGAGCAAGTATTCACTTTCACGTCGCGCATTCATGCAGAGCACTGCCGGCGGCTTGGCGGTCTCTGCCTTGGGAGCGCCATTCGGCGCTCAACAGGCATTTGCAGCCAGCCTGGCCAATCAGGAGCTCCGCACCGTCGGCCTTTCGGTCACGGTTCAAGAGCGCATTCTTTCTGACTTTAAAGCAAAATCCGGCGTCAAGGCTGTTTCCGGCAAAGGCGCTATCTTCCCGGACACACAGACGGAACTTCTCTCCGGTTCGACATCATATGACTGTTGGGAAACGATCGGCGAACGTCTGCCAGCCGTGATCGCCACCAACAAGATCGAAGCTGTGCCGACGTCTCAGTTGAAAAGCTGGGGGAATATTCGCGACACGTTCACAAAGCCTAGCCCGAAATTCAAGGTGAAGGAGCAAATCGTCGGCCAGATTTGGAAGGACGAGAAGCAAACTGAGCTGTGGATGATCCCGACTGTCTATAATTACGATTCCATCGGTTATCGTCCCGATCTCGTTTCCGCCGAAGAAGCGAGCACCTGGACCGCTATTTTTGATGACAAGTTCCGAGGTAAAACCGGTCTCAATGTCGACCCGCTGATCGCCTTTGGACAGGCTGTGCTCGCGATGAATTCGCTTAAGCTGCTCGAGGTGCCAAATCCTGGCAACCCCGATAAGAAAGCGATCGATGAGGCCTCGAAGTTCCTGATCTCGAAGAAAAAGGGCGGTCAATTCCGCGCACTTTGGGGCGATTTCGGCGAACTCGTCAATTTGCTTGCTTCCGGCGAAATGATCCTCGCAGACGCGTGGCAACCGGCCGTCATGGCTGTCAAGGCGCAGGGCAAGAAATGCAGCTACGCCGTTCCAAAGGAAGGCTATCGCGCTTGGTCGATTGGCATCTCGCCGATTACCGGTACACCGAACAAGGATGCCGTTATCGCTTACGCCGATTATTGGCTGTCGGGCCCGCCGGCGATCGCTGTTTCGGAACAGGGCTATTACTCGCCCACGACGAACATCAAGAACTCGATGGACCCGGACAAATATGCGTTCTGGTACGAAGGCAAGCCTTGGAAGGGCAAAAGCGAGCGCGGAATTAACGAAGGCGATCTGCGCGATGGTGGTTCTCTCGAGAAGCGCGCCTCGACCGTTGCGTATTGGCACCAGTGGCCCGACGAATATGACTACCTGATGCAGCGGTGGGACGAGTTCCTCAGCGCCTGAGGCGAGTGAGAAATTCCGACTTCATCCAAAATATAATCCCCGCGCTGTTATGCGCGGGGACCCATCAAAGCCCGAGGCGGCAGTTTGGGACCGAAGCGTGACCCACGATCTTCAACTCGTAAACGTCGGCAAAGTTTATGAAAACGGCACACCAGCTGTCATAAACTTCGATCTTGAAGTGGCCAAGGGCGAGTTTATCGCCTTTCTTGGACCGTCGGGCTGCGGAAAGACGACCACACTGCGCATGATTGCGGGCTTCGAGTCGATCACGTCGGGCGACATGTTAATTCGCGGCACCCGCATCAATAACGTCCCCCCTGAACGCCGACCAACCGCGATGATCTTTCAGAACTACGCGTTGTTCCCGCATATGACCGTGCGGAATAACATTCGGTTCGGGCTCGACGTAAAAAGATTGCCGACGGCCGAGCGGGACGCAAAGGTCGAACGTATCCTTGAGAAGCTCGGCCTTACTGATATTGCTGATTTTAAGCCTGATCGGTTGTCTGGCGGCCAGAAGCAGCGGATTGCACTGGCTCGCGCGCTTGTGGTCGAGCCTGATATTCTGTTGCTCGACGAACCGCTTGGTGCGCTTGATGCCAATCTTCTCAAGAGTATCCAGGCCGAATTAAAGCTGCTTCAGCGCCACCTTGGGATGACGTTCGTTTTTGTAACCCACGCGCAATCAGAAGCGCTTGCTTTATCGGACCGTATCGTCGTGATGAATGGGGGCCGGATTGAGCAAATAAGTGCGCCGTACGATCTCTACACGCGTCCTAATACGCTATTTGTCGCCCGCTTCATCGGCCGAAATACTCTGATCCCAGGCAAAATCGCCAGCGTCGATGACCAAAACTTCCGGCTCGAAACCGCATTTGGGTACATTGTTGGGACCAGCAGTAAGCGGCCGCGTGTCGGGTCCGAATGCAGCATCGCTGTCTCCGCCGAAGCGATCGACATTCTCACCTCTGCAACTTCTGATGACTATTTTCTCCAAACCTATGGTGGTCGCCCGATCAATGGCGTTGTCGAGACCGTCCAGCGGGTTGGGCACATCGTGCAAATGGCGATTGGTATCGGCGGAGCTGAACCCATTGTCGTCGAGAGCCATGCTGACAAATACGCGGGTCGCTTCCAGCCCAAAGACGACGTTCGGCTCGCTTGGAAAAAAGATGCAGCCACGTTGATTACCCGCTGAAGCTGAACCCCGCAAAGCCGGCCTTCGGGATGATACCGAAGTCACGCCTTACTAGGAGTTGGGAATAAGGCCGCCGTATTCTGATAACGGGCGCGCGACTTCCTTGTTTGCCGCCACTTCGGCGGCTGAATGAACTGAATATGTATGGAGCATTCTAATGACCGAGCCGTTTCCGACCTTGTTTTCGCCCTTCCACCTCGCAGGAAAGACGATTCCCAATCGCATTGCGATGGCACCGCTCACGCGTCAGATGGCAGAGGCTGACGGTACCCCGACGGACGAAATGGCGGCCTACTACGCCCGACGTGCTCGCGGTGGCTGCGGCCTTATTATCACTGAAGGAACCTACGAGGAGGACAAGCTGGGCTGCCGTGCCTATCTCTCGCAGCCCGGAATTGCAAACGCCAAGCATGTCGCGGGGTGGCGCAAGGTGACGGACGCCGTACATGCAAACGGCGGCCTGATCATTCTTCAGCTGATGCATGGCGGGCGGGTCACAGATCCGCGCTGTCTTGCCAAGGGCGAGCAGCCCGTCAGCGCAAGCGACACGCAAAGCGGCGGCTGGTCGCTCTACACGGACAACGACCAGGAAAAATCCATTCGCAACATCTCCGGCCCTTGGCCAAAGGTCACCTTCGGCCCGGCGCGTGCTCTGACGATTGCTGAGATTGGGGAAATTGTTCAGGGCTTTGGAGATGGTGCGCGCCGCGCGATCGAAGCTGGTTTCGATGGCGTCGAGATCCACGGTGCCAATGGGTATCTAATTTCACAATTCATTCAACCGAAGACGAACTTGCGCACCGATGAGTTCGGCGGCAGTCCTGAAAACAACGCGCGGATCGCTGTCCTGGCCTGCCAAGCCGTGCGCAAAGCGATCGGCCCCGACAAGATCATAACTCTACGTCTCTCGCAGGATGGAGTTGATGATTTCACTGGCACTTGGCCGGGTGGGGTCGTGTATGCAGAAGCCATTGGGAACGCCCTGCGTGGTTGCGGAGCAGATGCGTTGCATTGGGCAAGCTTCAACTACCTCGACAATCGAGACCCTAATTCGCCCGAGCCAATTCCCGCTGTTCTGCGCCGCGCCTCCGGTTTGCCGATGATTGCAAATGGTGGGATCGCCGATGGTCCCGGTTCTGAGGCCGCGCTGACAAACGGCTCGGCGGACATGGTCGCAATTGGTCGCCCATTCTTTGCCCAACCGGACTGGCCGTACATCGTGCGTTCCGGCGCGCCGTTCAATTGGGCGCCTTTCGATCGGAAATATGTGATCCGCCCGCCCGTGGACTACGAGTTCGCTTATCCCACGGTGCTTGAAGATCCCAATTGGTCAACTGAATGGTAAAAGAGGGAATGCTATGACTAAGACCATTTTGTGCGGCTTCGGCATCGATGTGGACGCGGTAGCTGGTTGGCTCGGCTCATACGGCGGAGAGGACAGCCCTGACGACATTTCCCGAGGGCTGTTTGCAGGCGAGGTCGGCTCGCCGCGCCTCGTAAGGCTGTTCGATCGTCTCGGCATCAAAACGACCTGGTTTATTCCAGGTCACTCGATCGAGACCTTCCCGAAAGAGATGAAGATGGTCGCCGATGCCGGTCACGAGATTGGCATTCATGGATACTCGCATGAAAATCCGATCGCGATGACCCGCGAACAGGAAACCTATATTCTCGATAACAGCATCGAGCTCGTCACCAAGCTCTCGGGCAACCGACCAACTGGCTATGTTGCCCCTTGGTGGGAGTTCTCGAATGTTACCAATGAACTTTTGCTTGAGCGTGGCATCAAATATGATCACTCGCTGATGCACCATGATCACCAGCCTTACCGTGTTCGTGTCGGCGACAGCTGGACTAAAATCGACTATTCGAAACATCCGTCATCCTGGATGACTCCACTGAAGCGTGGTGCCGAGACCGACTTGATCGAAATCCCGGCGAGTTGGTATCTCGACGACCTCCCGCCGATGATGTTCATCAAGAAGGCACCCAACAGTCACGGCTTCGTCAATCCGCGCGATATCGAGCAGATGTGGCGTGATCAGTTTGACTGGGTCTATCGCGAATACGATTACGCGGTCTTTCCGATGACGATCCATCCCGATGTTTCCGGGCGGCCACATGTTCTCATGATGCTCGAGCGTCTCTACAATCATATGTCTTCACACCCAGGCGTTAAATTCGTTACGATGAACGAGATGGCGGACGACTTCGCCCTGCGCTTCCCCCGTACTAAAGCCTAAGCAAGCTAGGCATCCCGCCCTTTTCAAGGCTCAACAATATCCGCGCGACGATGTCGGCGCGCGGATATTGTCTGCTTGCGTGTGGTGAACTTGAGCGTCTTCATGGGCCTGAATTTCGTCAGAGTTTTGGCGGGCGGCTTAGCCGCAAGCAACGCACAGTCAATTGATAAGTATCATCGAGTGGATCTTGTTATTCGAACACGGGTCGAAAATATATCCGAGATAGGATCAGTCGAAATGCAAATACTTCATCCTACCGCTGCGTCCTTGCTGTTCGAAAGTGCGCTAATCGCGGGCAAATGGACGGACAGCTCGTCGGGTAGAATGCTCGATGTCCTCAATCCCGCAACTGGATCCGTGGTGGGCAAGGTTCCGAACTTGGATGGTGAGGAAACCGCGCACGCCATTGCTGCGGCCGAAAAGGCTTTGCCCGCTTGGCGAGCCTTATCTGCGAAAGTACGTTCGCAACATCTGAGAAAGTGGCATGATCTCGTTCTCGAGAATCTTGAAGGACTCGCTCAGCTTCTCACAGCAGAACAAGGTAAGCCTCTGTCGGAAGCGCGTGGCGAAATAGCCTATGGCGCGACATTCATCGAGTGGTTTGCTGAGGAGACGAAGCGTGTCTATGGTGACACAATCCCTGCGCCAAAATCCGGGAGCCGAATTATTGTACAAAAGCAACCTGTCGGCGTAGTTGCTGCAATCATTCCATGGAATTTTCCGTCGGCCCTTTTTAATCGTAAGGTGGCACCGGCTCTTGCAGCTGGATGCACTGTCGTCGTCAAGCCGTCGGAAATAACCCCATTCAGTGCGCTTGCTCTGGCCGCTCTTGCCGAAAGGGCGGGAATTCCAAAGGGCGTTATAAATGTCGTAACGGGTGATCCAGCCCCAATTGGCGCCAAGCTGACGGCAAGCCCTGTCGTGCGCAAAATCTCGTTCACGGGCTCGACTCGCGTCGGAAAGTTGCTGTTGGAGCAGGCCGCGAAGACGGTGAAACGGACGTCGATGGAATTAGGCGGCAACGCGCCGCTGATCGTATTCGACGATGCCGATATTCACACGGCGGTTGTCGCCTGCATGAATTCGAAGTTCCGAAATGCAGGACAAACATGTGTCTGCGCAAACCGGATATATGTCCAGTCCGGCGTCTACGATGAATTCAGCAAGGCGCTTTTGGAGGCTGTTCGTTCGCTAAAAGTTGGGCCTGGTACGGCTGAGGACGTGACAATTGGGCCTTTGATCAACGCTGCGGCTATCGACAAGGTGGAACGCCACATCGCAGACGCCTTGAAAAAGGGCGCGAAGCTCCTCGTAGGTGGCCACCGTCACGAACTGGGTGCAACGTTCTTTCAGCCCACGATCCTCCTTGGAGCAACCGCTGAAATGGAGCTCTCGAAAGACGAGACATTCGGGCCCGTTGCTCCTCTCTTCCGCTTCGAGACAGAAGATGAGGCGGTCCAACTGGCAAACGAAACCAGCTATGGCCTCGCCGCTTACATTTTTACCCGCGATCTTGACCGCATGTGGCGTGTAACCGATGCGATTGAGACCGGCATGGTGGGCGTCAATGAAGGGCTGATTTCCAACGAGGTCGCACCTTTC
>Ga0116226_10000770_pt1 | contig 27490 bp, 26 predicted proteins | sample S1TSphfallax_FD_89692 | JGI IMG/M metagenome (GOLD analysis project Ga0116226, IMG submission 89692) | Host-associated microbial communities from peat moss isolated from Minnesota, USA - S1T2_Fa - Sphagnum fallax MG | ecosystem: Host-associated > Plants > Peat moss > Unclassified | place: USA... | reverse complement strand
TGGTCGGCCTATGGCTGCGGCGGCGCCATCGATGCAGGGTCGCTGTTGCGTCTGGCGGGATCTCGCGCCTTGGCCATGCAGGAGGCCTGCGCCGAACCGGCCGGACTTCTCGCCGTGCGCGGGCTGACCCGCGAGGAGCTGGAGCGGCACTGCGAGGGCCGGCCTGTCGAAATCGCCATCGTCAATGCTCGCGATCGGCTGGTAATCGGCGGCCCCGCCGCCGATCTCGCGGTCCTGGGGCCGATCCTGCTGGCGCGGGGGGCCAAACTGACCCTGCTGCCGATTGCCATTCCCTCCCATACCAGCTTGATGGCGACCTCTGTCCCGCGTTTCGCGGACGCCCTGGAGTCATCGCCTTTAATGGCTCCGAAAGTGCCGGTATTGGCTGGCATCGATGCACGGCCGGTCTATAGCCGCAGGATGGCCATCGACCGGTTGTCGCGGCAATTGGCCGAGCCGTTGAATTGGGCCGCCTGCATGGACGCACTGGTCGAACGGGGCTGCAAGACGGCGTTGGAATTGGGTCCCGGCGCCGGATTGTCACGCATGCTGCAGGACCGGCATCCGGCGATCGCGGTCAGGTCGCTTGCCGATTTTCAGAGCCTGTCGGGCGCGGTGGACTGGGTGAAGAATCAGGAATAGGCTGACCCGATAAATCAGCCGATCCGCAAACAGAGACCGCACTTTGCTCAATCCCGAGATTATTCGCGCCGCCATTCCCCATGTCCTGACCGAGGCGTGGTTCCCCGAGTTGCCGCAATATTATCGTGGCAAGGTGCGGGAAAATTATGATCTGCCTGATGGACGGCGGATTCTGATCTCGACCGACCGTCAGAGCGCCTTCGATCAGGTGCTCGCCGCCGTTCCCTTCAAAGGCCAGCTGCTGACCCAGACGGCGCGCTTCTGGTTCGAGGCGACCGCCGATATCTGCGCCAATCATGTGCTCGACTATCCCGATCCCAATGTGGTCATTGGGCGCCGTCTGACCATGCTGCCGATCGAGATGGTGGTGCGCGACTATCTCACCGGCTCGACCGACACGGCGATCTGGCCGATGTATCGCGATGGCCAGCGGACGGTCTATGGCATTCCCCTGCCCGATGGTTTGCGCAAGAACGACAAGTTGCCGGAGACTATTCTGACACCGACCACCAAGGCGCTGGCGGGTGGTCATGACGCGCCGATCACCGCGGCGGACATCGTCGACGGCGGGCTGCTCAGCCAGACCCAGTGGGATGAGATCGCGCAACTGTCGCTGGCTTTGTTCGAGCGGGGCCGCAAGATCGCCGCGCAGCGCGGACTGATCCTGGTCGATACCAAGTTCGAATTCGGCCTTGACGAAAATGGCAAGATCACCCTGGCGGACGAAATACTCACGCCCGACAGCAGCCGTTATTGGCAGCAGGCGAGCTATCCGGCGAGAATGAGCGGGGGCCAGGAGCCCGAGAGCCTGGACAAGGAATTTCTCCGCCTCTGGATCGCGGCGCGCTGCGATCCCTACACCCAGCCGATTCCTGCAATCCCCGATGATACTTTGGTCGAATTCGGCGAGAAATATGTGTCGCTCTTCGAGGCGATCACCGGCCAGAGCTTCACAGCACCTCCGACGGATGAGCCGATCAAGCAGCGCATCCGCCGGAATTTGGCGCGTTATTTTTAATTCTTCGCCTTAGCGGCGTTTTGGCCGACGCTTTGTAGCGCCGCGGCCTGTTTCTGCATCGGCTCGAAGGCGGCGCTGAAGACGGCGGTGGTTAGTTTGGCGATGTCGTTGCTGTCGCTCACCGCGCTCTCGATGCCTTCCTTGATCAGCTTCTGTTGCAGGGTGATGAACTCGGTTGGGCTCTTCACCGCGCTCAGCTGGTGGATTGAGGCGGAGAGCTTTTCGACGTTTCTGCTGGCGATCGCCTGATAGGCCTTGGCCAGTTCTTGAAAGCCGGCCATGGCATTGTGGCTGCTGGCGGAGGCGGCTTCCTGATTGCCACGAACGGTGGCGGTGATCTGCTCGACGGGGGCGGTGCTCATGGGGATCGTCCTTGACGGAGGGAACGGTCGAGCGTTGCGCCAACGCGCCGCTCGTGACCGAGCGAACAATAACCGCCCGGCAAAGTGAGCGGAAAGCTTCGGAATCTACCTACTCGCTTCCCATCAGTATGCGTAGGTGAGATGCGGTGCAGGATCTTAGCGCCGCCAGGTCATAGCCGCCCTCGAGCACCGAGACCAGACGGTTGGCGCAGAAGTCACGCGCCACCTCGGTCAATTGCCGTGTCAGCCAGTCGAAATCGGCCCGGCCCAGCCGCAGATCGGCCATCGGATCGGCTTCATGGCCGTCGAAGCCTGCCGAGATGAAGAGGAAGTCCGGCGAAAATTCCCGCAGGCGCGGCAAGATGATCTGGTCATAGGCGGCGCGAAAGGAATCGCTGCCGCTCTCGGGCGGCAAAGATACAGTGACCAGCATGGCGCCGTCTTGCACCGCACCGTCCTCGTCCTCCCCTCTATCGGGATAGAGACCTTTTTGATGAGTCGAGGCATAAAAGAAACCGCCATGATGACGCAACACTTCCTCGGTGCCATTGCCGTGATGAACGTCGAAATCGATCACGGCGATCCGCTGAAAGCCATGGGCGGCTCGGGCATGCAAGGCGCCGATGGCGACATTGCTGAACAGACAGAAGCCCGAGGTTGCATCAGGCTCGGCATGGTGGCCGGGCGGTCGCACGGCGCAAAAGGCATTGTGACCATGGCCCTGGGCAACCTCATCGACGGCGGCAATGACGGCCCCGGCGGCACGCAAGGCTGCTTCGCCTGACCAGGATGACAGGATCGTGTCGTCATCCAGGGCATAATGCCCGCCATTGGCAGGGACCACCGCAAGAATATGATCGATATGGCGGGCCGAATGAGCGCGAAGAAGTTGCTCCCGCGTGGCGCGCGGCGCCTGCTCGCGGATCAGATAAGAAAAAGCCTCCCCTTCGAGCGCCTGCAGGATAGTCCGCAGGCGCTGCGCATTCTCGGGATGGGCAGGACCGGGGTCGTGCTGCAGACAGGCCGAATGGGTGATCAGCAGGGTTTTCATGGGGCGATCCGCGCGATAAAAATTTTCCCGAGATTAGAATCTTCCAGCTGGCCTGCCCAGAGTCATTGCTGCCCCGATAACTTTCCATCCTCGGAAACGCTTTGCTGCACTGCAAAAACATCGAGCCTTCCCTATAGGTAAACCTGTTACAACATAGGGAAGGTCCCTTTGAGTGGCATGCCATGTTGATCCGATCCCTGTTGCCATCCGAACGTGAGCTTTACCGGGCTCATCTTCTGAGGCTGTCCGATGAGGACCGCTTCACCCGCTTTTGCGGCAGTCACTCGGACGACGCCATCAATGACGATGTCACCCGCATCGATTTCTCCCGCGACCATATCAAGGTTGCCTTCGACCCCGAGTTGAACATCATCGCCGCAGCCCATCTCTGCGTCATGGATGCGGCGACGGCGGAATTCTCGCTTTCGGTCGAGCCGCCCTTCCGCCATCAGGGGTGAGGCAGGCTGCTCTTCAAGTCGGCGATCACCTGGATGACCAATGTCGGGATCGAGCGCGCCTATTGCTCCTGCCTCCGCAGCAATGGACCGATGCTGCATATCGCCGTCAGCGAGGGCATGGCTGTGCTACACGATGATTCCCAGGTCGACGCCTATCTGCAGCTAGAAAAAGACGGGCTGCAGACGGTGATTGCCGAGATCATCGAAGAACAGATCGGCTGGTTCGACTTCGCCGCGAAATATCTGATCGCGCCCAATACGATCAAATATTTCTGCGAAAAATACCGGATCGCCAGCTGACGAAACAGCTGCTCGAGGCTGATGCGAATAGATTGAATCAGATGCCGTAATTCAATGGCCCGTGCGATCTTCATCCCAAGAGCTGATCGGCCCGCACATCGGCGCCCGAAGGGAGAGCCTGGCCGGGACGCTTGATCCAGGCGACAATGTCGCGCAACACGACTTTAGCCTGCAAATCGCGCAGCAGCATGTGATAGCCATGGCGGTAGATGGCAGTGACTTGGGATCCGGAGCGGCTCGGCAGAAGCTTCATCATGCGATAGGTCGGCGCGGCGGGCACGATCTGATCCTGCTCGCCATAGAGCACCAGGGCCGGGGTTCGGAGCGTCGCGGCCGACCGGGCGGCATGATCCATAAGGTCGCAAAGACCATCAATGGCCGCCACCTTGGTTTCCTTGATGACCATCGGATCCCGGCCGAGCTGACGCAACATCTCGATATTGTCCGACGGTGTCACCGTGACCTGGTTGCCGCTGAGGCTCAGCTCCGGCATGGTATGAGACAGCAGCCAAAGCGCGCTTCGTTCGAAAATCGTCATGCTGGCGCGGTTCCACACCGCCGGCGCCGCTAGGATCACGCCCTGGACCGTGGGGACATCGTCGCGGTCCATGGTCACCATGATCAAGGCGCCGCCCATGCTCTCGCCGAGGAAATATAACGGCTTGCCGGGATAACGCGTCGCCACCTGCCGGGCGACGCGGGCGAGATCGCTCTCCATCGCCGCCTCGCCGGCCCAATCGCCGCGCCCGGCGGTCGCGCCAAAGCCAGGCAGATCGAAAGCGAAGGTCGCGATGCCCTGGGCCGCCAATTGCCGACCGGGCTGATCAAAAGCATTGGAATAGTCATTAAAGCCATGTACCGCGACGACAAGCGCTTCGATCTCACCGCTCGGCAGCCAGCTTCGCAGGGCGACCGGTGCCGAGCGCGCGGCCTCCATCGCTGAATGATCCGCTGGTGCCGAGGCGCAAGCAACCAAACAGAACGGGAGCAGTGTCGCCAGGATGCAGAGAGCCTTCATGGTCGGTCGCCTTCCAGAATGTGGCAGGCGTCCTTTCTAGAAGCGGACCTCTTAATATCTTGCCTGTACCGCCATCAATTTTCGCGGTGGACTTCTATTGGATGAGCTGTTCGAGCGCGGTCCGGCCCTGCTTGACCGGATGGGCGGCGCCGGACACCTCTTATGAGCTTCAGGTGACTCTAAAGCGACCGGATACTGACAAGATATTTAACAACTTCGAGCTGCAGCTTCTCGGATCTTTGCGCGATTTCGCCCGCTGAACCCATCACGCCCTGAGCGGCCTGGCCGGTCGCCTCGGCGGCCTGGGAAACGCCGAGAATATTGCTCGAAACCTCCTGAGTGCCCTGGGCCGCTTGCTGAACATTCTCGGCGATGCCGTGTGTTGCGACGCCTTGCTCCTCGACCGCGGCGGCGATGGTGGTGGAGATTTCGCGAATTTCGTTGATCACCTCCCCGATTGTGCGGATGGCGGTCACCGCATGGCGGGTTTCATCCTGCACGGTGCTGATCTGCTTTTTGATATCCTCGGTGGCGCGCGCTGTCTGATTGGCGAGATGCTTGACCTCGCCGGCTACCACCGCGAAGCCCTTGCCGGCTTCGCCGGCGCGCGCGGCCTCAATGGTTGCGTTGAGGGCGAGAAGGTTCGTCTGGCTGGCAATATCGTTGATCAGATTGACTACTTCGCCGATCCGGTCGGCGCTCACGGCCAGAGATTGCACCATGGAATTGGTGCGGACGGTTTCCTCGGAGGCGGCCACCGAAATGCGCGCCGCGTCACCGACCTGACGGCTGATTTCTCGGATCGATGCGGTCAATTCCTCGGCCGCCGCCGCCACGGTCTGGACATTCTCGGCGGCGCGGTTGGACGACAGAGAAACCGCATCAGCCTGACGGTGAGTGTCTTCCGCGGTCGACGCCATGGATTGCGCGGTGACGGACAGGTCCTGGCTGGCTTCGGTCATGGCGGCGATGACCGTGGAGATCACTCCATCAAAATCACGCGACATCGCCTCTAGCCTGATCGCCCGCTGCTCACGGGCCGATTGCTCGACCGCCTGTTCCTGGCGAAGTCGCGCGGCTTGGCGGGAGTTTTCGGTGAATTCGACCATGGCGCGGGCCAGAACTCCGATCTCATCGGTCCGGTCGGTAGCGGGAATCGCCGAGTCGTAGATACCTTTGCCGATATTCGCGGTGACACCGGCCAAGGCGCGAATCGGTGGCGCGATCGCCTGCATGGTCGCATAGGCGACGGCGCCGAGAACGCCCAGGCCGGCCAGGGAAATCAGCGAAAGATGCAGAACGGAGCGCCAGAAACTGGCCTCGACATCATCGAGATAGACTCCGGTGCCGATCATCCAGCGCCAGGGGTCGAAGCCGGTCGCGCTCGATAATTTACGGGTCGGCTTTTGTTCGCCCGGTTTGGGAAAGTAGTAAAAGACCTCCCCGCCGCCCTTCTGCGCGACCTCGATCATCGCCTTGATAAATTTGAGACCATTGGTGTCAGGGGTATCAAGGAAATTCTTGCCTTCGCGTTCGGGCGCGGGCGCGGTGGCGAGGTTCTCGCCTTGATAGTCATAGATAAACACATAATTGCCATGGTCATAGCGCATCGAGCGGATCGCCGAGCGAGCCAGTTCCTTGGCCGTCTTTTCGTCAAACTCGCCCTTCTGGGAGCGTTCATAGAAGCTTTTCGCTGTATCGCGTGCCGCCTCGGCTATATTTCGCGTCATGGCGATCTTACCGCTTAGTATCGAATCTTTTATACTAAGAGCAGAGAACGCAGAAACGATTGCTAGCAGCACAAAGCTGCACAACAACTGAATAATCATCCTGTGCGATACACTACGAATTTTCATCATATAACATTCCGTTAAACAGAAATTTTAGCATGGGACCCAGGCATTACATTAATATTCAAAGCGCTCTGCAGACGAGCGCATCGAACCTCATTGCACCTGGTTTTCTCAAGGCAGCCTTGTAGCCCAAGAAGAGTAATACACTTATCCCAAGTTGGGGACAAAAAGCGGCACCGACCGCAGGATGAATTGAGCTCGATGGCCGCCATTTTCAGATTTCCGGGCTCGGTGACCCTCCTTACCCAAGGTAAAGCTCCTGCCGGCACCAGAAGTCACACTGTGGGAAAAATACAAAATCATAAAAGTGTAACTCCACAAAAGGTCCAGCTCCCTTAGTTTCCCCTCGCCGCGACGGCTCCACTGAACCGTTACGATTTTGTTACGAATTCGGCCATGAGGGTTTACGATGATTATTTTACGAAAGAGCGCGCTAAAAAATACGCTTCGCCTGAGCACGGCTCTTGCCGGGCTGGCCTTGTCCGGCGCGGTTTTCGCCGATGCAGATGCGCTCGGCGATATCGGCGATACCAACACGATCGTTGTGACCGACACCAGGGCAACCCGATCCTCGGTCGATCTGGGCGGCGCTGAAATCCAGGACCTGCTGCCCGGCATGAGCCCGCTGAAGGCGATCGAAACGCTGCCTGGCGTCGTCTTCCTGACCGCGGATCCGTGGGGTGCCAACGAACAGAATCAGTCCCTCTTCATTCACGGCTTCAACGCGCAGCAATTGGGCTACACCCTCGACGGCGTGCCCTTGGGCGATGGCCAATATGGCGAATGGAACGGGCTGGGCGTGAACCGCGCGGTCATCTCGGAAAATGTCTCGCGGGTCAATCTGGCCACCGGCGCCGGCGCGCTAGGCATCGCCTCAACCAGCAATCTGGGCGGCGCGATCGAGACCTTCACCAGCGATCCGCGCAAGGAAATCGGCGGCCAGGTCGACCAGACCATTGGTTCCTATGACGCCTATCGCACCTATGGCCGCTTTGACACCGGCAATATCGGATTTAACAGCTACGCCGATGTCGCCTATGTGCATCAGCAGGCGCGGGCCTGGGATTTCAATGGTCAGCAGGGCGGCGATCAGGTCAATGTTAAAGTCATCCATGAAGGCGATCATGGCAAATTGACCCTGTTTGGCGATTATTCCCAGCATACCGATCCAAACGAGGACAGCATCACCCTCGGACCGAATACCGGCAATGCGCCCTATACTCGGCCCTTCGCCTATTCCAACCTCGCCGCTTACGAGGCCTACGTCGCCGGCTCGCCGAGCCTGAACCCACAAAAGGGGTCGCTCGGGAATTATTTCCCGAATTATTTCAGCGCCGAGCAACGCGAGGATGAACTAACCTATGCCAAATATGACTGGTCTGTAACCGACGATATCAAATGGACCAATCAGGCCTATTTCCAGAACAGCCGCGGCCGCGGCATCGTCGGCGGTCCGGCGAATGCGTCCTTCCCCACCTATCTTCCGGTGGGCGGGACCGCGTCCAGTTCCTATTTTACCGGCTTGACGCCCCAACAGGTGGTCAATGCCTATGGCGGCAGCGGTATCGCGGTCCGCACCACCGAATATAGCATCGACCGCAGCGGCGCTATCTCCAATCTGGACTGGCAGCTTGGCAATCATGCGATCGAGACCGGCGTTTGGTTCGAAAACAATTACGCCGACCAGATGCGGCGCTGGTATCCTTTCTCTTCGGCCAATAATGACCTGACGCCTTACGAAGTGCCATCGGCTCCTAGCACAGTATCCGGCGCGGCGGCGCTAACCCTGCTCAAATCTGGCGCAACCCTCGGCAATGCGGCGCTGACCCAATATGGCTTCCATTCGACCACCCAGGATCTCCAATATCACCTGCAGGATCAGTGGCAGGCTCTGCCGGATCTGCTGGTCTCGGCCGGCTTCAAATCCACCCTGCAATGGGCCACGGGCAATTTCATCGTTCAACAGCCCGGCACCCCCCTGCCGAACGGTTCGATCGACAGCCATAATTACTTCCTGCCCGAGATCGGCGCCGTCTATGACCTGACCCGGGACGATCACCTGTTCTTCAATGTGCAGGAAAACCTGCATCAGCTGGTCAATTACGGCGCGGGTGGCCTGTCCGCCTGGAGCACGCAAAGCCAGGGGACTTTCGATCAGTTCAAGGCCAATAGTCACCCCGAAAGCGCCTGGGTCTATGAAGCCGGCTATCGCCTCAAGCATGACCTCGGTGTCGGGCTCCTCACCGGTATTGAGGGTCAGGTGGAATATTACCATGTGAACTTCTCCAACCGTTTGCTCAACATCACCAGCAATTCAACCACCGGCTTGAGCATTCTGGGAACCTTCACGGCGCCACAAACGCTTCTCGTGAATGTCGGCGGCGTAACCACCAACGGTGTCGATCTGGCCGGCACGCTGCATTTTGGCGATCACGTCACCCTTTATGACGGGATTTCCTACAATAGCTCGACCTATGACTCGAATTATTGCAGCAGCGTCGGCGCCACCGGAGCCTGCGGCAGCGGCAAGACGGTCGGTACGGCCGGCAAGATTGTGGCGGGAGATCCCAAATGGACCGACAAAGCGGTGCTGAGCGTCAATTATGGTCCGTGGGAGGGTCAGGTCACCGGTGACTATATCGGTTCCCGCTTTGCGACCTATATCAATGATCAGTCGGTCGGCGGCGTTTTCGTGATGGGGCTGGAGGCAGCCTATACAATGCGGCAGGCTTTCTGGGACAATCAGCCCCGCTCGGTTAAATTCAGCCTGAACGTCACCAACCTCAATGACGAGAAGGGCTGGTCGACGATCAGCCCAGCCGCGTCGGGCAACTATACCGCCTATCCCGTGGCGCCACGGATGTTCTTCGGAACGGTTTCTGCGACGTTCTGAAAAAGCTTTTCGAGCAAGCCGGTCCGGACAGGGATGTCCGGGCCGGTTTTTTTGGGGAGTCCGGGCGCCCTTACGGTACAGCGATCAGAAGTCCGGTGCCAAAGCCGGTTCCGCTTTCATGGCCTTTGCCGAAATCGCGGCCATAGCTGCCCTCGAAATACCATCCGAAGCGCTTTTCCTCATTGTTCCAAACGACCAGTTCACCCACGCCCTCGGCGCCGAGCGAATCGCCCGGATGGTCGCCGGCGGTTTTGCGCAGCCAGCTCGGGCCCAGGCCGAATTCGATTTCGAACTGCGGGGCCAATTCGATCGGCTTCTTGAGCAACAGGCCGGTTTTCCATTCCGGATGACCGTGATCGAAGAGGGCGGTGCCCGACGCTTCAAGCTCAAATTGGTCCCGCAAGACCCCCGTCTGGATGGCGACCGCCGGGCCTTCGCTGATCTTGCCGCCCTTGAAGCTTCGGTCTCCTGCGGCGCCGAGCTTGACATGGGTGGCGGCCGCCTCGGACGCTTCCGCATGCTCCTCGGCGGACGATGCTTCCTCGTGGGGTGTCTCCGGGGGCATCGCCAACGCCTCGGACCGGGCCTCATTTCTCGGTTCGGTCACCGCCTCGGGTACGGTAACCGGCGTCGGCACGGCCGCGACAAGATCGAGATAGAGCCGATGATGCCGATAAACCGCGTTGGGCGGTAACACACCTTGCGCCGCCACCTGAACCGGTTCGGTCAGAGCAATCTGCAGGAGGGTACCGGTGGATTGCGCCTGCAGACCGATCGCCGCCACCAGACCGCCGCGGGGAAATATTCCAGCTTTGCCCTGGCTACCACTCTCCAGGCTGAGGGTGAGGGCCTGGCCTGTCGGATCCAACCCAACCCGGTAAATCGGCGCAGGCCCGGAAAAATCGAGGACAATCCGGGTTGTTCCAGGATGGACGCCCAACCGGATCCCGACCAGGCTTGCGCCCGGCAGAGAGTCCGGGGACTCCGCATAGCCACAATTCGCAATAGACATACTCAAGAAGAGCAAGAATAAGCGTATGGACATGGGGTACACCCTGGAAAAACAAAACAAAAAATCATGTTTAGATCACTCTATCTTAACACAATTTTGATTAACCAGATTATCAGTCATCCCTTCCGGTTACAATCGATCTGGGTCATTCCGGCCGGCAGGTCGGCGCACTCACCGGGTTGCAGCGGGCGATATCCTGCCGCGGGATTGGCGCAACCTTGGTCAATGGCCGGCGCGCACCGCCTGGTTGAGCGAGGCATAATGACCGCGAACATCATCGGGCGTGATGATGCGCTTGCGGTCGAATACCGAGAAAATCTCGCGATCGAGATCATCGTAAAGTTTGGCGTCGAATGGCACGGTATAGCCTGATGCTCATGGATTGAATCGCTCCGCGATTAAATCTATTCGCTGAATCAGCTGGACCGCGGATTTCTGCGGCTATTCCGAATTTTTGAGCGAATTTGGCGTCTAGAGCGCGATGACATTTGGTTGACGCGAATCCGCGTCAATCTAATGTCTGAATCGCCCTCTAAACCATTGAATTAGAGGCTGATTCAGCTAATAGACTTAATCGCAAAGCGATTCAATCTATTAGCATCAGGCTCTAGCAATATCAATAGGTTAGAGCGGAGATTCGGAATGCCCTATTCCGCTTTTCGCTCCTGCGCCCCATGCCAGATGCGGAGGATTTCGACGGTCTGGCGGGTGATCCGATAGACCGCAACATAAGGCCAGACGGCGACCAGTTCTCGCGTGTTTATGGGCTGACCTGGGCGGCCACGATGCGGGAATAAGCGCAAATTCTTTGCTGCCGCACGCAACTCTTGAGCCAATATGGCTGCGGCGCGCGGGTTAAAATCAGCGATATACCGGGTATGTTGCGCAAGATCGCGCAACGCGCCATCCGACCAGACAACTCGGATCAAGGCTTGTTGGTCGACAGCGGTGGTGGGGCGTCAAACTCGCCGTTGGCTAGCTTCTCAAGCCACTTATCGACAATCTCGTGATCGACGAAGCGACCGGCTTCTATGTCGGCAATACCTTCTTCGATCGCGCGGCGCTTCGCGTCCTCGTCCACAATGTCGAATATGGTCGCCCGATTGCTCATAGCGAGAAGTTTATCCGTTTCACGATTGAAATACCAGAACCGCCCGGCTTAGTCGCGCTCATCGCCATTAGATTCGGGCTCAGGTTCAGGATCGTCCTGTTCGTTACCCCAAGTCCGTATGCGAGAAGTCTTTCCCTTTGTAGAGAAGCGGGATGCTTTGCGCTTTGGCGCAAGCATAGGAGAGGCGCTCCGCCAAGGACTGCTGAGCGCACACCCGCCGATATTCCGCCTCCAAAGCTTCAACAACCGCGTCGGTCATAGAGATATGGCGGCGCTGTGCGATCCGTTTGGCGAGCTCGCGGGCACGGGGGTCCCGTATCTGCAGGTTCATGGCGATCGCTCCATCGGTAGTGCCGGTACATGCACTACATAATGATATCACCGTCATGACAAAACTGCGATTATCTCGATTCCAGGGCATCCGAGCGGTCCCGTACCATGAAAAGGCAAAGGCCCTGAAAACACGAATGCTTCCAGGGCCTTATATGGTGGGCGCGCACAGGATCGAACTGTGGACCCGCTGATTAAGAGTCAGCTGCTCTACCAACTGAGCTACGCGCCCTTAAAGGGAGGCCGGTCTTTTAGCAAAGGGGGCGGCGAATGTCGATGCTTATTTGGTCACACATCATCCGACGCCCCACGGCGGCCGATATGCACATCGCGGTGAATATAGACGCTCATCACCAGTCCGAAGCCGAACAGCAGGGTCAGCATGGCGGTGCCGCCATAGGAGATGAGCGGCAGCGGCACGCCGACGACCGGGACCAGCCCCATCACCATGGCGATATTGATGAAGACATAGAGAAAGAAGGTGGTGGTCAGGCCAAGGCCGGTCAGGCGGCCGAACTGGTTGCGGCTTTTCAGGCTCATCGCATAGCCATAAACCAGGATCAGGCTGTAGAGGGACACCAGCACGATTCCGCCGGCCATGCCCCACTCCTCGGCGAGCATGGTGAAGATGAAATCGGTTTGCTTCTCGGGGAGGAAATTCAGGTGGCTTTGGGTGCCCAACATGAACCCCTTGCCGAACAGACCGCCGGAACCGAGCGCGATCTTGGACTGCAAGATGTGATAGCCCGAGCCCAGCGGATCACTCTCAGGATTGAGGAAGGTCAGGATCCGCTGGCGTTGATATTCGCGCATGAATTTCCACACCACTGGCACCACGCCGGCGCCGGCCGCAATCACCAGGGCGAATTTCCACAGCCGGACGCCGGCCAGAAAGAACATGGCGCCGGCCGCCAGGGTCAGCATCATCGCCGTGCCGAGATCGGGCTGCTTCAGGACCAGCGCCACTGGCAGCAGGGTCATCACCAGCGGCGGCAGGAGGAAGATCGGACGCCCCACCTCGCCATAGCTGGCGCCGTGGAAATAGCGCGCCAACGCCAAGATCAGGGTGATTTTCATGATTTCGGAAGGTTGCAGCTGGATGAAACCAAGATCGATCCAACGCTGGGCGCCCATGCCGACCGAGCCTCGGATCTGCACCGCCACCAGCAGCACCAGAGCGATGCCGTAAAGGAGGTACGACCACCGCATCCAGCTGCGGATATCGACCAGCGACACCGCCAACATGACGCCAAGACCCACCAGAAAACGCATCATCTGCCGCGACGCCCACGGATCGATACTGCCATTGGCTGCGGAATAGAGCGTCAGGAAACCGACGCTGCAGACCAGCGTCACCAACAAAACGAAGGACCAGCTGACATGCCACAGCTTTTCTCGGAGCGTCATCTCGCTGCGGCTGAAACGAAAATGGCGGTTTTCTGCGGCCAGCATCAGGATTTATCCATGCTTGTGATCGGATGAGCAGCAGGGTTCCTGCAGGACGAGACGCGCGGGATAACGCTTCTGCACTTCAATCATGATGTCATGAGCCACCGGCGCCGCCGCGGACGCACCGAAACCGCCATGCTCTACCACCACCGCGCAGGCGAAACGCGGCGCACTGATCGGCGCGAAGCAGATAAACAAGGCGTGATCGCGCATTTTCCAAGGCAATTGGTCGGGCTTCTTGCCGCCCTCGAGCTTATGCTCATAGGTCGACAGGCGATGCACCTGCGCGGTACCGGTCTTGCCCGCCATGGCCATGGCGGGATCCAGGATCCGCGCCCCATATGCCGTGCCGCCCGGCTGATTGGCGACCGCGATCATGCCTTCGACCACGGTGGCGAGGGACGCCTGGGAAATTCCAAGAGATTTGAATTCCTGTGCCACGCGGGGCTCCGTCTCATGACCCTGAATCATTTCGCGCGACAGATGCGGCTGCACGGCAAATCCGCCATTGGCGATCCTTGACGCCATGGTCGCCAATTGCAGCGGCGTCACCAGCAAATATCCCTGACCGATGCCGGCGTTGAGATCCTCGCCCGAGGTCCAGGGCAAACCAAGGGTGGATTTTTTCCAGGCATGGTTCGGCACCAGACCGGTCGCCTCGCCGGGCAGGTCGATATCGAGGCGGCTGCCGAGGCCGAAGCGCTTGGCCATGGCGGCGATATTGTCGATGCCAACCCGGCGCGCCACGTCATAGAAATAAGAGTCGCAGGAATATTGGATCCCCCCCTTGAGATCGAGCGTCCCATGCGACTTGTCGCAGTACCACACCAGATTGCCGAGATAATAGCGACCCGAGCAGGTCACCGTATGTTCCTTGGTGATGATGCCCGACTCCAGCGCCGCCAATGCGACCATGGTCTTGAAGGTCGAGCCGGGTGGATATTGTCCGGCAATGGCCTTGTTGGTCAGGGGCGCCCTGGGATTGGTCGAGAGCTCCTTCCATTCCTCCGGCAGCAATCCGCGATTGAAGGCGTTGGGGTCGAAAGAGGGCGTGGACGCCATGACCAGCACTTCACCGGTATGGATATCCATCACCACCGCCGATGCACTCTCATTGCCAAGTCGTTGGGCGGCGAATTGCTGGAGATTGAGATCGATGGTCAGATTGAGATCAACGCCCGGTTCGCCCTCATTGCGTTTCAGTTCGCGGATCGGACGGCCGACCGCATTGACCTCGACCTGGCTGGTGCCGCCTTTGCCGCGCAGCGCCAGGTCATAGATCTTCTCGACCCCTGCCTTGCCGATACGAAAGCCCGGCAATTCCAGCAGCGGATCATTGGAGCCCTGCAGATCCTGTTCCGATACTGCCGAAACATAGCCCAACAGATGAGCGCCCAGATCGACCAGGGGATAGGACCGGCTTTGCCCGACATCGATCATCACGCCGGGCAGATCGGGCGAATTGATCTCGATCCGCGCCACATCCTCCCAGGAGAGATTTTCCCGAACCGTCACCGGCAGGAAGCTGCGATGGCGCTTGGCCTCGCGGATGATGCGGGCGCGGTCATGTTCACCGATCGGGATGATGTTGCCGAGACTGTCCAGCGTATCATCGAGATCGTCGGTCTCTTCCGATATGATCGAGACCCGGTAGTTCTCCTGATTGACCGCCATCGGCACGCCGTTGCGATCGAGAATTCGGCCGCGCGACGGCTGAACCAGCCGCAGATTTATGCGGTTTTCATCGGACAGGGTGGCGTATTTGTCGGCCTGCATGACCTGGAGATAATACATCCTTCCCGCCAAGGTGGTCAGCAAGGCCAGCTTGCCGCCCGCCAGCAGCATAGCGCGCCGGCTGATGATCTTGCTCCGATCGGTATCCTGGATCAGCGAGTCTCTCATTCGCTCCTCAGCCAGAAAAGCTGCAAGCGGGAGAACATCCAACTCGGCAGCGGGTAGCAACAGACGGTGATGATATATTCGGCCAAAAGCGCGTGGAACAGGGGCGCGCGACCAAACAAAGCCGCCGAGAGCGCCAGCTGAATCAGCAAGCCGCCTGCCGCCAAGGTAGCGAAACCGGCCCAGATCAACAAGAATGACTTGCCATGAAAGAACCGCCGCTGGGAGGCGGTCATGCCCTGCATGGCAAGAAAGACCAGGGAAGAAACGCCGACCGGCGCGCCCAGCACGATGTCATTCACCAGGCCGGTGGCGAAGGCGACCGATGGGACCAGCAGATCCGGGCGATAGAGTGACCAATAAAAGATGCCGATCATCGGCAGCAGCGGCACCACACCGGCCATTTGCGGGATGCGGGTAGGGACAGCCTGCATCAATATCAACAAAACCACCAGTGACGCCGGCAGCAATTGGCGTACCAGATGGTCAACCCTCTGTATCGGCTTGATCATGGCGCCACCCTGCAGGTTGGACCGGTCATTTGTCCGGCAGATCCGACGGCAGCACGCCCGGCAGGCCATAATCGACCACTGTGACATATTCCAACTGATTGCGATGAACGAAGGGCTCCACCCGCATGATGCCGTCCTGGGTCGAGGCGATCACGCCAACCGGCAGGCCGGGCGGAAAGGCGCCGCCATGGCCAGAGGTCACGATGCGGCTGCCGACCACGGCATTGCTGTTGGGCGCAAGATAATTGAGCCGCGCCCGATCGCTGTTGTCGCCCGACAGGATCGCTTTGGCGCGGGATGATTCCACCACCACCGGAATATGGCTGTTGATATCGGTCAGCAACAGAATACGGGCCGAGCGATCGCCGACCTCGGCAATCCGGCCGACCAGATTCTCGCCGGCGATCACCGCCTGACCTTTGCGCACGCCATCCTTGGTTCCGACATTGAGCAGCATGGAATGGACAAAGGCTCCGCCTGTATCGCCGATCACGCGTGCGGTGATGAAGGCGGAGTCCGGGTCGGGGAGATAATTCAGCTGTGCCTTGAGGGCGCGGTTTTCATTATCGAGTTCGCGCGCCACGGTCTGCCAATGTTGGAGCCGGGCATTGTCTTCGTTCAGGCGGACATTTTCAGCCCTGAGCGCCGCAAGGTCGTGTATGGCATTGACGACTGACGCGATGGCGGCCGCCGGGCGGGACATCACGCCAAGCACGGGGGCCACCCCGTCATCGACGAAAACCCGCAACCGCTCGATCAGGATGGTGTCGGCCTTGCCAAGCAGCATCAGGGCGAAGGAGGCCAGCACCAAGGTGAGAAAGGCGAAGCGCTGAGCCAGCAGTCTCAGGGTTGCCAACCGCCCGACCGTACCCGGATGCTGTTTCAACGCGTCCCCCGAAATATCAATACATGCTGGTCAAAACATTCCGCAATTTTGGCATCTCTTCCAACGCGCGGCCAGTGCCCAATGCAACGCAGGACAGCGGATCGTCGGCGATCGATACCGGTAACCCGGTGGCATGGCGCAAGACCAGATCAAGATTGGACAGGAGCGCGCCGCCGCCGGTCAGAACGATACCCTTATCGACGATATCGGCGGCCAATTCAGGCGCTGTATGTTCGAGCGCGACCTTGACCGCCTCGATGATGGCGCCGACCGGTTCGGCCAGGCTTTCCGCGATCTGCCGCTCCGAGATGATCAATTCCTTCGGCACGCCGTTCATCAGGTCGCGGCCCTTGATCTCCATGGTGCGGCCTTCGCCGTCTTCCGGTGGCGAGGCCGAGCCGATTTCCTTCTTGATCCGCTCGGCCGAGCCTTCGCCGACCAGCAGATTATGATTACGACGGATATAGGCGATGATCGCCTCGTCCATCTTGTCACCGCCGACCCTTACCGAGCGGGCATAAACGATGCCGCCCAAAGAAAGCACCGCCACCTCCGTGGTGCCGCCGCCGATATCGACCACCATCGACCCGGTCGGCTCGGTCACCGGCAAACCGGCGCCGATCGCCGCGGCCATGGGTTCCTCGATCAGGAAGACCCGCCGGGCGCCGGCGCTTTCAGCGGATTCCTGAATCGCGCGCCGCTCGACGGCGGTAGAGCCGGAGGGCACGCAGACAATGACAAGCGGGCTGGCGAAGCTGCGGCGATTATGCACCTTGCGGATGAAATGCTTGATCATCTCTTCCGCCACTTCGAAATCGGCGATGACGCCGTCGCGAAGGGGGCGGATCGCCTGAATATAGCCGGGGGTGCGCCCCAGCATCATTTTGGCCTCATCACCCACCGCAAGAACCTTCTTCTTGCCTTTTTCCTCGGCGATCGCCACCACCGATGGTTCGTTGAGGACGATCCCGCGTCCTTTGACATAGACCAGCGTATTGGCGGTGCCCAGGTCGATCGCCATGTCCGCGGACATCCACCCCGTCACTCTGGAAAACATAAAGCCTCGCTTTTAATACTAAAAAAGCCGCGAGAGACAGAGCTCTCGAGGCGCGGTTGTCCTTTGGCCCGCACGACCCGACCTTTTCGCCATGAGCGCAAAAGAACGAACCGCGGAACTATATCAGTCAATGGGTTAATACCCTTTGAAGAAGCAAGTTTTTAAATCGACATTTCTGAGTGCATCGCACCCGCAATATCTGGGGTGCAATAGGGCGCAGGTGGGGCGGAAAGTCAAGAGATAGAGCGGGGTCGCGTGTGTCGAGGGCGGATTCCTGAAGGGATCGCCTAGCGGCGAGCGAGGGCCAGCCATCTCGGCTTCGCCGAGAAACGTAAAGTTTGCATGCGAAGCGAGCGCGCTCCTTGTCCGCTTCATTTTTATTGAATTCAAAGATGAATTCAAAAAAATCAATGCCGTCGAATTTAAGGCCGGCGTTACCGTTTTCTCCACCCCCCACCCGGGCGCTCTGATAACTGACGAATGGAACATTCGTCAGTTATCAGAGCGCAACAGGGAGCGCGAGGGGAAGCCCCCTCGCCAAGAGCCGCGTCCGCGGCGACATATGCCCCCCCGCCCTAATTCCGTGCCCTATCCACCAGCTTGTTCTTCCCAATCCACGGCATCATCGCCCGCAGCTTCTCACCGACTTCCTCAATCGGATGTTCAGCCTGAATCCGCCGCGTCGCCTTGAACGACGGCTGACCCGCCTTGCATTCCGTCATCCAGTCGCGCACAAAGCGGCCGGATTGGATATCCGCCAGGACCTTCTTCATCTCGGCTCTCGTTTCATCCGTCACCATCCGCGGACCCGTCACATAATCACCAAATTCCGCCGTGTTCGAAATCGAGTAGCGCATATTGGCGATGCCACCCTCATAGATCAGATCGACGATCAGCTTGACCTCGTGCAGACATTCGAAATAGGCCATCTCCGGCGCATACCCCGCCTCGACCAAGGTTTCAAACCCCGCCTGGATCAGATTGGTCAGCCCGCCACACAGCACCACCTGCTCGCCGAACAGGTCGGTCTCGCATTCCTCGCGGAAGCTGGTCTCGATGATACCGGAGCGGCCGCCGCCGATGGCGGAGGCGTAGGACAGCGCCAATTCCAGGGCATTGCCCGAGGCATTCTGCGCCACCGCCACCAGGCAGGGGACGCCGCCGCCCTTGGCGAATTCGCCGCGTACCGTGTGGCCGGGACCCTTGGGAGCGATCATGAAGACGTCGAGATCGGGGCGCGGCTCGATCAGCTTGAAATGGATATTGAGGCCATGGGCAAAAGCCAGCGCGGCGCCCTGCTTCATATTGGCCTTGAGATCGTCGAGATAGAGATCGGCCTGCAGCTCGTCAGGGGTGAGCACCATCACCACATCGGCCCATTTGGCGGCGTCCGCCGGGCTCAGTACCTTAAGCCCCTCGCCTTCGGCTTTCTTGGTGGTGGCGGAACCGGGACGGAGCGCGACCGCGACCTCCTTGACACCGGAATCCCGCAGATTGAGGACATGGGCGTGACCCTGGCTGCCATAGCCGACCACCGCCACCTTCTTGGCTTTGATCAGGCTGACATCGGCATCACGGTCGTAATAAACTCGCATTTTGGTTCTTCCTGTCTTTGATTACAAAGGATGCGGGCCGCGAGCGATCGCCACCACGCCGGTGCGCGACACGTCGGTCAGACCCAAGGGCTCCATCAGCCCGATGAAGGCGTCCAGTTTATCGGTGGCGCCGACGATCTCGAAAACAAAGGACTCATTGGTCGAATCGACCGCGCGGGCCCGGAAGATGTCGGCAATGCGCAAGGCCTCGACCCGCCGCTCGCCGCTGCCGACCACCTTGATCAGCGCCAGTTCGCGCGCCACCTGCGGGCCCTCGATGGTCAGGTCCGAAACTTTGTGGACTGGCACCAGTCGGCTCAGTTGCGCCTTGATCTGTTCGATCACCATCGGTGTCCCCGAGGTGACGATGGTGATGCGCGATAATTTTTCGCGCACATTGACCTCCGCCACCGTCAGGCTCTCGATATTATAGCCCCGGCCGGAAAACAGCCCGATGACGCGGGCCAGGACGCCGGACTCGTTATCGACCAGGACCGCGATGATATGGGTGCGGATATCGCTGATTTGCATCATCACACCAGCACCATGCCGTCTTCCGACCCCTGTCGCTGCGCGGTATCGCCGGGCCCGAGCAGCATCTCATTATGGGCGGCGCCGCTTGGAATCATCGGGAAACAGTTTTCCTTGGCGTCAACCCGGCAGTCGAAGATCACCGGGCGCTTGACGTTGATCATCTCAAGGATGGCGCCATCGAGATCCTCGACCTTGTCGATGCGGAAGCCCACTGCATTATAGGCTTCGGCCAGCTTGACGAAATCCGGCAGACTGTCGGAATAGCTCTCGGAATAGCGGCTGCCATGCATCAATTCCTGCCATTGGCGCACCATTCCCATATATTGATTGTTGAGAATGAACAGCTTCACCGGCAGGCGATATTGGCCGAGCGTCGAAAGCTCCTGAATATTCATCTGGATCGACGCCTCGCCGGCGATATCGATTACCAGCGCATCGGGATGCGCGATCTGCACCCCCATCGCCGCCGGCAGGCCATACCCCATCGTGCCAAGCCCGCCCGAGGTCATCCAGCGCTTCGGCTCCTCGAATTTGTAGAACTGCGCCGCCCACATCTGATGCTGGCCGACCTCGGTGGTGATGTAGCTATCGCGATGTTTGGTCAGTTCATAGAGCCGCTCGATCGCATATTGCGGCTTGATGATCTGCGGTCCCTGCTGATAGCTCAGACATTTGCGGGCGCGCCACTGATTGATCCGGCCCCACCAATCCGCCAGAGCCGCCTGATCGAGATGATAACTCTGCGCCTGCCAGACCGCGCGTAGATCAGCGATCACCGATCCGACATCGCCGACCACCGCGACATCGACCGCGACATTCTTGTTGATCGAGCTTGGATCAATATCGATATGGATCTTCTTCGAGTGCGGCGCGAACGCATTGAGTCGCCCGGTCACGCGATCATCGAACCGCGCGCCCACGCACACCATCACGTCACATTCATGCATCGACCAATTGGCTTCATAATTGCCATGCATGCCGACCATGCCGATGGATTGCGGGTCAGAGCCGGGGAAGGCGCCCAACCCCATCAGGGTCTGGGTGCAGGGCGCACCCAACTGGCGAATGAAGGCGGTGACATCGGCGCAGGCCTGGCTGCCGGAATTGACCACGCCGCCGCCCACATAAAACAGCGGTCGCTTGGCTCCGGCGATGAGCGCCGCCGCCGCCTCGATAGACTTACCGTCGGCCTTGATCTGCGGACGATAGCTCTTATGGCCGAGTTTGCTGGGCCCCTGATAGGCGGCCTTGTTGATCAGAATATCCTTGGGCAGATCGATCACCACCGGCCCCGGCCGCCCATGGGAGGCGACATAGAAAGCCTCATGCATCACACTCGCCAGCTGGGCGCCATCCTTGACGAGATAATTATGCTTGGTGCAGGGACGGGTGATGCCGGTGGTATCGGCCTCTTGAAAGGCGTCATTGCCGATCAGATGGGTCGGCACCTGCCCGGTCAGACAGACCAAAGGCACGGAGTCGCAGAGCGCGTCCAAGAGGCCAGTCACCGCATTGGTGGCGCCCGGACCCGAGGTCACCAGCACCACGCCAACCTTGCCGGTCGAACGGGCATAGCCTTCGGCGGCGTGCAGCGCGGCCTGCTCATGGCGGACCAGGATGTGACGGATACGGTTCTGTTTGAACAATTCGTCATAGAGCGGTAAGACAGCGCCGCCGGGATAGCCGAATATGACTTCGACTCCCTGGTCGACCAAGGCCTTCAACACGATCGCCGCGCCGCTCATCAAATCTTCTGTCATCACTGGTCCTTTCAGCGGCATCGCTTTTCCGCGGGACGCAACCTAATCGGTCATTTTCCCGCGGTCAACAGGAACTGACGAATAAACGAAAAGATTTTATCATCGATCCTTTCCGAAAGTTGCTCAATCAGGGTGATTTGCGGAATTATTTGATGACGGAACCAAGTGAGCTGTCTTTTTGCGTAATTTCGCGTGGTCTGCTGCGCCGATGCCAAGGCGGCCTCCAAGGTCACCGCGCCGCGCAAATGGGCGGCCAGATCGGCGACTCCGAGCGCCTTCATCACCGGCAAGGCCGGATCGAGGTCCAGGTCCAGCAGGCGCGCCACCTCAATCAGCGCACCCTGCGCCAGCATGTCGACCAGCCGCCCGTCGCAGGCGCGATAGAGCAGGTCGCGGGGCGGCGTCACCGCGATGACCAGACTGTCAGCGGCCAGCCCGCCCTCGCGCGGGTCGGCCTGCCAGTCCGCCAGGGATCGTCCGGTCGCCTGCAGCACTTCCCAGGCGCGCATCAGCCGCTGGCTGTTGTTGGGATCAAGCCGCGCCGCCATCACCGGGTCGCGCTCGGCAAGCTGTCGGTGAAAGACCTCATTGCCAAGGGCAGCGAATAAAGCCCGCGCTTCGCTGCGGATCGCCGGTGGAATATCCGGGATCGGCGACAGCCCGTCGAGCAGACTGCGGATATAGAGCCCGGTACCGCCCACCACCAGCGGAAGGCGGCCCTCCAGCCAGATCGCGTCGCATGCCGCCGCCGCCAGCGCGCGCCAGCGACCGGCCGAACAGCTCTGCTGCGGCGGGATCACGCCATAGAGACGATGATCGGCCCGGGCCCGGTCGGCAGCACTCGGCTGCGCCGTCAGGATCGGCACCGCTTGATAAACCTGCATGCTATCGGCATTGACGATGACCGCGTCAAACTTTTCCGCCAGCCTGAGCGCGAGGCCCGATTTGCCCGATGCCGTCGGGCCTGCTATCACCAGCAGCTTGTTCGCCCCACCCGCCTTGATGAAGTCTGATCCCATGACTCTTGTTCTTACTCTGATCGCTGCCGAGACCCTCTGTGATAGCACGCTTTCCCATTTGAGCCAGGCGCTGCGGACCGAGCAGATCGCCTGGCTCGCCCCCGGACACGCGGTCGATCTGACCGTCGCGGATTTGCATCGCACCGAGATCATGGAGATAGCGCGTTGCCATCTCGCCGCCGAGAGGGTCGATTTCCTTGTTCAGTCGCCGACCGGTCGGCGCAAGAAGCTGCTGATCGCCGATATGGACAGCACCATGGTGGTTGGCGAGACGCTTGATGAATTGGCGGCCCATGCCGGTTTGCAAGAGCGTGTCGCCGCCATCACCGCCCGCTCGATGAATGGCGAGATCGACTTCAAGGCGGCGCTGCGGGAACGGGTGGGTTTGCTGGCAGGACTGGAAGAACAGGCTCTGGTGGCGACCGACGCCAAGATCACCCTGATGCCGGGCGCCCGCACCCTGGTCGCCACCATGCGGGCGCATGGCGCTTACACGGTGTTGGTCTCGGGCGGCTTCGATTATTTTACCAGCCGGATCCGACTGCGTTGCGGGTTCGATGAGGATCGCGCCAATCGACTGGAGATCGAGGGTGGCCGCCTGACCGGGCGGGTAATCGAACCGATTCTTGATCGTGATGCGAAACTCGCCTACCTGCAGAGCTTCGCTGCGGAGCGCGGCCTATCGGCCGATGAAACAATGGCGGTCGGCGACGGCGCCAATGACCTGGCGATGATCCGCGAAGCCGGCCTCGGCGTCGCTTTTCACGCCAAGCCGGTGGTGGCCGACGAGGCTGAGTTCCGCGTCGACCATAATGATCTGACGGCGCTGCTGTTCGCTCAGGGCTATTCGCAAGAGATGTTCGTGGTTGTCGACGCTTTGTGACGCCAGTGCACTCAACTCCCCCATTTCTTGATCTGAGGCCAAAGATCCTGCAGATCCATGGTCAGACCCCGGCACAGAAAGATGTCAAACTGCTCAGTGGGTCGGGATAGCGGATTAGCCACCCTGCCTGCGACCTCTACCTGACGAAAATGTTCTCGATCCCCTCTCCCATCGCTTCCGAGAACGATCACAGTTTGTCCATGATAGTCCCGAGGCCCCCAAAGCCAGTAGGTGACGTCTTTGCTGATCGCCTGGGGCAAGCCATATTTGGGCCCGAGCACATCGACCGCAGCCGCTTCGCCAAAGTTGTTGGCGAAGATCGCCGTCGTGGCCTGTTCGGCTTCGGGCAAGCTGTGATAGATCCGCGCGCCAATCGCTGGGCGAACTTCCCGCCGCCGAGATCGCGCACAAGGAGCGCGGTGACCCAAACCACCATCGCGCCGGCAAGGGCAGGCCATAAACGAAGCCCATATAAGGAAAGCCCGAACATTTTCATCGAGAGCCACGCGACCATGGCTATCAGAGGCGGCTGATCCACGTCTCCCCAGTCTAGATGCAGCGCGCAATCTATGTCGTAGAGCTCGTCCCGGAAAATTCCGTAGCCCGCCGCCGCCGCGAACTGGATCGAGAATTTGATGAGCACCAAATAAACAACCACCCGATCTGTACCAAACAGATCCGATTTTCCTGTCTTCCAGCCCACCACTGCCCGCCCCCATGGTATTATTTGGTCTGATGACACTGACAGCATAAGTCATGCCAAAAGGCGAATGACAGATGTGGGGCCGACATCGGACACACCCGATTGAGCAATTTCGTCATTTTGTGGGGGAAAACCACGCTGACCGACGGCGGCATTCCGACCATCACGACCTCCTCGGCTCAAGTAACCTCCGATGCCGCTGCGCTCAAGGTCATCGCCGGCAATTTCTCGGTTACAGAAACCGTGAGGGCCGGCAATTTGACGATCGCCGGCGTATCGGGTGCGTTGGGCAACACAGCGGTGTTCGCTGGCGATGCCAGCCAATACACCATCACGCCATCGGGCGACGGTGTGCATTTCACTGTTGCGACAACCGGCAGTTCCGACCTGATCAGCGATATTCAGGCGCTTCAATTCGCCGACTATAGCGAGATTGTCGCGCCGACACCGGGTAGCGCTGGCGCGGTCACCGGCGGCAATATTACCGAGCTCTATGGCGCAGTGTTCGGACGACTGCCGGATGTAGCCGGGTTGAACTACTATGAAAATGAGCTGGTCGCAAATCCAAGTCTGTCGCTCACGACACTCGCCGCGAATTTCCTATCGGCGCCAGAATATACTGGTAATGCCAAACATAATTACGCCCAAAGCTCGGCGGGAGACGCGCAATTCATTACCGATTGTTACGACAATCTACTCGATCGGGCACCGGAAACGACTGCCATTCCCTATTATCAGAACCTGATCGATCAATTTACCGCCGGCCTGACGCCTCGAACAACGGCCTATACAGCAGCAGAATTGCAGGCGCACGCGACGGTGCTTGTCGATTTCAGCGCGTCGAAGGAGTTCCTGGATGATGTGCAGATAACCGCCGCGCATCCGGCTTCGGCCGGGTTCACCGGCCATTGGCTGGTGCTGATATAAGCGCCGGTCGCGAGATCAAATTTTGTACTCTAATCGCCCGACCGTTGGGTTTGTTGAAGAAACAACTTCACTCCAGCGGCAATCGCGTCAAAGCTGGCGCGCATCAGCGGCGCTGGCTTCAACTCCTCATGCATGGCCAGCCAAACCGTCATATCAATGTGGAACGAAGTCTCCAGCAATGGCAAAAGCGTCGGTTCTCGCGCGGCGATTGCGGCTTGGCACACGCCGATGCCAAACCCGGCGCGCAAGGCGGCCAAGCCGGCAAGGTCGTTGTCACAGCGCCAGCCAAAGAGATCCGCATCGAAATCGGGCAGGCCGGCGACAGCGGGCTTGCGACGATCAAAACCGATCACCCGATGGACTGACAGTTCCGCGACAGTCGCGGGCGTGCCGTGGCGGTCCAGATAAGTTTGCGACGCGTAAAGACCGAGTCGGCTTTCGCCAAGCTTTCTCGTCACCAGCGCGTCCTGGACGGGACGCGTCATCCGCACGGCAATATCAGCATCGCGCCGCAGCAGATCCGACAGGCTATTGGTGACAACCAACTCGATAATCACATCGGGATGACGATCACAAAAATCAGTCAGGATGGCGGGCAGGACTTCGGCGCTGATCACTTCGCTGGCGCTGATCCTTACAACGCCTGACAAGCGATCCGCCGATTCCCGTGCTCTTCGCTCAAGGGCGCTGGCGGCTCCTGCCATCGATTCGATGAGAGGGATCAAGCGCATCGCATCCTGCGTGGGGGCGAGGCCGCTCTGGGATCGCGTAAACAGTACCACCCCGAGTCGGGTCTCCAATTCCGCGATTTTGCGGCCCAATGTCGGCTGGCTTAGGCTCAATTGCCGGGCCGCTGCTGACAGGCTGCCCTGCTGCACAACGCTCAGAAAACAATGATAGAGGTCCCAATCGATCCGGGTCATTCACCAATGAATAGCATCCATCCAAAATTAGTCAATTTTGTAGATCTGCAATTCCCGCTAGAAACCCTCCGACCAACAGGAGGACAAAGATGTTCATCGGACATTTCGCGGTGGCCTTGGCCGCAAAAACCAAGGCGCCAAAACTTCCGTTATGGACCCTGATGGGCGCCTCGCAGCTGCTCGATATCGGTTGGAGTGGGCTCGTGATCGCTGGCATCGAGAAGGTCAGGATCGACCCCGCTCTCAAAGGGAGCCCTTTTGATCTTTATGACATGCCTTATACCCACAGTCTTCCGGCGGCGATCCTATGGTCTGGGGCGGCCGGCATGGTCGCCTATCTTGCCGCATCACGGTCGCGGTTGGTGGGCCTGGTGATAGGCGGAACGGTGTTTTCCCATTGGTTGCTTGATCTCCTGGTCCATCGTCCGGATCTCTCGCTGGGCGTCTCTTCCATCAAGCTGGGCCTTGGACTGTGGAACTGGCCGGGGGTTGAATTGGCGCTGGAATTGGCCCTGTTTCTGTCGGCAGCATTGCTTTGGTGGCCCGGAGCCGCGCGCATGGGGAGGGTTCGCCCATTGCTCTTTCTCGCTTGGCTATTGGTGCTGCAGCTGATCGACGAATTCATGCCGCCGCCCTCATCTGGAGCGATGGCGGCGCTCAGCGCGCTCGCTGCCTATGGCACCGTGATAGTTGCAGCCTGGCAATTGGAGCGGTAAATGCCAAGGGCCTCAGCTTCCAAAGTCTGGTAACGGGCGATTCTTAAAGGCCTTGGAAACCACGTCCAGATTGGTCTGGTGCGCCTCACGGTAAGCCCACCAGACGCTTACCCATCCTTTTTTAACCGAGTCGTGAACGTAATTTTCCAGCGGCTGCTTCAGGTAATCAGGATCGTGCGCCCGCTCAACCATCCGCCGCAGATAGTCCCTGGTGGCGTCGATCAGGGTAGTCCGATAGCCCCCGGCAGCGATGACGTCCGGGTTGCCATGATTGGGCAGAATGCGATCGATGTTCCATCCCTTCATGGTCTGGAGGTTCTTGTATTGCATCGGGATCTGCTCGGGTTCGGCGATGAAGGTCACGGTGTCTTCCAGCGTATCGCCCGCCAGCAAGAGACGATCAGCGGGTAAATACAGCACCAGACCATCTTTCGAATGGATGTTCACGGGTCGCAAGGCCACCTCGACATCCCCGACAAAATAAGAGGTGTCAGCGGTGATGCCGATATTGGGAATCGCCAGCGGCGTGATCGCAGGCTGCCCCCATTCCGTACCAGCCTCAATCGCGGCTTTTTTGGC